>Ga0114946_10000075_pt1 | contig 49923 bp, 35 predicted proteins | sample WalLakDeSediment_FD_88676 | JGI IMG/M metagenome (GOLD analysis project Ga0114946, IMG submission 88676) | Lake sediment microbial communities from Walker lake, Nevada to study Microbial Dark Matter (Phase II) - Walker Lake 11/02/13 Deep Sediment | ecosystem: Environmental > Aquatic >... | reverse complement strand
TTGCCGTGAGGCCGGCGAGCACCAGCAGTGCCACCGCCGTCATCAGCACGACCCTCGTCAGTTTGCCTGTCATGCTTCCCTCCCCTTGAAAATAGCGATGTCCCTGGAAACCTGCTCTGATCGACCTACGAATAAGGCCGTTCCCGCAACCCGGCCCCCTACTGGAGTCGAACGCGGGAGCCCTTACCTCCGGCCCAAGCTCTAGCGACCGGGCACCCATGTGTGCCGCGGCGGCCGCACGCACCAGTGCATGAACTGGTCCATGGCCATCAGGTCCTCGACGGACGCGATGCCGTCGCGGTTCACGTCCACCCACGGCGGACAACCGTGCGCCGGGCCGTTGAGGCGGCATGTCTCGCTGCCCTCGTGCACCGTCCGCACCCACAGGTCGAAGTCACGCCAGTCCACCCGACCGTCGTTGGTCAGGTCATAAGGTCCCATGGCGCCACATTCCGGCGGGGTGACCGGCCGCGGCGGCTCCGTGATCTGCGCCTGGACCGTGACGGCCCCGGCCAGCAGCACTGCCACGGCCAGCACGCCAACCAACAACAGGGTCTGCTTGCTCATCGTCCCTTCCTTTCGAAAATCCACCAAGCCTCTCGACGACCACCCGCGCGCGACGGCTGCCACGCGGCATGCCCAGCCAGCCCGTGCCGGGCCGGCACACCGTACTTGTTAACGCGCCAAGGCGAGCCCGGGATACGGTCCCACGGGCGCGGATGCGCCGGCGGTGGGCCGTGGCACCCTACAGGACCACGGCCGCCACGACGGGCGCCTCGGCCGAAGCCGGGGAGAACAGGCGCCGGCCGCGGTGGTAGCGGCCCTCGGCCGGGACATCGGCGACGGCCACCGAGAAGCGGCGGCCGTTGGCAAAGAGCACGTCCAGCCCGTCCGCAGCCCCGCCCACGGCCAGCGCCGCCAGGGGCCCGGTCTCCGCTGTGACGCGCATGGTCTGCACCCCGCGCGTGGCCCGTCCCTGCAGCGGGTACTCCTCCAGCGGCACGCGCTTCACAAAGCCGTTCTCGCTGACGACGAAGAGCCAGACACCCGCCCAGTCCGGGCCACCGACCACCGCCCCGCCCACAACCTCGTCCCCCGGGCGGAGCGCAATGCCGGCCACGCCGCGGGCACTGCCGCTCGCCTGCGGCGTGATGCCGTCCACCGCCGTGCGCAACACGTAGCCGCCGCGGGTGGCGAACAACAGCTGCGCGCCCGGTGCGGCCACGCCCGCGAAGCGCACGCCGTCGCCATGGTCCGCCAGCCCCACGACCTGCGACCAGGAGCCTGGCACGCGCGCCACGTCGCCACCCATGGTCCGCTTGACGCGGGCCGCGCCCGTGCCGACGAGGAGCGACTGGTCATCGTCCGGGGACAACGCGACGCAGACCACGGCCTCTCCGCGCGCCAGTCCGAGCATCTCGAAGGTAGCCTTTGCCGGCACGAAGCCCACTTCGTGCCGCCAGGCGCGGCCCTGGCCGGACACCAAGAGCACGCGGTCGCTGGGCTCCAGGCGGACCTGGGCCAGCTGGCTCGTGGTCGCGCGCGAGGTCAGACCCTCCGCGCGCGCGTAGCGAAAGCCCGCGCTGTCGCGGCGCTCGACGCCCGCCGTGGTCAGGATCACCACCTGCCGCCCCTGCGGCACGCGCAGGTCGGCCTCCGTGACCACGTGCGACCCGCCAAGGGTCTGACGGGAGTCGATGATCACGGTGCGGCGGGGCGAGCCGAAGCGCTGGCGCAGGGCGTCTGTCTCCAGCGCCACCGTCTCCAGGCGTCGCTCCTCGCTGGCCAGCAGCTCCCGGAGGAACTGGATCCGCTCCACCAGCTCGGCGGCCTCCTCCTGCAGCTTCCTGGTCTCGAGGGCGGTGAGGCGTCGCAGGGGCATGTCCAGGATGGCGCGCGCCTGGGTCTCGGTGAGCCGCAACTCCCGTTGCAGGCTGCCGGCCGCAGTCTCCGGGTTGCGGCTGCCGCGGATGATGGCCACGACACGGTCGATGGCGGCCAGCGCTGCGACCAGGCCCTGAACGACGTGAAGCCGCTCCTCGCGCTTGCGAAGCTCGAAGCGCGAGCGGCGCGTGATGACCTCGAGCCGGAAGACGACGAAATGGACCAGCATCTCCCGCAGCGACAGGCGCGCCGGTCGCACGCCGCCGCCCGGGCCGCCGGGCACCAGCGCCAGGCTGTTGCAGCCAAAGGTCTCCTGGAGCTGCGAGTGGCGGAGGAGGTCGGCCATCACGGCCTCCGGTCGGGCCGCGCGCGACACCTCCACCACCAGGCGCATGCCCTTGTCGTAATCGCTCTCGTCGCGCAGATCCGTGACGCCCGAGACACGGCCGTCCTTCACCTCGCGCGCGATGCGCTCCGCCACCGTGCTGGTCTGCACCATGTAGGGCAGCTCGGTGACCACGATGTTCGTCTTGCCGCCGCCTACCTGCTCGAGGTGCATCCTTGCCTGGGTGACGATCTGGCCGCGCCCCGTGTGGTACGCCTCGTAGATGGTGTCGCGAACCTCGCCGGCCAGCTCGCGGAAGCGGTACACCACGCCGCCGGTGGGGAAGTCCGGCCCGGGCACGTGCTCCATGAGCTCTTCCGTCGTAATGTCCGCGCGCCGCGCCCAGTTGTGCACCACGTGGACGATGGCGGCCGCGATCTCCGCGAGATTGTGCGGCGGGACGTTGGTGGCCATGCCCACGGCGATGCCGGTGGAGCCGTTGACGAGGAGGTTGGGGAACGCCGTCGGCAGGACGGTGGGCTCTTGCAGCGAAGTGTCGAAGTTGTCGATGGTGTCCACGGTCTCCGCGCCTATGTCCTGCAGCAGCGCCTCACCCAGCGCGCTCAGCCGAGCCTCCGTGTAGCGCATGGCGGCCGCGCCGTCACCGTCCACCGAGCCGAAGTTGCCCTGACCGTCCACCAGCGGTTCGCGCAGGGAGAACGGTTGGGCCAGGCGCACCAGGGCCCCGTACACGGACTGGTCGCCGTGCGGGTGGTACTTTCCCAGCACCTCGCCCACGATGCGGGCGCATTTGCGCTGCGGTCCGTCCGACCGCAAGCCCATGTCGTACATGGCGTACAGGATCCGCCGCTGGACCGGTTTGCAGCCGTCACGCACGTCGGGCAACGCCCGGTCCTCGATGGTCTTGGCCGCGTACAGGCGGTAGGCGCGGTCCAACTCCGGCGTGAAGTCGATGGTCCTGGTCGTGCGGCCGCCGGCCGGCTCAGACATCCGTCTCCTCCTGCACGTCGGTCTCGTCGTCATCCCCGGCCTCGAAGGAGCCGTTGTCGTCGTAGGCGTCGTCGTGGTCCCACACCCGCATCAACCTGGACTTGCGCGGGCCGACGCGCGAACCCATCCACAATTGCACCATCCGGTTGGCCTGGTGAGCGTCCTCCGCCGCGACGCGGTAGAGGTTGGGGTTGGCAAACGGCGTGGGCATGCCGTCCACCTCCGGCACGGCGAACACCGTCTCCTTCAGCTGGCCCGGGCTCATCTCACCCAGACCCTTGTAGCGCTGGACCGTGACCCCGGTCCGGCCCCAGGCCGAGAGCAACTGGTCGCGCTCCCAGTCGCTGTAGACATAGCGGCTGGCGCGTGCCTTGCTGACCTGGTAGAGCGGAGCACGCGCCACGTACAGCCGACCCTCGTCGATCATGGGCCGCATCAGGCGCCAGAAGAAGGTGAGAAGCAGGGTCATGATGTGCAGCCCATCCACGTCGGCGTCCACGAAGATGGCCACGCCGCCGTAACGCATGTCCTCCGCCCGGAAATCGCGCCCCACCCCGCCGCCGATGGCCGACACCATGGCCTTGATCTCGTTGTTGGCCAGAGCGCGGCCAAGGCTGGCGCGCTCCGTGTTCAGGATCTTGCCGCGCAGCGGCAGGATGGCGTGGTAGCGGTTGTTGCGGGCCTGCTTGCAGCTGCCGCCGGCGGAATCGCCTTCCACGATATACAGGACGGTGGCCGCCGTGTCGGCGCCTTTGGCCACGTCAGCCAGCTTGCCGGGCAGGCCGCTGTCGATGACGTCGAGCACGCTCTTGCGCATGACCAGGCTGCGCGCCCGCGCGGCTGCCTCGCGCGCCCGTGCCGCGGCCAGGCAGCGGTCCACGATGCGCCGGCCCAATCCGGCGTCACGCCGCAACTGGTCCAGGAGACCCTCGTACACAATGCTCAGGACCTGGCCGTGCAGCTCCCGATTCCCCAGCTGCGACTTGGTCTGCGACGTGAACTCCGGCTCCGGCATCAGGATCGACAGCGCCGCCGTCAGCCCGGCCGTGGCGTCGCGACCGGTGACGCTCTCACGCCCGGCCGCGATCTGCTTCTTCTCCTGCCCGAAGACGTTGATGGCCTTGGTGAGCGCCGCTCGGAAGCCCGAGACGTGGGTTCCCCCGTCCGCGGTGGGAATGGTGTTTACGAACGACAGGATCTCCTCGTCGTCAGCGTCATGGTACTGGAGCACGAGCTCCAGGCGCGCGCCGCCCTCCGCGGCACCGGTCACGCGGACCGGGCGTTGGTGGATGGCGTGCCGGCCCTCGTTGAGGTGACGCACGTAGGCCTCGAGGCCGCCGCTGAAGCAGTACTCCCGCCGGCGCGCCTCGATGCCGCGTTCGTCCGCCAGTGTCAGCGTCAGCCCGGGGATCAGGTACGCCGCCACCTGCAGGCGATGCGCAACGGCCGAGAAGTCAAAGCGGGTGACCTCCATGTAACGGCGGCTGGGCATGAACGCGACGGAGGTGCCGGTGCCCAGCTTGCGGTCGGCGTGGCGCTTGACGGCGGCCGCCACACCCCCACCGCCGACGACACCGATGACGACGTCCTCGTGAGGCGCCAGCACCTCCACCGGACCACAGACTCGGCCGTGCTCGTAGCGCTGGCGGTAACGAACGCCGTCGCGACGGATCACGACCTCGAGCCACTCGCTGAGCGCGTTGGTGGCCTTGACGCCCACGCCGTGGAGGCCGCCGCTGGTGGAGTAGCTGTCGTGGTCGAACTTGCCGCCCGTGTGCAGATGGGTGAACGCCATCTCGAGCGCCGACTTGCCCGACTCGGGATGAAGCTCCACCGGCACGCCGCGGCCGTCGTCTTCCACCCGCGCGCTGCCGTCCGCCGCCAGCGTCACGTCGATGCGTCCGCAGTGACCGGCCAGCGCCTCGTCGATGCCGTTGTCCACGACCTCATGGAGCAAGTGCAGCAGGTTGCCGCGGCCGCCGATGTACATGCCGGGCCGCCGCTGGATGGCCTCCGGGAACCCCAGCTCCTTGATCTGAGCCGCACCGTACGCTTCGTTGGGCATGGCCGCTTCCGTCGTGGTAGGTCCAGGGCTCCGCCGACCACACCGCGTCGACGCGGGCGCAGAGGGTCCGGCCTCGGCACCCGGACATCATAGAACACCCGTTCGCAACGGGCAATCGCGGTGCTGCCGCGCCCGAGCCGGGCTGCAGCCACCGGGACCGTGCGCGGCACCCTCGGGCCCGGGCCGCGGGCATGCCGCGCCCCGCCGCGCCCCGCCGCGCCCCGCCGCGCCCCGCCGCGCCAACGGCGAAGCCTAGCACGACCGGCGCGACACGCAACCGCGGCGCCCGGGTGCTACAATCGGCCGCGCGACGCTTTCCGTCAGGAAGCGTGACGCGGCACCCCATTTCCTACCGTGCCTCACCAGGAGCGTTAGCCGTGCTCGATCCGTTCCACGCCCGAGCCTCGTTGCAGACGTCCTCCGGACCGACCGTCATCTACCGGCTCGACGCCCTGGAGCTGGCCCACCTCGGCGGCGTCTCCAGCCTGCCCTTCACCATCAAGATCCTCCTGGAGGCGGCGCTGCGCAGCCTCGACGGGTTTGCGGTGACCGAAGAGCACGTCCGCGCCATCGCGGCCTGGGGCACCGCCGCGGTGTCCGACGCCGAGATCCCGTTCGTGCCGGCGCGGGTCCTGTTGCAGGACTTCACGGGCGTCCCCGCGGTCGTCGACCTGGCGGCGATGCGGTCGGCCGTGCACCGCCTCGGCGGTGATCCAACGCAGATCAACCCGCGCGTGCAGGTGGATCTGGTCATCGACCACTCGGTGCAGGTGGACGCGTTCGGCGCGCTGTCCGCCATGGCGGTCAACGGCCGGCGCGAGTTCGAGCGCAACGGCGAGCGGTACGCGTTCCTGCGCTGGGGTCAGCAGGCGTTCGACCAGTTCCGCGTCGTCCCGCCCGAGAGCGGCATCGTGCACCAGGTCAACCTGGAGCACCTGGCAAGCGTGGTGCAGGACCGAGAGACGCCGGACGGTCGCGTCGCCTTCCCGGACAGCCTGGTGGGCACCGACTCGCACACCACCATGGTCAACGGGCTGGGCGTCCTGGGCTGGGGTGTGGGCGGCATCGAGGCGGAGGCCGTCATGCTCGGTCAACCGCTGTTCATGGTCATGCCGCCCGTGGTGGGGCTGCAGTTGACGGGCGAGCTGCCGGCCGGCGCCACGGCCACCGATCTGGTCCTCACCGTCACCCAGATGCTGCGCAAGCACGGCGTGGTGGGCCGCTTCGTGGAGTTCCACGGCCCCGGCGTGGGTCGCCTGTCGCTGCCGGATCGCGCCACGGTGGCCAACATGGCGCCTGAGTACGGCGCCACGACGGGCTTCTTCCCGGTCGACGACGAGGCGCTGCGCTACCTGCAGCTCACGGGGCGAGGGCAGCGGGCGGACCTGGTGGAGCGATACTGCAAGGAGCAGGGGCTCTTCCGCAGCGAGGATGGGAGCGAGCCGCGCTTCTCCGAGACGCTGACGCTTGACATGTCGGCCGTCGAGCCGAGCATCGCCGGCCCTCGTCGTCCACAGGACCGCGTGCCGCTGCGCGAGACCAAGCGCGCCTTCTACGCCGCACTGCGCCGCGATTTCGGCCGTGACACGACCTTGGACCCCGAGCTGCCGGATGAGCTGCGGGCCTGGATGGACGGCGACGACGGCATGCCGGACGGCAGCGCCGGCGGCGAGCGACGAGCGCACCGGGCCGCGCTGTACGACCGGGAGTCCCGTGCGGTGACCCTGGGCGGACAGCAGTTCCCGCTGAGCCACGGGGCGGTGGTCATAGCCGCCATCACCTCCTGCACCAACACCTCGAATCCAAGCGTGATGGTGGGCGCGGGCTTGCTGGCCAAGAAGGCCGTGGAACGCGGCCTCCAGCGCAGCCCGTGGGTCAAGACCAGCCTGGCGCCCGGCTCGCGGGTGGTCACGCGCTACCTCGAGCGCGCGGGCCTCATGCCGTACCTGCAGGCTCTGGGCTTCCACGTGGTAGGGTACGGCTGCACCACGTGCATCGGCAACAGCGGCCCCCTCGCGCAGGCCGTGGCCACCGCGGTGACGGAGGGCGACCTGGTGGTGGCCGCGGTCCTGTCCGGCAATCGGAATTTCGAGGGCCGCATCAACCCGCTCACCCGCGCCAACTACCTGGCCAGCCCTCCGCTGGTCGTGGCCTACGCCATCGCAGGCACGGTGGACATCGACCTGGCACGCGAGCCGCTGGGCCTGGACCCCAACGGCGCGCCGGTGTACCTGGAGGAGATATGGCCTGCCCAGGACGAGATCCGGGACGCGGTGGCCGGCAGCGTGTCGCCGGAGATGTTCGAGGCGGAGTACAGTCGGGTGTTCGAGGGCAGTCCGGGCTGGCAGGCGGTGGCCGCGCCGACGGGCGTCCTCTTTGATTGGCAACCCGATTCGACGTATGTTCGGGAGCCGACCTTCTTCCAGGGCCTCACGACCACCGAGCAGCCCATCGCCGCCGTCCGCGGCGCCCACGTGCTGGCCCTGCTCGACGACTCGGTCACCACGGATCACATCTCGCCGGCCGGGGCCATACCCCCTGCCTCGCCCGCCGGTCGTCACCTCCAGGAGCGCGGGGTGCCGCCCGAGGAGTTCAACTCCTACGGCTCGCGTCGCGGCAACCTCGGGGTGATGATCCGCGGCACCTTCGCCAACATCCGCTTGCGCAACCAGCTGGCCCCGGGCACCGAGGGCGGCTTCACCACGCACGTGCCATCGGGCGAGGTCACCACCATCTTCGAGGCGGCGCAACGCTATCAGGCGGACGGCGTGCCGCTGCTGATCCTCGCGGGCGAGGAGTACGGCGCGGGCTCCAGCCGCGACTGGGCAGCCAAGGGCACCTACCTGCTGGGCGTCAGGGCGGTCATCGCCAAGACCTACGAGCGCATCCACCGCTCCAACCTGGTGGGCATGGGGGTGCTGCCGCTCCAGTTCCTGCCCGGTCAGGGCTGGCGGGAGCTGGGCCTCACCGGCCGCGAGGTCCTCGACCTGGACGTGGGCGACGATCTGGCGCCGGGCGCAGTAGTGCGCGTCACGGCAACCGCCGCTGACGGCCGCACGCACCGTTTCGAGACCGTGGCACGGGTGGACAGCGCGGTCGAGGTGCGGTACTTCCGCAACGGCGGCATCCTGCACACGGTCCTGCGGGACATGGTGCGCGCCCAGCGCGCGGAGGACCGAGCCGCCGGCGCGGGCTGAAGCGTCACGGGCGCCGACCGTCGTCGCGCCCAGGAGGTCTCCAGAGCAGCGGCAGCCACGCGTCGCCACTGCCGTCACCCCCGGCCACCACCGAGACGGCGCCGGCGGCCGGGCGCCCCGCGCCGTCCAGCAGCACGGCGCTCACGGCCTGCCACGGCCCGTTTAGACGCCAGCCCGGAGCCAGGCGTCCGAGGCTCGGCTGGCCCCAGAGCGCGGGGGCCGGCGCCGGCAAGACGGCTGTCAGGACGGCGCGGCCGGAGTTGCCGTCGAAGCGATTGTCGATCACCCAGGCGCCGTCCGGCATGGCCAGTGGGTCGAACGGCGCGCCAATGCCGTCGGGCGCAGCACGGTCGGCCCGGTGGGCATCGCGCCGCGCCAGCTCGACGCTCCAAGCGCGCACCGCCCGCGCTCCGCTCAGCCGCACCGACCCCGGCACGTGGCGCATGCCTGCCGCCCGCACGGGACCCGTCGCCTCCGCGCGCCACGATGTGGGTGCGGTGCGCCCGTAGTGGGCGGCCACGATGGCCACGTCGGACAGGCTGACCGCGCCGTCGCGATCCACATCCACACACGGCGGCGCGTGCGGGGGCGGCGACTTCTGCGCCGCGGCCACGCGCACCAGGTCCCGCAGATCGATGACGCCGTCCACCACGACCTCGCCAAGAACCAGTTCCGCCGGCGGCACCGTGGCCAGGAAGCCGCGCGGCACCGTCAAGGCCTCCAAACGGGCCGGCAGCGCACAGGCCAACACGGCGGTGATGGCGTGCCGGCCGGCGGGAACGCGGTCCAGGAAGAACCGACCCGACGGCCCGCTGCGGACCGTCTGCCCGGCGACCGTCACCTCCGCCAGCTCCACCGGACCGCCCCCGGCCGTGATCACGCCGCCCACCGCTCCCGTGTCGCGCGGGCACGGCGACGCCTCGAGCACGACCTCGGTTGCCTCCACGTGCGGGCATCGCCCTTCGTCCACGAGCGACCCGCGAACGGTGACATAGCTGCCCTGCAGGGACAGGAAGGTGGGCCCGGCGGCCCTCAGGAACGGCCCGGCGGACCCGTCGCAGCTCACAAGCGCGAAGCCGTCGGTGCCGCAGTTGGGTTCACGCGGGACATACTGCAGCCAGCCCTGGCCCGTGAACGCGGTGTAGGCCGGGCGAGGCAGGGCCACGTGCGCTCCGTAGATGTCGTGACCGCCGTCCATGGATCGGCCGTGCCAGAGCGCGTGCGCGCGGCTCGAGGCGTCCGCAGCCAGGCGCGGTGCGCGGCTGTCCGACACGGCGCGGGTAACGTCCACTCGCTCGGGGCTCAGCGGCTCATCGCCCACCGGCAGCACAGCCGCGAAGAGGCGCGACCCGTCCGGCCTGCCCTCGGCCCACACGACACCCATCGTCCGCCCGGCACCACCGCCAACCGCCGCCTCCAGGATCTCTCCCCGCTCTGCCTGGTGGCGACGCCGATCCGGCTCCCAGAACGGGCGATCCTCGTCGTGCGCATGGAGCTCGGCCGAACGCAGCGAGGACGTCGAGCCCGATTCGGCAATCCAGACCGCGGTCACCCTGCCCACCGCGTCCGACGCGATCGCCGGGGCGCGGTGAAGGAAGCCGTCCGCTGACAAGCGCGCGTCCGGCCACCACACGTCGCCGAACTGCGGCAGCCGGGCCGCGTACACGTGGCTGCCGCCGTCACGCGAGTCCTGCCACACGGCCACCAGCTCGCCGGACGGCGTGTCGGTCACAGCCACGTCGTGCTGATCGCCCCGCGGCGTCGTGTTGACAAGCACGGGCGGCGACCATCCCCCCCGCACGTCACGCCGGCGGTGCAGGATGTCCGGACCGCCCGCCCCCGAGTCGACCCACAGCACATGCACATTCCCGGCCCGATCCGAGGCCACGGCAGGCGAGGCGCGATAGGCGCGGTCCGCCCCCAGGCTGACGCGCCGCGGCACGCTCCAGGCCCCGCCAGTGGGGGCCCACATCGCGTGAACCACGCGGGTGGTGCCGCCGCGAGCCTCCAGCCACACCACGTGCACACGGCCCAACGTGTCCACCGTGACAGCCGGCGCCCGCTTGGTCACGCCATCCACCGCCGACACGCGTCGGCCGGCGGGCCAGGCTGGGGCGCCGACCGGTCGGCGCGCGTAGCGCAGGTCGTCACCGCCGGCAGGCAGGTCGGTCTCGACCCACACCGCGTGCGCGTGACCGCTGGGCTCGACGTGCAGACCGGGATCGGTGGCGCGCAGGCCCCCCCGGTCCAGGTTCACGCGCTCCGGGCCGCTCCAACCGTGCGGCTGCGCCAAGGCCGGCAGGCCCCACCACGCGGTGACGACGACCGTGAGCCCTCCGACCACCACTCGGGCCAGGAAGCCGGAGGCCCGTGCCCGGCCGGCGGGAAGCCTGCCCGACCTGCTCGAACAGCCGTTCATGGTGCCGGTCCGGCCGCGCTCGCCAGGCCGCTCAGGAGATCGTCGTAGACGGGTGCCTGGGCGCGCCAGTCGAAACGCGCGACGTGATGGCGCAGTGCCGCCCTCATCTCGGCATCGTCGCCGGCCAGGGCCATCTGCAGCCGATCCGGAAGATCCTCCGGCCGGTCGTACAGGACCGCCGCGTGCCAGCGCTCCGGCACCATCTCCGGATACGCCAGGTCACGAGGCAGGAGCGGCCTGCACCCGCAGTACAGCGCCTCGCACACGGCGGCGCCGAAGAACTCGTGGCGAGCCGTGGACACCACCACATCCGCGTCCCACAGCCAACGGGCGTACTCGTCGCGGTCCTCCGCGTAGCCAAACCGGATCACGCGGCCCGCCAGACGCTCGCGGGCCAGGGCGAAGACGGGCGGCGTCCGCCCGAAGGACTCGCCCAGCACCGCCACCTCGAACGCGACGCCACGCGCGGCCAGCTGCTCGAGCGCCCCAAAGAACAACTCCGGGCACTTGTCGTGCTCCCAGCGGTGGTTCCAGAGGACCCGCGGCGGACCTGGACGCCGCTCCGACGGCCGCCGGCGATCGAGGCTGGCCAGGTCGAGCCCCACGGCCAGGATTCGGCTGCGCGCCGCCACCTCGCCCACCGCGTCCGGCTCGCGGCAGTCCGGAAACTGCCGCAGAAACGCCGGCAGCCGTTCCAGGAAGCTGTTGCGGTTGAAGCGACTGCTCCAGGCAACCACGTCGGCGGCCAGGGCGGAGGTCAAGTTGACGAACGGGTAGCGAGCGTCCCGGCGGGCGGCACGGCGCCGGCGCGAGGCCGTCCAGTACGGCTCCGGCCGCAGCCCGGGGTACGCAAGCTGGTTCTCGTGCATGTACAGCACCGCCGGCACACCCGCCAGTCGCCGCCGCGCCAGGCCCAGGAACGAGGCCAGGTCGAGCATGTCGGTAGCCAGCACCACGTCCGGACGCGGTTCGTGGGCCATGGCACGGCGCGCCAGGGTCACCGCCGCCCCGTGCATGCGCCACTTCCAGAAGCGGCCGGGCATGGCCAACACGTCGACCTTGAGCCGGCTGTGCGCCCGGTAGGACGCCGCCCAGGCGGCGTGCGACCCGGAGTGGTACGGCTGCAGGAGCATCACCACCGGCGGCGGCTCGGATGCGGCCAACGACAGGCGACCGGCCGGAGGGCATCCGGCCACGTCTAGCGCCCTGGAGCCGCCGTGGCGCGCGCGCCGGCCACGAGCACGACTTCCACGGTGCCCGGCGTCGTGCTGCGGGGCAGGTAGCCGGCCGGAGCGTCGACGCCGAGCCGCACCGTATGCCGTCCGGGGCCAAGGCCGGCCAGATCGGCGCTGACGGTGAGGCTGTCGGGCCTCAACAGCGCCAGCTCGGCCCGCGGGCCGCTGATCAGCACGTCGACTCTGGCCGGCGCCAGCGACTGGACGGACAGGGCCTCGCCGAGGTTCCTGGTGGTGACTGCCGCCTCCATGGTCCGCGTTCCCGGCAGCGGCGTGAGGTTGACCGTCACCGTGACGCCCTCGGGCGCGTTGATGGCGGACACGCCCGGGGGGAGCAGGTCACCAACGGCCACCCGGCGCACGATGTCCCCGGCCTCGCCGTCGATGGCCACCGGCACCCGTAGGCTGCCCGCAGCCTCCACCGCGCGCAGTTCGTCGGCCGGACCCTCGAGTTGCAGGGTCTGCGGCTCGATCGCGACGCCGGTGATGTAGTAGCCGTCGGCCTCGACGCCGGTCAGCTCCGGTCGGACCGAGACCTCGATGCCCCGCCGGCGGGCGTGCAACTCGGCTTCGACCCGATCCGGCCGCACGATCACGTCCAGCACTCTGAGGCCCTCATCGTCCACCGGTATCACCGGCACATCCTCGAAGCGCATGACGTCCTGCAGTTGCTCCGGCTCCGCGGTGACGGCGACCAGTCTCTGAACCCGCCGCACGGCGTCCTCCGCTCCCCACAGCCTCACCTGCGCCGGAGTGGCCGACTGGCGCGTGATCACGTGCCCGGACGGCGCGGCCCCCGGCCAATCCACGTGCACGGAACGGGTCTCCGTCACGGTCCGCCCCAACCGCACCTCCACCCGGCTGTCGGCCACCGCCATTACGCGCACGCCCAGCCGCGCGCAGCGCGCGCACATGACCTGAACGAGAGCGGCGTGGGTCGTCGCCTGGGGCGTCGCCTGTCCCAGATCGGCAGCCAGACGGATGTCGCGCGCGGGGTCCAGGGCGGCAATGGCATCGCCGAACCCACGCAGGGTGACCGTGGTCTCGCGCACCGATGGATCGTAGGGCGAGCGGCCCTCAGGGGCGCCGATCAACGCGACCGGCAGCGGCCCGTTGCGGGGATACACATCGACGGTCACCAGTTGCCTCTCTCGCTCTGTCGCCACGAACCAGAGCATGAGGGTCAGGACCAACGCCAGCATCAGCGAGCTGAGCGAGCCGATCCACTGGCGGCCGCTCACGGCCCGGCCTCCCGCTCGCCGTCGCCCACCGGGCGCGCCCGATCCTCACCCGCGCCGCCCCCGCCCGTGCCCGTAGCGCGGAACAGCGAGCCGAAGAGGCGCTCGGTGGGGCTGGGGCCCTCGTTGACGAGCAGCGGCACCAGCCGTCGCGACAGCTCGCCCTCGTCCAGACGCCGCGTCAACTTGCCACCGTGGGCCAGGGAGATGATGCCGGTCTCCTCTGACACGACCACCGCCACGGCGTCGCTTGCCTCGGTGACGGATATCGCGGCCAGGTGCCGCGTGCCCAACCCGAGTCGGTTGCCGAGCGGCGCGTCGCGCAGTGGGAGCACGACCCGGGCGGCCGAGACCCGGCCCCCGGCTACGATGACCGCGCCGTCGTGCAGCGGGGTGTTGGGCGCGAAGATCTGGAGCAAGATGTCCACACTCGCCGCGGCATCGACCTTGATGCCGCGCTCGGCCAGGTCGTCCAGACCCGTGTCGCGCTCGATCACGATGAGGGCGCCGTGGCGAGCCTCTGAGAGCCGCCGCGCGGCCATGGCCACCACGGTCACGATGGCGCCGGAGGCGCCGCCATCGGACGGGCGGTAGCGCAGGCGACCGGCCCGGCCAAGGCGTTCCATGACGCGGCGCAACTCCGGCTGGAAGACGACCGGGATGGCAACCACGAGGGCCGGCAACAGGGTGGCGACGATGGTGCTGAAGGTGGGTAGCGGCACGAGGCGGCTAAACAGCATCACCATCAGCAGCACCAACAGGATGCCCCGCAGGAGCTGAACGGCACGCGTTCCGCGCACCGAGTACAGCAGGGCGTAGATGAGTCCGGTGACGATCAGGATGTCGAGAACTTCTGCCGGGCCCATGGCCCGCAGCCGAAGCCAGAAATCGCCAAGCTCCGTCAAGCATCGCTCCGCTCGAGACGCGGACGGTCGCAGCGCGCGCCGGACTCGGCGCCCATCCGCACGACGGCGCCGCGAGACGGGCGCCGCCTCTCATCCGTCATGGCCGGTACGCCACGACCGCGCCCGCGATGTGAAACGACCCGCGCGTCGGCCTCGCGGGACCAAAAGGCAAGTATATGACCGTCGGCGAGGCCGGTCAACGGGTCCGTCCGTCAGACGGCGATGGAGGCAAGGGCCATGGCGGCCATGGCGGGCCACTGGGCAACCTTGAGGTGCCACAGCACGCGACCGGAACGCATGCCGGCCTGAAACGGCCACTGCGCGATGAGCAACAGCGCCACCCCTGCCGCGGCCGCGGCGTGTCCACCAGTCGCCAGGACCGCGACAACCGTCGCGTAGCCAAGCACGATCTCCGACCAGCGGCGGTCCAACCGCCTCCGATCCACGGCGTTGGTTGCGCCGTGATGCGCAAGCGTGAACGCGGCAAACACCAGCAACACCGGCCCGTTGTCCACGAGCCACCTTCCGCTGGCCCAGAGCAGGCCCTCCGCCGCCGCCAGCGCCGCCGGAGGCTGGACGGCCCCGCCCAACGCCAGCCATGCCGCCGCTGCCGGCACGAACACCTCCAGGCCGCTGCGCAGCAGGCCTCCGGCTGAGGCCGTTGCGGAAGGCACGGCCGTGCGCGCCACGGCCACCACCATGACGGCGGTCAACACCAGGAGCCCCGTCCCGCCGCCCAGCACACCAGCCAGAGCCACCGCCGCCAGCGCCGGCATGGCGGTCGTCCCTTGGCGCAGCCACGAGGCCATCCGGACCGTCATTCCGGTCGAGGACCAGGCGGCGGTGGCGTCGACGCCGGCGCCCGGAACCGGCTGGACGGCTTCTCGGCGCCGGCCGGCCGCCAACCCATGGCCCAGAGCCGGCGCCCAGTAGGCGCCGAGCATGGGCACGACTGCAAACCAGACCACGAAGGCCCGTGCGGCCGTGCCGGCGCCCAGGCTCAACGGCATCGCCGCCGCGGCGCCGCACAGACAGCACCAGGTAGCCCCCCACCACAACCACCCCGGCGCCCACGCGAACGTCACGCGCAAGGAACGCTCAGACGGCGCCAGTCGCTCGGCCCGGCCGGCATCGCGACTGCTCAAGGCCCGCCCCCGCGGCGGAGCGCATCCCTCTGTTGCGCCGTGGGCGGCACGAGCGACCGCGGCCGGACGGCCGGCGCCGTGTGAAGGGTCACCCTTCGGCGACCGCCCGTGCAGCGGCGATCCACTCCGCCGCCGTCTCCACGCTCACCGGGCGAACGTCCGGGGCGCTGACCGCGGCCACCACGTCGTCTACCGACGCCGCGGCCAGCGCACCAACCGTCTGGATTCCGCCGCGGAGCAGCAGATGGGCATAGATGGGGCTCAGACCCGGCAGGTCGCGCACGTCGCCACCGGCGTCGCCGCCTTCGGTCGCGCGCTCACGCAGGGGCTCCATCGCGGGAGGCGGTGCCGGCTCCGGCTCCGGCCTCAACTCGGGCTCCGGCTCCATGTCCGGCTCCGGCTCCCACTGCGGCTCAGGCTCCGGCTCCGGCTCCACGTCCGGCTCCGGCTCCGGCCTCAACTCGGGCTCCGGCTCCCACTCCGGCTCCGGCTCCGGCTCCGGCCAGGAGACGGGCACGACGTCGACCGGCGCTGTGACCGGCGCCACCTCCGCGTGTGGTTCGCCCTCCACGGCGTGACCGACCGCGACAACCGCCGCTCCAGGAAGCGGGTCGGCCGGCTGGGCCGACGGGTCGAACGGGCGCGACGGCCATGACCTGAGGCCGAAGAGCGTGATGAGCCCCGCGCCCGCAGCCAGGAAGGACAGGAACGCGAGGAGACCGGTCAGGCAGAGAAACGCCCCCAGCACTACCCCACCGGACGCGCCCAGGTCGTTGAGCACCGGCACCACGGCCATGGCCGCGGCAAGCGGGAGTGCCAGGACAAACCCGCCGAACGCGGCGGCCCTCAACCGTCCACCGTGCCTGCCGAGAGCCGTTCGACCCACCGCCTCCGCCAACCCGACGGCACCCACGGCCAGCATCACCAGCCACGCCGCCGATACGAGGGGCACGAGCGGCAGGACCGGTATCAGCGCCACCAGCAGAAACGGCAGCAGCACGGTGGCCACCAGTCCCAGCAAGAGCAGACGGACTGGTCCGTGACCGGCGGCATCGCGGACGTTGGCCACGGCCGAGCCGGCAACGGCGGTGGTGAGCACGGTGAACGCGACCGCCAGCAGCACGGTGACGATGGCCAACCCAAGCGCGCCGGTGACGCCCAGCTCCCTTCGCGCCACCGTCGGGCGCTCGGAGTCCGCATCGGCGCGCATGAATCGCGGCACCCACACGTTGCCCTCCACCCGCGCCCCGGACGCGCGTGAGATCTCACCGCGGGCGGCGGCATCGCCGCCTACCACGGCGGTCTCCTCCAGGACCAGGCGGCCGGAGGCCCACACGTTGCCCCCAACCTCCCCCGCGATGTGCGCATCGCCACCGGCGACGGCCACATCGCCGTCCACCTCGCCGCCCTCGTGCACCCGCACGTCGCCGCGGATGACGAGGAGATCGCCGCTGTGCACCTCACCCGGCCCAACGACCACGTCCTGACCCATCGTCACCGTGGGCCGCTCGTCGGCGCTTGCCGGTCGCGGCGCAGCGGCGGCTGCCAGGGCCACGACCACGGCCGCCAGGAGCCATGCCGAGCACATCCTGCGCATTGGTCTCACGGACCACCTCCCTTTATTGCAGCGGTGTCGTCGGCCCCGGAACAGTCGCTACCGGCGTCCCACTCTCCTCGCCGCCGCCAACGGCGCGTGGTGCGGCACGACGAGCGCGCCAAACCAGCACGCGGCCACCATGAGGCCCAGAATCCCGTACGTCATCCCCACCGTGAACCCGTAGCGGACCCAGACGGCGACCGGAGCAAACGCCGCGTCCGCGGTCACACGGAGCGCAGCCGTCGCGCACCACGGATCCAGGGTCGACAGCACCCGCAGCCCTCCGTGCGCCATGGCCGCGACGGCCAGACCGGCAAGAACCGTGCCGCTCAGCAGGGCGCCCGCCCGCAGCGCCATCGCGCGGGCAGCCGGCACCCGCTGCGGCGGTGCGTCGATGGCAGTCATGGTTCGAGCCACCAGGCCCGGTGGCGGCGGCAGTTGAGAACCGGCCTGTGACCGGAGGAGCGCGTCCACTGCCGCGAGCGCCCTCCATTCGGCCGCGCACGAGGTGCAGGCAGCCACGTGCCGCCGCACCTCCGCGGCCTCGGCGCCGTCCAAGGCATCGGCAATCAGGACGCGGGCGCGATCGCAACGCATTCCGAACTCCCATCCAGGGCGGCGGCCACGGCCCCCGGGGCCCGCCGCTCCTCCGGCCCGCCGGCCCATGACCCGGGCTGCGGGGCGCACAGGACCTCCGCCAGCCGGCGGCGAGCGCGATGCAGTCGGCTCTTCACCGCCGACTCCGACTCCCCCAACACCTCGGCGATCTCGGCATAGCCCAGGTCCTGCCAGTACCGCAGGACCACCACCAGCCGATACTCCGCCGGCAGGAGAGCCAGCGCGGCCCGCACCAGGCGCGCGCGGTCGCCGGCCTGAGCCTCCGCCTCGGGATCCAGCGCCGGACCAGCCTGGCGACGCCACGCCGGCATGCCGTCGAGCGACACCTCCCGCAGATGCCGGCGGCGAATGCAGTCGATGCAGTGGTGCGCCGTGATGGACAGCAGCCACGTCGAGAACGAACGCCTGGGGTCGTAGCCGTCCAGGGCGCGGTAGGCCTTGAGAAACGCCTCCTGCGCCGCGTCCTCGGCATCGCCGGCCGTGCCCAGCATGCGGTACGCCAGGTTGAACACGGGCCGCTGGTAGCGCTCCACCAGCCACCCGAAGGCCTGTCGATCGCCCGACCGCGCCGCCATGACGGCGGCGACCTCACCGTCCATTGCGCTGCACGTCGCCCTCCCGACACGGTGTACGCGATTGCCGCGCATCGGTTGCGCTGCGCGCTCTCCTTGCGCCCTACACGCCCGTCACCTAGAATCGCCGGCCCCGCAGCAGGCGCCCAACGGAGGCAACCATGCCCCAAGGCCTCACCATCATCGACTACCCGGGAACGTACGGCGGCCCGGCCTCCCGATTGGAGATCCTGCGGGCGCTCAAGGAGGCGCTGGCGCTGGTGGAAGCCACGCCGCCGCAGACCAGCCTGACGTGCGCCGGGCTGCGCATCGAGCTGCTGGCGCCGGCTCGGCCGGCGCGGGACGGGACATAGGCCCCGCCCTCCGCGCCCCGTGTGTCCATGGCGCCGCGCCCACCGCCGCCGTTGACGCCCACGGGCAGGAACACCCGGTCCGGATCCGGCGGGGCCCGTGTTGGGCTTGGCGCCGGTATGGCGGTGGCCGACGGTGTGCCCGTGGGCGGCGCCGTGGGCGACCCAGCCGCGGCACCCGCCACGACCGTGTAGGCTTGCGGCGCGTGCGGCAGGACGGTCCAGTTGCCTGCCCGATCGCGGGCGCGCGCCGCGAAGCCGTAACCGCGCCCGGGCTCGCCGCGAAACGAGACCCGAGCCTGGCCGCCGCGCGGCAGCGCCGGCCAGTCGAGTTCCGGTGTGACCGCGCGCCACTGCGGTTGCCGGTCCGGCGGCTCCGTGGAGGCAAACACCTGGAACGCGCCCACACCCGTGCCGCCGTCCGCCGCCGCCACGGTCAGCGTCAGCGGCGTCCCGGAGACCGCGGGCAACGCCTCGACGTTCGCGCGGAACGGCATCACCGTGTCGGTCTCCACCAGCATCACGGGGCGGCCGGCCATCACCGCCGCGTGATTGCCGGGGTTGTTGCGGTTGGTGGCGCCGGCCAGGTCCAGCCGGTAGAGCCCCGCCTCCGGTCTCACCGCCCGCGTGAGCACGCCCCCGTCGGGCCCGATGGTGACGACCGACCCCTCGCGGCCGGTGGCGCCCACCTCCACCGTCTGCGCGGTCCGCCGCCAGTTCCACGCGACCGTCACGCGCTTGTCGGGCGGCCGGTAGAACAGCACGCGCTCCCACCCCTCCTGTGCGGCCGGTGGACGCCACAGCAGCTCCGCGCCCGCAAGCTCCCGCACCGCCGCCTCCAGCGCGAAGTAGGCGGGACGCGGCACGCCGGACAGCGACGGCTTCGGCTGCCAGCAGTCGTCATGGCGTGGCGCCCAACAGCGGTTGGCGGCATGGTTGCGCACGAAGCCGAAGGCGTCGTAGCTCTCCGGGCCGTTGCCGCAGTCGTCGTAGGCCTGGAAGAACACGAGCACCTCCACGCCGGCGCTCAGCGCCTCGGCCGTGGCCAGCCACACGTACGCGGCCTGCTCGACAGTGGTCGCGCGCCACGGGCTGAGGGGATCCCAACACGGGCCCGGATGCTCGTCCCAAATGGGCACACCCAACTCCGTTACCCAGACCGGCTTGTCCGGCAGGCCGTGCTCGGCCAGAAGCCGTCGCGCCCGCACGGGGCCGACCGCCAGCAACGCCGGGTACGTGTACCAGTGCCACGCCGTGGCGTGGAAGTAGTAGCCGTGCCGCTCCGGCAGCGGCGACACCCGACTCCGTTCCAGGAGCGCGGACAGAAAGGCGCGGAACCAGGCATCCGCGCCCGTCGTGTCGGCGATGCCGCCGTGCAGCACGACGGCCTCCGGATCCAGCCAGGCGATGACCAGATGCGCTACCTCGAGATAGCGCGCGTACTGCTCGGGCGTTCCGCTCCAGAAGTGCGACAGGTTGGGCTCGTTGCCTATCTCCCAGGCCCGCACGCCCGCGTCGGCGGGCCAGCCCGCGGCCGTGGCCAGCACGCCGCCCGGTCGATAGCGCTCCACGGCGGCTGCCACGAACCGCGCCCACGGGCTGCCCGGGTTGACGCCGTGCGCCAGCTCCGGGTCGTCGGTGCCCGCGCCCGCAGCGTCCAGGAACACGGGCGCGCTCAGGCCCCTGGGTGGTGCCGCGAGAACCGACGGCCCGACGGCACCATCCATCCACCGCCACGCCAGCGGTCCCCCACCCACTGCCGGCACGTGGTCACCCGGCACCGCGGCCGTGACGGCGGCGTGCCGCGGCGGCGTGCCCTGAAGGATGGCCAGCGTGGCCAGACCGGCGGCCACGTCGCGCGACACGATGCCGTCGGCGGCAGCCCACTCCGGGCCCGAGTCGCGCTCGATCATGTCCCAGTAGACAGACCACCGGTTCCAGCCAACGCCCACGTCTGCCGCCCGCGCGTATCGCTCCGCGAGATCGTCGGGCGCCAGCACACGGCGGTCCGCAACACCGCCCTCCGGCAACCGCGCCACGTGCAGGTCCATGAGGTCTACGTGCGCCAGTCCCACGCGCGCCGCCACGGGCGCCGCACCCGCTACAGAGCCGGGCCGCGGCAGGCAGCACAACAGGCACAGCAGGCCCGTCGCCAGCGCGGGCCGGGCCCGAGGCAGCGCCCCTGGCCCGACAGCCGAGAACCTAGAAGCCCGCCACACGGCCAGGACGTACCGGTCGCGTCGGCCCGCGGTGCGTCCACGGCAGGTACGCGAAGCGGAAGACCCCGGGCGGCGCCTCGGTGGACGTGGGTCGCGGCGGTTGGCCCGGTTCGGTGGGCTCCGGCGTGCCCGTCGGGCGCGGCGTAGGCGTCTGGTAGCCGAACTCCGTAGCGGTAGGCCGCGGATCGCGCGGCAGGTACACGGCTTCGCTCAGCGCGGAGGTGTTGCCGTCATCGGTGCTGGTGGCGGCGAGAGCCCGGAAGGCAAACCGATCCTTCTCGAAGGCAAACGTGCCGTCGCCGGCGTGCCCCGTGACCGAGCCCTCGAAGACCTCGGCCTCGCCCAACGCGTCGCTGAAGAGCTCCACGGTGCAACCAGGACATGTTCGCCCGCGCACCACGCCCTCGCTCTGCGGCAGCAGCGACGGCGGCTGCACGCCGAGATTGGCGCCCGAGGCAACCAGGATGGCCTTGCCCTGGTTGCGGGAGACGCTGTTGCCGGTGATGCGCACGGCCTGCACCAGGCTGTCGCGCAGCACGATGCCCCCTTCCCGGTTGCAGTGCACCACATTGCCGGCGATGAGCCCGCCGCTGACGCCGCCCTGCAACGAGATGCCGACGCCGGAGTTGCCGACGCAGCCGGTACCGGCGACGCCAAGGCCGATGCGGTTGCCCTCGATGTGCGTGCCCTGGCTCTCGCCGAACACGGCGATGCCGTTGTTGCGATTGCCCGCGATCACGTTGCCCACGATGCGAACGTTGCTGGCGCCGTCGACCACGCGGATGCCGGCCTGGTTGCCCAGCGGGGTCATGCCGTCCACGCCCACGCCGATGTAGTTGCCCTGCACCGTGATGTCGCGCGTGGTGCGGCCCTCTATGGAGACGCCGACTCCGGGGTCGCTGCCCACCAGCACGTTGCGCTCTTCGGGCTCCGTTCCGCCCACCACGCTGGCGCTCGCGCCGGCGTGGAAGCGGATGCAGTCATCGCTCAGGGGGTCAAGCTGGCCGTCGCCGCCCAGGCCGCACCAGATCCCCACCACCTTGTTGCCGACCGTCTCGCGGTTCTCGAAGGAGATGCCGACGCCCTGCGGCATCCCGGCCAGGGCCAGACCGGGACCGAACTGGTTGTTGGCCGCGCGGCCCCGCACGATGATGGCCGCGACCTGGAAGCTGCCGCGCACCTCGAGCCCGCGGATCACGTTGTCGGAGCCTTCGACCAGGATGATGTCGGTTCGCGGGTTGGCGCTCGTGTCGCGGTTCAGGTCGGCGTCGAGCACGACCCGGTTGTCCAGCGGGCTCGCCCACGACTCCACGCCGTGGGAGAAGTCGATCGTTGTGCCGCCCTTGAACAAGACGAACGGCACCGTGCCGGACCGCACCTCGAGCGTCCAGCGACCGGAGGCGGCGTCGTAGTTCGGGTCCTGCCGGGTGAGGGGCAGGACTCCGCCCGGGCACGGCCGCGCACCGGGGACGACTCCGGGCTCGAAACAGGCCGTGACCACCCTCTGGAAGCCTTCGGCGAGCTCCACAGCCTTGCGGAACGTGCAGGGCTGGCCGGGGAGACACTGACTCACCTCAAGGGGCCGGTCCTCCGTGGTGTTGACCCACAGATAGCGGGCCTGCCCCAGTACCGAGTCCGTTCCGCCAGGAAGCGCCACCATGAGCGAGCAGGCCGCCAAGGCAGCCGCGACGACGCGTGTCATGAACCTCTCCTGTCTCTGCGGCGCGCGCGGCGCAGCCGCAGGTCGGCCGAATGCACGTGTTATGTCAACAAGCTGCCCGGCGCGGCCGCGGCCGGGGCCGGGGCCCGGCGGGACGGCGCCCGGGGCAACGCCGGGTGGTCCGCCGTCACGGCGGATCACGGCGAGAACCGTGGGGTGGGTGTGCCGAGCGGCCCGTGGTAGACCACGCGGTAGACCCTGCCGCCGCCGTCATCGGCGACAAGAAGCGCACCGTCCGGCGCCTGCACCACGTCCACCGGGCTCCCCCAGCGACGGGTGTCCGGGCGGAGCCAGCCCTCGATGAACGGCCGTGGCGGCCCGGCGGGCGAGCTGCCCGCGAAGGGCACGAACGCCACGCTGTAGCCCACCGGCCTCTCACGACTCCACGAGCCGTGCAGGGCCACGAACAGCCCGCCCTGGTAGGCGGGCGGGAAGCGGTCCCCCGTGTAGAACGCCATGCCGTGCGGGCCGGAGCGGGCCTCGAACTCGACAAGCGGCGCAACCGTTCCGGCGCAGCGGGCCGCGTCGCCGCCGGCGGCCGGAGCGGGCTCGCGCGGTCCAAAGCAGCCCGGCCACCCGTAGTCGCCACCGGGCAGCAGCAGGTTGAGCTCGTCGGGCGGCCAGTCCTCGGCCACCAGGTCGCGCTCGTTGTCCGTGAACCAGACGCTGCTCGCGTCGGGTCCCAGCGCCAGGCCCACCGCGTTGCGCACGCCACTGGCATACCGCACCACTCGCTCGCCGTCGGCCTCGATGCGCAGGATGGACGCGCGGCGAACGTCCTCCTCCACGCACGCGTTGCAGCTGGAGCCCACGGACACGTACAGCGCCCCGTCCGGGACAAAGAGGAGCGAACGGCTGGCGTGGAGGCCCTCGCCCGGCAGGGACAGCAGCCATTCCGCCTCGCCGCGCGGCTCCATGTCGCCTGCCTGGTACGGCACCCGCAAGACGCCATCCGTGTTGGCGACGTACAGCCAGCCCTCTCGGAACGCCAGACCGTACGGCATGTTCAGCGGCTCGCCCTGCAGGAAGACGTACACGCGGTCCGCAACGCCATCCTGGTCGCGATCGGGCAGCAGCACGATCCGGTTTCGCTCCGGGACGGTGGCGAACAGCGTGCCGTCGGGCGACACGGCCAGCATGCGCACGGGGCCCAGATCGTCCGCGAACACGCCCACGTCGAAGCCCGGCGGCAGCGATAGGGGCTCGGGCGGCGCTACCAGGCGAGTAGGCACTGCCTCCGGGGTGGGCGACGGGCCGGCCGTCGGCTCCATCGTGGCGGCCAGTCCCGCCACGCCCTGCGGCGTCAGCGCGAGCAGCCCGGGCGCCACCGGAGCGATGACCCGGTCCTGGGCGCACCCGACCGCCAGCAGAACCGCCAGCAGCACCGCCGTCGCTCCCCGCATACGAGCCGCAGCCAACGCACCTCCGCCGGGCGCAGGGCGCCCGGTGCGCCAGACGGCCGGACCAGCCACGCGCGCCATCCCTCGCCATTCTAGCGCTCCCGAACCGCATTGCCCAGGGACCACGCCCCGCGTCACGCCGGCTCGCCCGGACAGGCCGCGCGGGCTGGCTCGCCGCGGCGCCGGACCCTATACTCGGTCCTCGCGCCGCGCCGGCCCCGCCCCATCCCACCACCGAGGAAGCCATGCGCCTGTACAACTCGCTCAGCCGGCAGATGGAGCGTCTCAGGCCGCGGGCCGGCCAGCCGGTGGGTGTCTACGTGTGCGGCATCACACCGTACGACACCACCCATCTCGGCCACGCCTTCACGTACACCGTGTTCGACGTGCTCATCCGGCACATGGAGACCGTGCACGGCTGGCCGGTGCGCTACGTGCAGAACCTCACGGACGTGGACGACGACGTTCTCCTTCGGGCTCGGAACACGGGCGAGGCCTGGCAGGACATCGTGTCCCGCTGGACCAGGCGCTTCACCGACGACATGGCCGCGCTCCGCCTGCGGCCGCCGGACCACTTCCCGGGCGCCACGGCCTACGTGCCGCAGGTCCTGCAGCACGTGGCGCGACTCGTGGACGCCGGCGCGGCATACGTCCGCGACGGCAACGTGTACTACCGTTCCAGCCTGGCACCCGACTTGGGCCGGCTCGCGGATCTCGCCGCGGACGACCTGCTGGCCGTCGCCAACGAGCGCGGCAACCGCCCGGACGATCCGCACAAGGAGGAACCGCTCGACTTCGTGCTGTGGCAGAGCGGGCAGCCGGGCGAGCCCGTCTGGCAGAGCCCGTGGGGCCTGGGGCGCCCCGGCTGGCACATCGAATGCACCGCCATGTCATGGTCGCTGCTGGGCGAGCAGGTTGACGTCCACGGCGGCGGGCGTGATCTGGCGTTCCCGCATCACGCCTGCGAGATCGCGCAGGCGGCGCCGTTGGGCGGTCCCAGGCCGTGGGTGCGCTTCTGGGTACACGTTGCCATGGTGGGCATGGACGGCGCCAAGATGTCCAAGAGCCTGGGCAATCTGGTCATGGTCTCGGATCTGCTGCGCGAGCACGAGCCGGACACGGTGCGGCTCTACCTGCTCCGTCATCACTACCGGACGCCCTGGGAGTGGGACCCTTCCCGACTGACGGAGTGCGCTGCCTGGGCCCGCACCTTGCACGCCGCCGCCGCGCGGCCGTGCGGCACGGGCGTGGAGCTCGAGCCGGCCTCGTTCGGTCCACGGCTGGTGGCTGCCCTGGATGACGACCTGAACACGCCCGAGGCCGTGCGCGTGGTCCTTGACCTGGCCGACGCCGTCCTGGACGCGGGAGCCGGTGTCCGAGTGGCGGCGGCGCAGGACGTCCTGCGGACCTTGGCCGGCCGCGTCCTCGGCCTCTGGCTCCGGCCGTACGCGGAGGTCGGCCCGGCCGAGCGCCGCGCGGCGGCCTGGCCGGCGCCGGAAGTGGCGCCGCCGCTCACCGTGCTGCCGGCTTGACACCCGCGGTGGGACCGGTGGCGGCAGGTTGCTCCAGCCGGCAGCCCAGGGCGGACGCCAGCGCCTTCGGCTCGGTGACGGGCGCACCGCAGACCGTGCCCTGGCACACGTAGGCCGCCGGGCGGCCGCCGGCCGGTCGCCGCCCCGCGAGCAGCCGCACCACACCCGTGCCCGCATCACCATCCGCTGCCCAGGCAACGACCGTGCCGGGCAGGAACGTGCCGCGGACCACCGCCAGCAAGTCCGCCGCGTCGCTGCCCACGATCGCCACCTGCCGCGCTCCGGAGGTGAGGTCGTCGAGCACCGAGAGCAGCGCGCCGGTTGCGGCGGGTGCGCGTTCCATCAAGCCGCCCCCGACACGCAGCGCCCCCAGGGCGTGGTCCACGAGCTCATCCTCGCCCGTGAGACCGGCCAGGCGGACGAGCAGGCGGGCGGCCATGGCGTTGCCGCTGGGCGCCGGCGTGTCGGTCAGGTCCTTCTGGCGGGCCACCAGCGGGTCATGACGCGGCCCGTTGCGGAAAAACCCGCGGCCTGGATCGAGGAACGCCTCGAGGATCTCGGCGGCCAGCTCCCGTGCCCGAGCCACCCACATCGGATCGTAGGTTGCCTCGTACAGCGTGAGCAGCGCGTCGCCCAGCGCGGCGAGGTCCTCAAGGAACGCCGGCGCCCCCACCCGGCCGTCGTGCCACGAGCGCGCGGCGCCCGCGTCATCACGAACCTGGTCGAGAAGGAACAGCGCCGCAGTGCGGGCCGCGTCAAGATAGTCGAGGCGCCCGAACAGCATGCCGGCGCGGGCCAGGGCATCCACGGCCAACGCGTTCCACTCCAGGAGCACCTTGGTGTCGGTGGCCGGTGGCGGCCGCCGCCTGCGCTCCTGCAGCAAGCCCTCGCGCACGCGTTGCAGCCGCCCCTCGAGCCCCTGCGCCGTCAGTCCCAGCCGAGAAGCGAGCGCGTCGGCGTCGCAACGCGCGGTGAGTACACTGGCGCCCGCCACGTCCCCGGTCTCCGTAACCCCGTACCACGGCAGTGCCGCGTCGGCCAGCTCCGTTGACAACGCGGCTCGCACCTGAGCGACGGTCCAGGTGTAGGCGGCGCCTTCGCCTCCGGACGAGTCGGCATCTTGCGCGGCGTAGAAGGCGCCGTCCTGATGACGCATCTCCCGCAGGAGGTAGTCGGCCGTCTCCTCCGCAACCACGCGGTAGCGCGGCACGCGCCAGATCGACCACGCCAGCGCGTAGTGCCGGACCAGCTGCGCGTTGTCGTAGAGCATCTTTTCGAAGTGGGGCACCGTCCACGAGGCGTCCACGGCGTAGCGATGGAAGCCGCCGCCCAGCTGGTCGTAGACGCCGCCGGCGGCCATGGCGTCCAGCGTGCCGGTGATGGCCGCGGCGGTCTCCGGCCGACCGGCGCGAACGTAGCGCCCCAGCAGGAACTCGAGCACGCCGTGCGACGGGAACTTGGGCGCGCCGCCAAAGCCGCCATGCAGTCGATCGTACGCGGCCACCACGCGGGTCTCCGCTGCCGCGACAAGGTCAGCTCCAGGTTGGCGCGATGCCGGACCCGCCTGGTCGGCCGTCTGGAGGGCTTGGGCCAGGGCCCGGGCCTGCCGGGTCACGTCCCGGCGCCGCTCGCGCCACGCGGCGGCGACCGCATCCAGCAGCTGCGGGAAGGCCATCATGCCGTGACGCGGTACCGGCGGGAAATACGTGCCGCCGTGGAACGGCTCGCCCTCCGGCGTCAGGAAGACCGTCATCGGCCATCCACCGCGGCCCGTCATCCGCTGCACGGCCTCCATGTACAGCGCGTCCACGTCGGGGCGCTCCTCCCGATCCACCTTGACGTTGACGAAGGAGGCGTTCATGAGCGCGGCAATGGCGGGGCTCTCGAACGACTCGCGTGCCATCACGTGACACCAGTGGCAGGCCGAGTAGCCTACGGACAGGAGAATGGGCCTGTCCCGGGCCCGTGCCTCCTCGAACGCCTCGGGCCCCCACTCGAACCAGTCCACCGGGTTGAGCGCATGCTGCCGCAAGTACGGCGAGCTGCTGCGCCCGAGACGGTTCACCAAGGTCTTCCTCCCATGCACCATTGCCGAGCGCGGGCCCGGGTCGCCGCGCGACCCGGGTGCCGGCGGGCCTCGCGTTCAGTATACTTGTGGCGCGCCGCGTGGGGCGGGGCCCCATGTGGCGTGTGTGCGTAGGCGCGGCGCATCCGACGGCCGGACGGCCGCGCGCCGCGGCCGTCGTTGGCCAACAGAACGGATCACACGCCATGTCGCTTCGCAGCACGCGGTCCGCATGCCTGTGGGCCATCCCGGTCCTGCTTCTGGCCGCGCTCACGCCGCTGCCGGTCGCGGCCCAACCGGACTTCTTCGGCGACTCGCCGCCCGTGCGCGCGCGCGCCGTGGCGCAGCGGGACGTGGTCCGACCCGGAGACCCGTTGGTCATAGCCGTCGAGCTGGACCACGACGCCGGGTTCCACACCTGGCCCAACACGCCCGTGGTGCCGCCGCAGTTCGGCGCGGATTTCCCGGCCATCGCCACCACGGTGCAGGTCACGGCCGTGCCGCGGGGAACGGTGGTGCATCCCCTGCAGTGGCCCGAGCCGGTCGCCGTCATCGTGTACTACACGCTGGAGCCGATCGAGCTGCTCTCCTATGCCGGCACCATGGTGGCCTTCGTGCCGGTGACGCTTGCGCCGGACCTTGAGCCCGGCGCGGCCTCGTTCGAGCTCACGGTGGAGTTCCAGGCATGCGACGAGACCTCCTGCTATCCACCGCAGGAGCTGGTCCTCGCGGTGCCCGTGACCATCGCGGCGCCCGGCAGCCCCGTCGGCGGTTCGGCCAACGAGCCGGCCCTCTTCGCCACCTTCGACGTCGCCGGCTTCACGGACGGCTGGAGCGCACCGGCCGTGCAGCCACTGGAGATGGCCGCGTTCGGCGTCGGGTTCACCTTTGATCCCACGGGTTTCGGCGGCTTGGCCGCGCTGCTTGCGCTGGCCGCGTTCGGCGGCCTGCTGCTCAACTTCACGCCGTGCGTCCTGCCCGTCATCCCGCTCAAGGTCATGGGCCTCAGCCGGGCGGCGGGCCGTCCCACCCGCCTGCTGTTCCTGGGTGCCATGATGTCGCTAGGCGTGGTGGCCTTCTGGCTGGCCATCGGTGGTGCCATTGCGTTCATCGCCGGCTTCGGCGCCATCAGCAGCCTGTTCCAGACCGGCTGGTTCTCCTTTGTCGTGGGCATGGTGGTGGCCGTCATGGCGGTAGGCATGTTCGGCCTGTTCGAGGTCACGTTGCCGCAGTCGGTCTACCGCGTGCGGCCGGACCAGGAGAACGCCCACGGCTCGTTCCTGTTCGGTGTGCTGACCGCCGTGCTCTCCACGCCCTGCACCGCGCCGTTCATGGGCGCGGCGGCCGCCTGGGCCGCCACGCAGGCGGCACCCGTCACCCTGGCCACCTTCGCGTCCATCGGCGCCGGCATGGCCCTGCCGTATCTGCTGCTCACCGCCCGACCCGGCCTGCTGGCGCGGGTGCCGCGCAGCGGGCCGGCCAGCGTCGTGGTCAAGCAGACGATGGGCTTCATGATGTTGGCCGTGGCGTCGTTCTTCCTTGGTCTCTCGCTGGCATCCGCCCTGCAGCGACCGCCGGACCCGCCGAGCACCGTCTACTGGTGGGTGGTGGCGTTCTGGGTCGTCGTGGGCGCGGCGTGGGTAGCCGTGCGGACCCATGCCCTCAGCCGCTCGAAGGCCAGGCGCGGCGCCGCGTGGGTGGGGGCGCTCGCGCTGGCCGGCGTCTCCCTGGCCCTGGCGCGCGGCTTTGCCAGCGCCGGTCCCATCGACTGGGTCCACTACACACCCGAGCGTTTCACGGCCGCGGCGACCGAAGGCCACGTCATCGTGCTCGACTTCACCGCCGAGTGGTGCCTCAACTGCCGGGCCCTGGAGACGGGCGTTTTGCATCAGCCGCGGGTGGTGGAGTTGCTGGCCGCGCCCGGCGTGGTGCCCATGCGCGTCGATCTGACCGGCCGAAACCCGGACGGCCAGGCCAAGCTGAAGGAACTGCAGTGGGTCGGCATCCCGCTGCTCGCGGTCTTTGGGCCCGGAACGGGCTACAGCAATCCACTCACCTACGACACCTATACCCAGCAGGTCGTGGTGGACGCGGTGGCGCTGGCCGGCGCCGTGGGCGACGGCTGACGCTCTTGGGGGCAGCCGCCCAGGTGGAGTGCGGGCGGACGTCAGCCGCCCAGCAGCGGGTCGAGCCGCTCCAACCTCCCCGTAGCTCCTGACCGGGCAAACACGTCCGCCGCGGCCTCCAGGTGCGCCTGGGCGTCCGCCTGGCGGCCCAGACCGACGAGGGCCTCGCCGTAGGCAGCGTGCGTCTTGGCCAGTTCGTGGTCGTTCTGCAGCATCTCAAAGACCGCGAGACTGGTCAGGAAATGCTCGGCGGCCACGTCCGGCTCGCCGGCCGGAACCGCGCTGACCAGTCCGAGCACCCGGTGCGCCACGCCGATGAAGGCCGGGACACCCAGCTTCTCCGCGGCCTGCAGGGCCGCCTCTGCCCGCGACCGCGCCGCAACGATGTCGCCAAGGGCCAGGTGGCGCTGCGCCGCCACGCGCTGGATCTCCGGCGCAAGCCAGGCCGCGCCGGCGTCGCTCGCGCACCTCTCGGCTTCGTCCAACAGGGCGCCTGCCGCGTCGTGTTGGCCAAGGTGCGTCTCGATCAGGCCCAGATTGGTGAGCGCGATGGCACGACCGTAGGTGTCGCCGATGGCCGTCTTGAGTTCGAGGCTCGCCCGGTAGAAGCGACGCGCCTCCACGTCGTCACCGCGATGGTAGTGCACCACGCCCAGGTTGTTGAGCAGAGTGGCCTCGCCCAGCCGGTCGCGCAACTCGCGTTTCAGGGCCAGGCTCCGTTCCAGCTCCTGAAGAGCCGCGTGGAACGCTCCTGTGTGCATCAACGCCATGCCCAGGGTGTTGCGCAACCAGGCCTCCGCACCACGGCCGCCGTCGGTGGTCGGGTGCTCGTCGAGCCAGCGCAGCGCGTCACGGCACAACTCGATCGCCTCGGAGTGGCGGCCCAGCCGCACGAAGACCGTAGCCAGGCTGTCCGCCGTGCGAACCGATGTCAGCGACAGCGGCTGGCCCCGCAGGGCGCCACGCGCCCGATCAAACGCCTCCAGCGCCCGATCGAACGCCCCTTGCCTCTCGTGGGCCCGACCCATCCTGCGGTGCAGGTCGGCCATGGTCTCCGGCTCGGTGGCGTGCTCCACGGCGGCGCCGAAGCTGCGCACCGCCTCCGCATGCCGCCCCAGCCCCACGAACGCGTCACCCAGGCCGGCCAGGGCCGCCAGCTCCTCCTCGGGCACCACCGCCAACTCGCGCGCCGAGCGATAGTGGACCAACGCCGCCTCGCCCGCGTGCACGCGCAGGGCGGCCTCACCCGCTCGCAGCGACCACTGGCAGGCGCGGTCGCGCACCCCTCCGCGCAGATAGTGATAGGCCACGCGGTCCGCCTGCACGGGGCCGGCCGCCTCCAGGAGCCCGGCTATCTGCCGGTGCAGGTACTGCCGACGCGCTCCGGAGAGCATCTGGTACACCTGGTCGCGCACGAGGGCATGGGCAAAGTCGTAGCCCGCCGCCACGGCACCCGGCTCCAACGGCAGCTCGCGCAGCAGTCCGGCCGCCAGCAGCTCGTCCAGCGCGTCCAGCGCCTCCGTGGCGGGCAGGCGCGAGACCGTCGCGGCCAGATCGAACTCGAAATCACGCCGGAGCGCGGCGGCGCAGTCCAGGAGGTGCCGCGCATCATCGCCCAGCCGATCCAGGCGCGCCTTCACGATCAACCCGACCGACTCCGGCACCGGGAGAGCAGCGTAGTCGTCCGCCGCCGATGCCGCAGCCGTGACCCAGCCCTCGACGCCGGCGTCCAGTGAGCGCTGCTCGATCAACGCCCGCAACGTCTCCACCAGGAAGAACGCATTGCCGCCGGTGGCCCGATGCAGCGCCTCGCCAAAGCGGGCCGGAAGCGCGGCCTGACCGGACAAGGCCGCCACCAACTCGGCCGTGTCGCGGCTGGTCAACGGCTCCAACGCGAATCGGCGTCCCGCCTGAGACAGGGCACGCACCAGCTGTCGCCGTTCCGGAACGAGCTCGTCACCCCTGGACGTGACGACCACAACGACCCCCGCGGGGATGGGGGGGCGCGTGACGTGCCCGAGAAGGCAGAGCGACGTCTCGTCGCACCAGTGCAGGTCCTCGACCACCAGCAGGACCTGGCGGGACAGCGCCAGGGCGGCCATGAACGCGCGCACGCCCTCGAACAACCGCTCTCGATCCCGCACACCGTCCAGCGGCGCCGGCGCGCCGGTCGCCAGCTGGTCCTGAAGCTCCGGCACCAACCGGGCGATCTCGCGCATCCACACCGGCGCCAGCGGCAGCGAGCCCCAGTCGGTCTGCGGCAGCGCGGAGCGCAAGGCCTCGATCAGCGGCGCGTACGGCTCGGCGACCGTGGCCTCGTGGCAGCGTCCCCAGAGCACGGTGGCGCTCGCCTGCACCTTGCACGCCAGTTCGGCCACCAACCGCGTCTTGCCGACTCCCGCCTCGCCTTGGATCGCCACCAAGCGGCCGCCGGCACGGCCGGCCTGCCACTCCGCTTCCAGCTGGGCCACTTCGCGCGCCCGCCCCACAAGAACGCCACGCCGCTCGGCCTCCACCTCCGATGCAGGCAACGCCGTGGCCGCCCGCGCGGCAGCGCGCGCGAGCGGGCCCGGCGCCGGCCGCTCATCCGCCAGCACGCCGTTGTCCCGGATCTGCTCGAACAACTCGGTGGTGGCCGCCAGCGGCTCGACACCGATCTCCCTGCGCAACAACTCGGCGCACGTGGCATACTGCGCCATGGCGGCGGCGCGTTGACCGGAGCGCGCCAGGAACCGCATCAGTGCCCGGTGGACGTCCTCGCGCAGCGGATCCACCGCCAGCAGGCGTCGCGCCAGATCCACCGCCTGCTCGAGATCGCCGGCCGCGCCGTGGTGCTCGGCCAGACGGCACAGCGCGCTGGCGTACAGGTTGGCAAGACGCTCGCGCTCCAGGAACAGCCAGTCGTCGACATCGTAGGCGTCGCCGAAGCCCAGGCCGTCCAAGAAGGTCCCACGATAGGCGCCCACGGCGGCGCGCAGGATCTCCGGGGCATCATCACCACCGGCAGCGCCGACAGCCTCGATGGCAGCGACGTCCACCCGCACGTCTGCCGCCGGGCTCAGGCCGACGCGGGTGCGGTCGACCAGCAGCACTTCGGCAGCCGCCGCGCCGAGCGCGCGACGGATCTCGTACAACGCGGTGCGCAGACTGGCCTGCGCGTTGCGGCTGGGCACGTCCGGCCAGAACATGCCCGCCAACCGGTCACGCGAGTGCACCTGGCGGTTGACCAGCAGGTAGCAGAGGAGCCCCAGCGCCTTGCCCGACGAGACGTGGACCGTGCCCACCCCGGCGCATTCGAGGTGCGGTGGGCCCAGGAGCCGGGCCGTCAGCCGAGGCATCTAGAGACCCACACGATGCACAGCCGCCGACCAAGCAGCAGCCGCGACAAGACCCGCGCCAGCGCGCGTCAACGAAAGCCCCTCCCGTGTACGGTCGGCGAATGCCACGCCCGCCAGTTGCCCGCCGTCATGCCTCCGGCAACCCCAGTGCAACGAACGGACGCGGTCCGCCCGTGACTAACAACGGTCTGCATAACCTCGTAGATACGGGCGCCGGGCCGGCGCCACGCAACCAACTGGCGCCAGCAGCGTCACGCCAACGGGCCCGGCACGCGGCCGGGCCCGCAAGCTCCGCTCCGAAGGGAAGCGAACTACATGGACTACTCGGCCGCCATGGCGGCGATGGGCAGCCCGGTGATGTCGAACATCAGGGTCCGACCCGGGTGGTAGTTGTACACGTTCACGTAGTACTTGCCCGTGACCGACGCGACGAAGTCCACGACGGCCGGCGAGCCGTGCATCGCCTTGCTCTGTGCCACGACCCTGCCGTGCGGGCCCCATACCGTGAAGCCGACGGCCGGCCAGACACCACCCGCGTCCAGGTGGTAGTTCATCAGGCCGCTGTACAGCTGGCCCGCGGTCAAGTTGACCTCGTACTTCACGTGACCACCACCCCTGGTGCCGAGAACGGTGCCCTCGACCCGATCTCCCACCACCACCACCGGCGCCGGCGCGGCCTCGACGACCTCGACGACCTCGGCCTCCTCGACCGCCGCCGGCTCCGCGGCCTCCTCCACTGCCACTGCCGGCGGGGCGACCGGCGCCAGCACGATGCCCTCGGCGTTGACCACGTAGTAGATGACCATGCCGTGCTCGTAGTAGGACAGCTTGAGCGTCACCGAGTCGCTGGACGCGGTGTTCCAGGCAGCCAGCTTCCTGCAGTGGCCTACCTGCCGCGCGCGAGCGACCTGGCCGTCGGAGCTGTAGGCCACGAAGCTCACCGCGTTGGGCGGCGCGCATGGGGCGTACTCCACCGACACGGTCACGTCGGTGTTCGCCGGCACGGACAGCGTCCACTCCTGGTGCGCTCCGCCGCGGTCGCCCACGAGGAAGCCGTCCACGGAGCTGGCGGTCCCGGTTTGAGCCGCCGCCCCGGTCACCCCCGCGAAGGAGAGGGCAAGGGCAACCACGGCAAATGGCAGGATGAACTTCTTCATGTTCTCGCTCCTTGTTTGTGCATGCGAACGTCGACCCTCATATCATATGCCGCGTGGGCGGCCATGTCCAGTCCGCTGCCGAAGTGCCGCCGGCAGCAGCGGCCGCTGGCGCCGCCTGCCGCCGACCCGGCCCGGCGCGGCGCAAGGCCAGGTCGCCCCACGCCTCGACGGCCGCGCACCACTCCGGCGGCACGAACGTGGTGGCGTCGGACTGCGTGATGAGCGCCGGCCCGATGACGACCATGCCCGGCGCCAGCGACCAACGATGCCACAGCGGCACCGCTGCTTGCCGTCCGTCATCCAACACGAGGCGCTGGGACGAGGGCGTCTCGCGCCGCAGAGGCGGAGGGAGCGGCAGGTCGGCCATCGGCTCACCTTCCGCGCGCACCCGCAGCGTGACCACCTCCAGCGGGACTCCCGGTCGCCCGTAGCCGTAGCGCTGCCGATGGGCCTCCTCGAACGCGACCTCCAATCCTGCTGCCGCGTCCGGCCATGGAACGGTGAGCTCCCAGGACTGGCCGGCATAGCGCACGTCGGCCAGCCGCTCGAGGCGGCGCGCTCCGCCCTCGCCCAACGTGGTCAGCGCTTCCGCCTCGAGCTCCGCGAACGTGGCTCGCCAGTCGGCGGGCGGCGCCCCCACCGGTCGTAGGATCGACCGGGAAGCCGTCGCCACCGGCGCCGCCGTGGCCAGGCCGACGGCCGACAGGGCGCCGGGCGCCACCGGCACGAGCACATCCTCGATGCCGAGCAGCTCGGCGAGCGCGCAGGCGTGCAACGGTCCCGCGCCGCCAAACGCCACGAGCGACAGTCCGGCCGGTGCCTGGCCGCGCTCCACGGACACGCGGCGCAGCGCGCGCTCCATGGTCGCGTTCGCCACGGCGATGGCGCCCAGCGCCGCGTTCTCGGCATCCAGGCCCAACTCCGCTCCCACCGCCGCCAGCGCCTCGCGCGCGGCGCGCGCGTCCAAGGTCAAGCCGTCGGCCAGCGGCCGGTCGGCCGGTATGCGGCCCAGCACGATGTGCGCGTCCGTGACCGTAGGGCTACGGCCGCCGCGCCCGTACGCCACGGGCCCGGGCTGCGACCCGGCGCTCTGCGGCCCAACGCGCAACACGCCGCCCTCGTCGGCGCGCACGAAGGAGCCGCCGCCGGCGCCCACGGTATGGATGTCGACCGCCGGACGATGCACGGGCAGCCCGGCAACCCGGATGGTCCCGGAGAACGGCACGCCGTCCTCGCACAGCGCGACGTCGGTGGAGGTTCCGCCCATGTCCAGGGTCAGGCATCGCGTGCGCCCGGCGCGTCGCGCCACGGCAACGGCCCCGGTGACCCCGGCGGCAGGCCCCGACAAGACCGTGGCCACCGGCAGCCGCGCCGCCTCCACCGGACGCAACACCCCGGCATGCGAGCCCATGATGGACAGCGCGCGCGGCGCGAGCGCCCGAGCCAGTCGCATGAGGTAGCCGGCGACAAGGGGTCCCACATAGGCGTTCACGGTGACCGTGCTCGCCCGTTCGTACTCCCGGAACTCGGGCAGCACGTCCACCGAGAGGCTGACGAACGGCCGGCCCCGCGCGGGCCGGTCCAGAGCACGGCCGATGGCCCTCTCGTGGGCGTCGAAGAGGTAGGAGAACAGCAGGCACACGGACACGGACTCCGCTCCCGCGTCGCGCACCGCGCGTGCGAGCCGTCGCGCGTCACGGTCGCGCAATGGGCGGAGCACCACCCCGTCGGCCGCCACTCGCTCGGCCGCCTCGAAGCAGAGCTCCGGCGGCACCAGCGCGGCGCGCCCGACGGGCTCCAACGCATACAGCTCCGATCTCTCGCCGCGCCCAAGGCGCAACAGGTCCGCGAAGCCCTCGGTGGCGACGAGCGCGGTGCGTGCGCCGCGTCGCTCGAGGAGGGCGTTGGTCGCCACGGTGGTGCCGTGGGCCACGTCGAGAACGCCGTGCGGATCGATGGTCGCCAGCCCGGACAGGATGGACGCCGCCGGGTCGCCTGCCGACGTGGCGACCTTGAGCACCGTCAAGCCGCCGGCGCCCGTTACGACCAGGTCGGTGAACGTGCCGCCCACGTCCACGCCCACCACACGCGCCCGTCTCACGGGAGCCGCCCGACAGCACGAGGCCGGGCCCCGCCAAGCGGGCCCGGCCCGGGATCCGGCAACCGCACCTACTGGTTGGCGAGCACGTTGGTGATGTAGCCGACGGCGTCCCCGACGGTCTCGATCTTCTGCGCGTCCTCCTCACTGATGTCGCCGACGCCGAACTTGTCCTCGAAGTCCATGATCAGCTCGGCCAGGTCGAGCGAGTCCGCCTCCAGATCCTCGCGGAAACGCGTGTCCATCGTGACCTCTGCCGGCTCCACGCCGAGATTCTCGACGATGATGTCCCGCACGCGAGCGAACACGTCGTCGCTGGACGTCGCCATGTTGGGGTCTCCTCTCTTGCCGGGAAGGTGGACCGGTCACCGGCCCCCGCTGCTGCGCGCTAGTTTACGCCGCCGAACCGGCGCGGTCAACCGCCTCACGCTTGACGGCCCAGCGGGGGTGCCACATACTCGAGTTCCGCGGTGCGCCTCGGGCGCTCCCGCGGGCGCCATTCCCGGAGCCGTGCAGCATGTCCACCGACGGCGCGCTCACCGCGCAGCGCAAGTTGGACCACGTCCGCATCAACCTGGAGGAAGACGTCTCGTCGCGAGCCGCCACGGGCCTGGAGCGCTACCGGCTCACGCATTGCGCCCTGCCGGAGCTGGATCTGGACCAGGTCTCGACGGCCGGCGCGTTCCTTGGGCGGCCCTACCGTGCCCCCGTCCTCATCTCGTCCATGACCGGCGGCGCGGGCGGGCTGGAGACCATCAACCGCAACCTGGCGGAGGCGGCGCAAGCGCGCGGCATAGCCATGGGTGTCGGGTCGCAGCGAGCCGCCCTGGAGTCCGCGGACCTCGCCGCCTCCTTTCGCATCCGCGCGGTGGCGCCGGACGTCCTGCTGCTCGCAAACCTCGGTGCGGTCCAGCTCAACTACGGCTACGGCCCGGAGGAGTGCCGCCGCGCCGTGGACATGATCGCCGCCGACGCCCTTGTCCTGCATCTGAACCCGCTGCAGGAGGCGCTGCAGCCCGAGGGCGACACGCGCTGGTCGGGCCTGCTGGGACGTTTGGAGGCGGTGACCCGAAGCCTGACCGTGCCCGTCGTGGTCAAGGAGGTCGGCTGGGGCATCTCCGGTCCGCTGGCGCGGCGTCTGGCCGACGCGGGCGTTGCCGCCATCGATGTGGCCGGCGCGGGCGGCACGAGCTGGAGCGAGGTGGAGAAGCACCGGGCACCGACGGCGTCGGGCCGCGAGTTGGCGGCGGCGTTCGCCTCGTGGGGCATACCTACCGCCTCCAGCCTGCTGGCCGTGCGCGGCGCCGCGCCGGACGTGGCGCTGGTCGCCAGTGGCGGGCTCCGCGACGGCCTGGACGTGGCGAAGGTCGTGGCCCTGGGTGCCGACCTGGCGGGGCTGGCAGGCCCCTTCCTGCACGCGGCCTCCGTCTCCAGCGACGCCGTGGTCGACCGCATCGATGTGATCGTGAACACGCTGCGTGTGGCCATGTTCGCGTCCGGCGCCCGCGACCTGGAGGCTCTTCGCCGGCCGGGCGTGCTTGTCGAAGCGATGCCATGACGGTGGACCCGCGGCTGGAGCCCGTCTACGCCCGCATGCGCGCTGCCGTGGCGTCACCGGAACCGATCACCGAGCCGCTGTACTCCTGGTTGCGGTACCAGATCGGCTGGGCCAACGTGGACGGCAGTCCGGCGCTGCTGCAGACGGGCAAGGCGATCCGCCCGCGGCTGTGCCTGACCGCATGCGCGGCCATGGGCGCCGACGAGGCGCGAGCCGTCTCGGCCGCCGCAGCCATCGAGCTCACCCACCAGTTCTCCCTGGTGCACGACGACATCGAGGACGGCGACACGTTGCGGCGCGGGCGCGACGCACTGTGGACGGTCATCGGACAGGCCCAGGGCATCAACGCCGGTGACGCGCTGTTCGCCATCGCGCGGCGCGAGCTCACGCACAGCCCGGTGTCGGACGCGTTGCTGCGCGCCATGTTCGAGCGCTACGACACGGCGTGCGTGCGCCTCGCCGAAGGGCAGTTCCTGGACCTGGCGTTCGAGACCAGCGAGCGGGTGACCGGCGGCGACTACGTGGACATGGTGGCGCGCAAGACAGGCGCGCTCCTGGCCGCCGCGTCCGCCCTGGGCGCCCTGGCGGGTGGCGCCTCGCCCGAGGTGGCCGACCGCATGTGGCGCTTTGGCGAGTCGGTGGGCATCGCGTTCCAGATCCAGGACGACGTGCTCGGCATGTGGGGCGACCCGTCCAGCACCGGCAAGCCGGTGGGAGCCGACCTGCTGCGCGGGAAGAAGAGCCTGCCGGTGCTGCTGGCGCTGGAGCAACCCGGCATCTCGACGCGGTTGCGTGCGTTTCTGGTGGCCGCCGGCAGCACCCACGACGAGGCACGGTCGCTGGCGAGCGACATGGAACGACTCGGCCTGCGCGACCGTTCCGCCGGGCTGGCCGACGAGCACGCGGCACGGGCCATGCGACTGCTCGCCGACATGGCGTTGGCATCCGAGCCGTTGGCCGAGCTGGAGCGCCTGGCCCACGCGGCGGCGTGTCGCGACCGTTGAACTGCGGGTCGGGCCGACCGCATGCGAGCGGCGGGCCGTGATCGCCACCGGCGCGCTTTGGGCCCGCCGGAGCGTCGTGCGCGGGGCTGCGGTTGCCTGGTTGGCGGTTACCTGTTGCCTTGGCCTGGCCTGGGGGGGGCTGGCCGTCGCGTCCGGCGGCGCCGTCCGGCCCGACCCGGCGTCAGCCGTGACCGTTGCCGGGCAGCACGGCCTCACGGCCACGCTCTACAGCGCCTGGGTAACCGCGCGCGCTCGGCCGGGCGCGTACGCGACGGCATCATTGCTCGATGGGTGCTTGCCGGGCGGCTCCCCGCTGGCTTGGGGCGACGGGACGGCGGGCCCTGACGGAGCGGTGGCCGTGGTCCTCACCGACGGCGATCGAGCGGTCGCCACCGCACCCGGCCAACGACTGCTCGCTTCCATCGACAACGCGCCGGCGACCAGCTTGTGCCTGCCCCACCTGGCCGCGCGCGCCGACATTGGCGCGAACGTGGTCGTGGGCGTTGCGCCGCCAGGCTCCACGGTCACCGTGACCGTTGCCGGTCCGCAAGGCCGACGCATCAGGCACGTCACGGTGGCGGACCAGACGGCAGCCTTCCGGGCCGACTTCCGGGACCAGGTCCGGTTGCGGCCGACCGACTCGGGCTGGGTGGAAGTCGCGTCGGCCGCAGGAGCGACCCTGGCGCTCCGCTGGGCTGCCCCTCTGGTGCGCTTGGAGGTTGGGAGTCACGGCCTGGCCGGAGTCGCCGCCGCCGGGCGCCGGGTGCGGGTCACGATCACCCGCGGGCGCGACACGGTGGCCACGGCTCACGCCCGCGCCGCGGACGTGGAGCCGCGGCCGGAAGCGCACGGCGCCGGCGATTGGGACGCCGCCCTGGCGGACGCCGAGGGCCGCGACGTGCGTCTGGAGATCGGCGATGCCGTCCACGTTGCGGCCGGAGACGATCTCGTGACGCTCCGCGTGCCCCTGTTGACGGCGGAGGTAGATCGGACGGCCCACGTGGTCTGGGGCACGGCCCCGGCCGACACCGAGGCCCGCGTGGTGATCGTGGGACCGGGTCGCGCCGTGACCGAGACGCTGGTAACGGGGCCCGATGGCGCATACGCGCTGTCCCTGGCGGGCAGGCACGCTTTGGAGCCTCTGGACCAGGTGCACGTCGAAGTGGCGCTCGAGGGCGGTCACGTGCTGCGTGCGCGCGCCGCGGAAGGGGGCCTGAGCCTGGACCTCGATCGCGGCGAGGTCATCGGCTCCGGAGCGCCCGGCGTGTCGGTGACGGCCGATCTCACCGGGCCCGACGGGACGGTGCGCGCCACGGGTCGCGGCGCGGCGGGTCCCGATGGGCGCTTTCGGGTCTCGCTGCGCGACCCGACGGGCAGCACGGTCTGGATGGGTACCGGCGACACGCTGGCGCTCGTGCATGCGTCCCGGACGCTCACCGTGCACGTGCCCCTGCTGACGGTGTTCGTGGATCCGCTTCGTGACACGGTCAGCGGCAGCGCGGATGCGGACGGAGAGGTGCGCGTGACCGCGCGCTCGCCGTTGGCGCCGGAGCGCGGCCAGTCCGTGGTGGTTGCCGGACGATCGCCCGACGGCCGCTACGTCGCGGACCTGTCAGGTCGCGTGGACCTGGCGGCCGGCACCTGGGTGGCCGTGTCGGTGCGCACGCCGGACGGCCACGCCGTGGGGCTGGAGCGCGGCGTGCCCCTGCTCGAGGTCCAGCACGGTGGCGATCGGCTGTCCGGCTATGCCGCACCCGGCGCGCGTGTCAGCGCCCAGCTGCGGCGTGGCGAGACCGCGCTCTCGTCCCGCGCCACCATCGCCGGCGCGGACGGCGCGTTCGCGGTGCGCTTTGTGGATGTCGGCGGCCGCTCCGTTCGCCTCACGGCGGGTGACGAGGTGACGGCCACGTGGCAGGGCGCAACGCTGCGGCCTCCGGACGATGTGGGCATGGTCTCCGTCACCGTGGCGGCAGTCACGGCGGTCGTCGACGCGTCCGGCGGGCGGCTCCACGGACGAGCGCCGCCTCGACGCGCGGTCCACGTCGTGGTCCGCGACCCGCGGCTTCCGGCCGGCGTTGCCTCGCTGCGCACCTTGGCGAGCGCCACGGGCGAGTACAGCGTGGCCATCACCGCCGGCGACCAACTGCCCACCAGGGCGGGCGTGACGGCCGAGGCCGGAAGTGACGACGCCGAGGGCCATCGCACGTACGCGCTGGCAGTGGTGCCGCTGCTGGAGGTCCTGCTGGGCGCCCCCACGGTGTCCGGCAGGGCCGCGCCGTTGGCCGCGGTGGATCTGGCGCTCCATGACGGCGTGGAGGTAGTCGCCGCGGGCGAGGCCACCACCGACTCCGGCGGTGCGTTCGCGACGGTGCTTCACCCCGCGACGAGCGGCGGGGAGCTGATGCGGCCGGGCCAGCACCTCCTGCTTCGCGAACCGGAGTCGGGCGCGATCGGCCTGTACCTGCCCGGCCTCAGCGTTGCCAAGGACCTGATCCGGAGACTCATCCACGGCACGGCGCCGCCCGGCGCCGCAGTGGTCGTGCAGGTGCGGGCACCCGGCCGCCCGCCGGCCGCGGTCGGCGCGGCTGCCGACGACGATGGACGGTGGCGCGTGCACGAGTCCGAACTGCCCGCGGGACTGCGGATCGAGGAACTGGACCCGCTCACGGTGTCCGTGGAGACAAGCGGCGGGCACCGCGTCCGGGCCTCGTACGCGGCGGTCTCGCCGGAGCCAAGCGCTAGCCCCACCGGAGTCGCCACCTCCCAACCCACGTCGCAGGCGACCGACGCGGCGACGGTGGAGGCAACCACCACCGTCACCGCCGAGCCCGGGCCCACACCGACGGTCACGCCCGATCCCCGGCCGCCGTCGGCCGTGGCGCTGTTCCTGCCGTTCAGCACGCTGCGGGGCCGCGGCCATGGCGCACCGGGCGGCGGTTGAGCACCGGGTGCGATCCTTGCGCTACAGCAGGCCCCATTCCGCCAGATCGGCGCCCTCCATCATGGCCGGCGACCAGGCCTCTTCACCCATGGTCACGCGCACCTCACCCGCCACCACCAATCGCGCCACGTCACGCACCTGCTGGATCAAGTACCCGCCGTAGGGGCAGAACGGCGTGGTGAGGATCATGGTGACCTCTGTCTCGTCATCGCCCACGGCGATGTCCCGGATCAGCCCCAGGCTGACCACGTCCAGGCGGATCTCGGGGTCGACTACCTGACGCAGGGCCTCGCGCACCTCGGACTCCAGCACCGCCCGCTCGTCGTGGCCCCGCGCCGAACCACCGGCCGCACCTGCTGTCTTATCCGTGCCGTCGTTCATGGTCTTCCTCCGCCGCCACGCGCGCCAGCCCGCGCCCCAGCGGCGCGGGCAGCCAATGTTAGCCCACGCCGCGAGTGGTTGCCGCGCGTTGGTGCCCACCCTAGACTTTCCCGCCATGGACCCTCGCGCGACCCACATGGCGCGCTCGTCGCTCGTGGTGATGGGAGCGTTCCTCGCGGCCAAGGTCGTGGGGCTGCTTCGCGAGCGCGCCATCGCCCACGCGTTCGGCGCCTCAGGCGAGTACGATGCCTACATCGCGGCGTTCCGGATCCCGGATCTGCTGTTCACCCTCATCGCGGGCGGCGCGCTCGTGAGCGCGTTCCTGCCGGTGTTCGCGGGCGCGCTGGCCACCGCCGGCCGGGAGCGGGCGTGGCACGCGGCCAGCGGCATCACCAACCTGGCGTTCAGCGCCACCGCGGTCCTCGCCGCGTCTGCGGCGGCGGCCGCACCGTGGCTGGTCTCGCACGTCATTGCGCCGGGGTTCGCCGCCCCGCAGCAAGCGCTCACCGTGTCGCTGATGCGGATCATCCTGGTCGCCACGGTGGTCTTTTCGGTCTCCGGGGTCCACATGGGCGTCCTGAACGCGTTCCAGCACTTCCTGCTGCCGGCCGTGGCGCCCGTTGTGTACAACGCCGGCATCCTGGCCGGAGCGCTCTGGTTGGCGCCACGACACGGCATCATGGGGCTCGCGTACGGTGTGGTGCTGGGCGCGGCCCTGCACCTGGCGGTCAAGGTGCCGGGACTGGTGCGTTACGGCTTCACGTGGGCACCCGTGTTTGGGCTGCGGGACCCCGATGTGAGGCAGGTGCTCCAACTCATGTGGCCGCGGGTGCTGGCCATGGGGGCGGTTCAGGCCGTGTTCCTGGTCAACACGCGCCTGGCATCGGCGCTGGCCGCCGGCAGCCTGTCGGCGCTGAACTACGCCTGGGTGCTGGCGCAGCTGCCTCAGACGCTGCTGGGCACCGCGGTGGGCACCGTGGCCTTTCCCACGCTCGCCGAGCACGCTGCGCTGGGGCGTGCCGACCAGCTGCGGCGAACTGCCGTGGGCACGCTGCGCGTGCTGCTCGCGTTCAGCCTGCCGGCCACCGTAGCGCTATGGGTGCTCGGCGGCGCCGCCATCGAGGTCCTGTTGCGCACCGGCCGCTTCGACGCCCAAGCCGGCGCCGCCACGCTGACGGCCCTTCGCATGTTCGCCCTGGGGCTCACGGGCCACGTCATGTTGGAGGTAGTGGCGCGCGTGTACTATGCCCAGAAGGACACGTTGACCCCGCTCTACGTGGGCACGGCGGCCATGGCGCTCAACATCGCCCTGGCGCTCGCCCTCGTGCGAACGCACGGCCACGCCGGCCTGGCGCTCGCCAACTCCGTGGCCGTCACCCAGGAGGTGCTGATGGGGCTCTGGATCCTGGGTCGCCGGCATGGCGGCTTTGGGGGCGGCGAGCTGCTCGGGGTACTGGTTCGCGGCGTGGCGGCGTCGGCGGTCATGGCGTTGGCCATGTCGGCCGTGCTGGCCCAACTGCCGGAGGTCAGCGGCTCGCCCCTGACCGCCGGTCTCGCGCGCCTGGCTGCCGGAGCCGCCGTGGGCGCCGCAGCGTACGTGGCCGCCGCGGCCATCGTGGGGCTCACGGACGTGCGCCGGGGCGTCCTTCTGGCAGTCCGCGCGCTGCGCCGGTGATCCCTTCGCGGTGGGGACACTGCGGCCAGGGCTTGATCCCGCACCGCCGCGGCGTCGGCGACAGACCCACGAGCGGCCGGGCCGGCTGCGCCGAGCATCACGGACGCACCGCCGCTCCGGCCACAACGGCGTCGCGCGCCAGCCGCGCGGCTTCGAACAGAGGGTTGTAGGCCAACGCCGTCTCGAACTCGTGGAGTGCCTCCGCGTTGCGCCCCAGCGCTGCAAGAGCCATGCCTCGCCAGTAGCGCGACTCCTCAAGGTTGGCGCCGCCCATGGTGGCCAGCGTGACGTCGGCGTGCGCCAGCAGGCGATCGTAGGCCCCCAATGCGTACAGCGCGCGGTAGTAGCCGAACTGATACCAGAAGGCGCGAAACGGCAGCCCAATGGCTACGGCACGGTCGAAGGACTCCACCGCCGCGCCGTAGTCGCCCATGCGACTGCGCACCTCCCCCAACGCAACATGGGCCCAGGCGTTCTGCGGTTCCGCCAACGCCCAGACCTCGTGGTCGACGCGCGCTCGGGCCCACATGCGCGACTCGTCCCAATCGGGCCCCAGCGCCAGGCGCACGGACGGCTCCAGCTCCGGGTCGAACACGGCCACGTACGCTCCCACGAACGGCCGCCACATGTGTTCGAAGTCGTCGTAGGCGTGGCGCCGGTTGGGACCGTAATACGAGTCGTGGACCAGGAACGCCTGCTCCCGATCGTCGAACCCGATGACCACGCGGTAGTGCCCCATCTCGCCCCGTCCGTCGACGTGGATCCACTGCTCGGCGATGACCGGCACGCCCGAGGCCACGAGCGCCCGCACCACATCGCGGTTGCCGTGGTATCGCACCACGGCCGACAGCCCCTCCGCCCGCACCAGCGCAGCGATCTCATCGGGCGTCACGTTGGTGTCCTCGCGATCGGGCTTGACGCGAGCAGCCAGCTGCAGCTGGTCCCGGTGCACGCCGAACGCGCTGAGGGCCATCAGGGCCGCCGAGGGGCCGCAGTTGTTCCAGCGCTGCCACACATGGGTCACCCCCGGCAGGGCAGCGTGACCTCCTGCAGCAGTCCGTGTGGGACGCGCCAACAGCACGTCCGGCGCGCCAGCAGCTGCCGGCGCCTCGGGCGTCTCGATCGCACGCGGCACCGCCGGTGTTCCGAGCCCCACGCCCGCCGTCCGCGCGCCGTCCCAACCGGCCTGGGCGGTGCTGGTCGGCGCCGCGGCGGGGCTGGACGTGCCGGGCGACCCGGGCGAAGCGGCGTCGGCTTCTGCGGCAACGCGCCCGAGAGCCTCGGTTCCGGCTGAAGCGCCCACGGACGCGGGCGTTGCGGACGCCGGCTCCGACCACGGACTCACCCGGACCACGCGTGCCCGCAGCGCCTCCGCCTCACGCCCCGGTTCCATCACGTGCGCTCCACGGCCGGTCCCGCCGCACCCGACCGCCGACCACGACGCCAGCATCACCAACGCCGACGCACCGGCTTGACCGAGCCTGGAGCGAACCGTATAACTCGTGCGCGCCGCGGCGGACGCAAGGTCCGGCGCCCGCGCGGGTTCGCTGCCCGAGGAGTCGAAGGCCGTGGAATCGGATGGGCGTGAGGATCTCGTTGTTGTCATCGCTGGCTTGTTGGGCGTGCTGGTAGGTCACGCGCTGCGGCACCGGCGGGGTCGTTCCACCGACAGCCCCTTCACCACCGTCGGGACCTCGACGCTGGTGGCAACGCCCGCGCTGGCACGCGTGGCCGGTGAAGTGCTGCGCGTGGACCGCGCCAACACGCGCGCGCTGTCCGTGCTGAGCCTGGCCGTGGGTGCGGTGCTGACCTACTTCGCCGACGACATCGCGCGCCACCTGCCCGGTGTCGCTTCCGTCGGCGGCGCCGGCCAAGGGTAGCACACGCCCGTCCATCCCGTTGTCGGGCGGCAGGCCGTCGCCCGCCCCGCCACCAATCAGGAGGATGCCGCGGTGGAAGAATTCCAGTACGTGCTGGTGGAGCGTGACCCGCCCATAGCCACGGTGCGGCTGAACCGACCCGAGGTGCTCAATGCCCTGAGCCACGAGCTGGTGGGCGAGCTCGTGTGCGCGCTCCAAGCCCTGGACTCCGACGACGAGGTGCGAGCCATCGTCCTGACCGGCAGTGACCGCGCTTTCGCCGCCGGTGCCGACATCGGCGGCCTGGCATCGTCGACCGTCGTCGAGCAGGTCACCCTGGACCCCTTCGCCGCCTGGGACCGCATCCGGCACGTCAAGAAGCCCCTCATCGCCGCGGTGAGCGGATTCGCCCTGGGCGGCGGCAACGAGACGGCCATGATGTGCGACATGATCGTGGCCAGCGAGAGCGCCAGGTTCGGTCAGCCGGAGATCGACATCGGGATCATGCCCGGCGCCGGGGGCACGCAGCGACTGGCGCAGGCCGCGGGCAAGGCGCGGGCAATGGAGTGGGTGCTCACGGGACGGCGTTGGACGGCCGAGGAAGCGCTGGCCGCGGGGTTGATCAACCGTGTTGCGCCCGTGGAGACGTACCTGGAGGAGGCACAGGCCCTGGCCCGCGAGATCGCCGCCAAGCCGCCGCTCGCGGTCCAGTTGGCCAAGCAAGCGGTCAACGCGGTCTTTGACGAGTATCTGGACCGCGGGCTGATGACGGAGCGGCGCAACTTCACGATGCTGTTCGCCACGGAGGACCAGAAGGAAGGCATGCGCGCCTTCCTGGAGAAGCGCCGCCCGGAATGGAGTGGCCGGTGACGGTGCGCCCGTTCGGGCTCGGCGGCCCATGAGCGACGTCAGGCTCCTCGTCGGAGTGGTCGGGGCCGGCACCATGGGCGCCGGCATCGCCCACGTGGCGGCGGCGGCCGGGCATTCGGTAGTGCTCTACGATGTGAGCGAAGGTCCGCTGGAGAGCGGCCTCGGGCGCATGGACGCCCTCATGCACAGAGCCGTGGCCCGAGCGCAGCTGGAATCCAGCGAGGCCCTGGCCACGCGTGCGCGCGTCACCGGCACCATCCAACTGGAGCGGCTGGCACGCTGCGGTCTGGTCATTGAGGCCGCGCCCGAGTCGCTGGGGCTCAAGCGACGCCTGTTCGCCGACCTCGAAGCCATCGTTCGTCCGGACGCGCTGCTGGCCACCAACACGTCCACGCTGTCCCTGGCAGCGGTCTTCGGGGCTCTGAGGCGCCCGGAACGGGGCCTGGGCATGCACTTCTTCAACCCGGCCCCGCTCATGCGGCTCGTGGAGATCGTGCGCGGCCCGACCACGTCGCCGGAGGTCATCGACCGCGCCGTGGCCCTGGCCCGGGCCTGGGGCAAGGAGCCGGTGACGGTAGCGGGAACGCCCGGCTTCCTGGTGAACCGCGTGGCGATCGCCTACTACGGCGAAGCGGTGCGGCTGCTGGCCGAAGGCGTGGCGGACGTGCGGGCCGTCGACCGATTGGCGCGCGACGCCGGGTTCCCCATGGGCCCGTTCGAGCTGGCGGACCTGGTGGGCACCGACGTGAGCCTGGCCGCCGCGCGGTCCGTGTTCGAAGGCTACTTCGGCGAGCCGCGGTTCCGGCCCCACCCCATCCAGCAGGCGGTGGTGGACAGCGGGCGACTGGGTCGCAGGGCCGGCCGCGGCTACTACGACTACGACGCTCGTCCGGACGACGCGACCCGCGTCGAGCACTGCTGAGGAGAGCCGGGCGTGCGCATCATGATGTGGAGCGACCCGACCCGGGGCAGCCGTCTGACCGACCAGCTGGCGGAGCGAGCGCGCTCGCGCGGCATTGCCGCCTCCGTCGTACCCTGGGACACCGCGGGCGCGGACGTGGGCAACGCGGCCGACGGTGTGGCCGCCGCGATCGACACGGCCTCCGGGCCACTGCCCGAGAAGCAGGAACGGCTGGCCGTGCTGGACCGGGCGCTGCCGGCGGCGGTGCCGCTGCTGACGTGCGCCCACGCGACCAGCGCCACGGAGGCCTCGGCGCTCGCCGCCGGCACGGGAAGGATCATCGGCTTCGGCCTGTTGCCGCCCATCGCTGCACGCATGCACGTGGAGTGCGCGCGTGCCGTGCGGACGGCCGACGACGCGGTGGCCGCCGCAGTAGTGGTGTGGCGCGCCTTGGGCCTGGAGCCGGTGTGGGTGGCCGACGGAGCCGGCCTCGTCACGGCACGCATCGTGGCCTGTCTGGCCAACGAGGCGGCCTTCGCGCTCACTGAGGGCACGGCGAGCGCAACGGACATCGACCGGGCCATGACCCTGGGTGCCGGTTATCCACGGGGCCCGCTGGCGTGGGCAGCCGAGGTGGGTGTGGACCAGGTGCTGGCGATCCTGGACGGCCTCTATCGCGAGCGCGGCGAGGACCGCTACCGAGCCGCGCCCTTGCTGCGGCGCCTGGCGGCCGCCGGCCAGTCCGTGGCGCCGCCATGGCCGGACGCGCACCAGCAGGGGGTCGAACGGGCTTGACCCGAATGGCAGGCCTTGCGGCGGTCTTGCGCGCGCTGCGCGGCACCCTGCCGGCGGCGCAAGCAGCCGGCGCCTCGTGCAACCAGCCGCGACGACGGTCATGGGCATAGAGCGCTGGGTCACCCGCCGCCGCAACGCCGCGCTGGAGATGCAGCAGCAGGTGCTCGTGCAGCTCGTCATGGCGTCGTTCGTGCTGTTCGCGTTGCTGCTGGGCGTAGGGTACGGGCTCGTTCTGCTGCGCAGCACGCATAGCCCGCGCGCCATCACGCCCGTGTTGGAGGCCTTCATGCGCGCCGGCGCGGAGAGCGACGTACTGACCGGCCACCGACAGCTCACCAACAGCGCCCTGCGCCGGTACAGCCGCGATGACGTGGCGACCCTGTTCGCCCAGCGCGATCTGTTCGCGGGCTTCGAGAGCGTCCGCGTGAGTCGGCTGCAGTTCCGGTCCGCTGCCGGGCCGTCTGCCGTGGAGACGGCGGAAGTAGAGGCCGTGGCAGGCTACGCGGAGCTGCCGCCGGCACGCCTGACCGCGCTGCTCGCCCTGGAGGACGGCGAGTGGCGGCTGGAGTGGGTCCGTGTCAGCCGCGAGCCGGCGGCGCCGTGAGCCCGCTCTCCCCGGCCGCCGGCTGGTCGGACGATACGGCCCATCATCACGTGTTGTACTTCCTGGGCACGGGCGGCCCGCGCGACCCCGAGAGTGTGGGGGATCCCGGTGACTTCGAGTGGCGTTTCTCGGCGTTGGCCGGACCGGAGCCGGAGCCCACGCTGCTGGCGTTCACCGGGATGCCGGCACTGATGGCCTTCACACGGGCCGTCAACGCGGCGCAACCGTTCGGCGTGCCCACAGAGGCGCTGCGCTTGACTCGGGCCCAACTGCCGCCGAGCGTCCATGCGCGCTGCCTGGTGAACCCGACACCGGAGGCGGTGCTGGCGGCGCTGGCTCGCGGCGGGTTGGTGGAGCGTCGCGTGCCCGAGCTGTCCGACGGACGGCCATCGTGACCGAGCGGGAAGTGGTCTCGTGGGACGACGTGGCCGGGATGTGCCGGCAGCTTTCCGATCGGCTGCGTCCGGCGGCGATTGACGCGATCCTGGGCATCGCCCGCGGCGGACTGGTGCCTACGGCGCTGCTGGCTCAGGAGCTGTGCCTGCGCAACGTGCTGGTGGCGTCGGTGGCGAGCTATGAGGGCGACCGTCGGGGCAAGGTCGCCTTCCTGCAGTTCCCGCCACCGTCCGAGTTGCTTGGCCGGCGCGTGCTCGTCGTTGACGACATCTGGGACACGGGCCGCACCTTGCACGCCGTGCGCCGGCGCGCAGAGGAGCACGCCGCCACGGTGACGGTGGCCGTGCTGCACTACAAGCCGGCGGCATCGCATCTGCGGCACCTTTCGCCGGACCTCTGGTGTCGAGAGACGGCAGCCTGGATCGTGTATCCCTGGGAGCGCGACCTGTGATGCTCTGTCCGGCGGCGCGGCCGCCAACGTGACGGCCCTCGCGTCGGGACGATCGCCCACCGCCACCACGGCGGCAGTGCCGTTGGTGCTGCTGGGGCCGGGCAAGGTGGGGCAGGCGCTCGTGGGCCTGTTGCTGGAACGCGGCGAGCAGCTTGCGCGGCGGGCCGGGCTGCGCGTCGAACTGACGGCCGTCGCCGACAGCAGTGGCATCGTGCAGGCCGAGCGCGGCGGCCTGACGGACGCCGCCCTGCGGCGGGTGCTGCGCTCCAAGA
>Ga0114946_10000074_pt1 | contig 50101 bp, 43 predicted proteins | sample WalLakDeSediment_FD_88676 | JGI IMG/M metagenome (GOLD analysis project Ga0114946, IMG submission 88676) | Lake sediment microbial communities from Walker lake, Nevada to study Microbial Dark Matter (Phase II) - Walker Lake 11/02/13 Deep Sediment | ecosystem: Environmental > Aquatic >... | reverse complement strand
GTACTGCTGGATCACGGAAAGAAGGGAATCGTCGTGCATGACCAGCTCGTCCCTCCTGAGGCCGGCCTCCTTCTCCTGCCGCGGCAGTAGGTACCGTTTCGCGATCTCCAGCTTCTCCTTCTCGGTGTAACCTACGAACTCCACCAGCTCCATACGGTCCAGGAGGGGCGGTGGAATCCGGTCCACGTAGTTGGCCGTAGCGATGAACAGTACCTCCGAGAGATCGAAGGGTATCCCCAGGTAGTGATCCGTGAAAGTGGAGTTCTGGGCCGGATCCAGGACCTCCAGTAGGGCGGCGCTGGGATCTCCCTGAAAGGAGACCCCCAGCTTGTCCACCTCGTCCAGGAGGAAGACGGGGTTCTTGCTCTTCACCTGGCGCATCCCCTGGATGATCCGCCCGGGCATGGCTCCTACGTAGGTCCGGCGATGCCCCCGGATGTCCGCCTCGTCCCGGGCGCCGCCCAGGGAGATCCGGACGTACTTCCGGCCCAGGGAGCGGGCGATGGACTGGGCGATGGAGGTCTTCCCGGTTCCGGGAGGCCCGCCAAAGAGCAGGATGGGCCCCCGCCCCACGCCCTCGTCGGCTCCCCGCTTAAAGGCGGGCGCTGGAGCCCCGTCTTCCGGGGAAGCTTCACCCTCGGTTTCCGCCGCGTCCTTCGCTTCGGCGTCCGGAGACTCCTCCTCGGACTCCTCTTCCCCGGCCTCGTCTCTTTCCTTCTCCCTCGGGTACCTCTCCATCTGGAGCTTGCGCACCGCCAGGAACTCCAGGACCCGGTCCTTCACGTCCTCCAGCCCGTAGTGGTCCTCCTCCAGGATGTCCGACGCCATCTTCAGGTCCAGCTTTTCGTCGGTCCGGTCCCCCCACGGAAGCTCCGTGACCCACTCCAGGAAGGTCCGGATGACCTGGTACTCGGCGGACTGGGGGCTTGTGCGCTCCAGGCGCTTGAGCTCCCGTTCCACCTCGATGCGGGAATCCTCCGTCAGCTCCAGCGCAGCCACCCGGGTCCGGAGCTCCTCAACGTCGTTCCGCTCGTCCTCGTCACCCAGCTCCTTCTGGATCTGCTTCATCTGCTCCCGGAGAAGCATCTCCCGCTGCCGCTCCCCCAGCTCCTCCTGCACCTTCGCCTGGATTTCCTCCTGGGCCTCGATCCTGGCCAGCTCACGCTCAACGGCCACCAGGCACGCCCGCATCCTCTCTTCGTCACCCAGGATCTCCAGGAGACGCTGCTTGGCATCCGTCTGGAGTTCCAGGTAGAATGCCACCAGGTCGGCGAAGGCACCGGGGTCCTCTACTCCATGGATGAGCTGGTTCAGGGCCTCCGCCGGAACTCCCCTCCGAGTGCCCAACTCGGCGGCCCGCTCCCGGAGCTCGGCATCCAGGGCCTGGAAGGCCGGATCCGCGGGGTCCGAGGGAGAGTGCCTCGCCATGTTGACGAGGTTGGCCCTGAGCATGGCCTCTCCGTCCTTCGAGTAGGTGAGGGCCTGGGCCCGCCCTTCCCCCTGCACGAGAAGCTGTATCCCGCCCCGCACACGATGGGTCTGGATGATGCGAACCACCGTCCCCACGGTGTAAAGGAGATCGGGATGGGGATCGTCCACGTTCTCCCGCTGCGCCACGGCGAAGAGGCGCCGGTCGCCCTCCAGGGCACCCTGCACGGCCTCCACGGTCCCGGGTCGGCCCGCCGAGATGGGAACGGCCACGCCGGGGTACACCACCGTGTCCCGGAGTGGAAGTACTGGAAGGGAATATCGCTCGCCCATGGGATCTCGCTCGTCGCTCTTGGTCATGGCTGCCCCTTTCGGTCTTCGGAGCCTTCATCGTATCGAAGATACGGAAGTTTGCATCAACGCAGGAAGCTTGCCAGGCGAAAACCGATGCGTTCGTGCCGAAAGAGCAGGACGTCTGCCAAACTGGCGGAAGGCGGGCCCACCGGCACAAGCCTTTTTCCGCGCGCCGCCGGATCGTACCTTCACGGATGCCTGGTCCCACCATTCCAACGGAGGAGCCATGACGGACTTCCTCGAGGGAGTCACCTGGTTCCGGCACTCGTCCATCCGGGTCCGCCGAGGTGGCGTGGAAGTACACGTGGACCCCTGGGGCGTGACGGGGGAGAATCACGCGGACTACGTCCTCCTCACCCACCCACACTTCGACAATTTCTCTGAAGACGACATAGCCAGGATCCGAGGCCCCGACACAGTGGTCATCGCCCCCAGCACCATGCGACGGCAGCTGAGCGACGTGGACCACTTCCTCCGTCCCGGGGATCTCATCCAGATGGACGGGATCGATGTCCTGGCCGTTCCGGCCCACAACGTGGGGCGCAGGTTCCACCCGCCGGACGCGGGCTGGCTCGGATACGTCTTCTCCCTGGAGGGTGTCACCTACTACCATGCGGGGCACACCGACTTCCTGGACTCCATGCGCGGAATCCTTTGCCATGTGGCCTTCGTGCCCTGCGCATCCGACTACACCATGGAATTCAATGAGGCCCTCAGGACCGCTCAAGCGTGCGGCGCCTCAGTCCTCATCCCCGTCCACTGGGGAGAGCTTGGTGTCGCCTTTGACCATGTGCTGGAGGCACAGGAGATCTTTTCAGGCGAGGTCAGAATCCTCGATCGGGAGGCATGAGAGAATGAGAACGGACCGGCAATCTTTCTTCTGCGTCATCCACCTTCTCGTCCTTCTGTTCGCCTTGTTCCCCGATCCCACCGAGGCCCAGATGACAACCTCGCCGCGCCCCACCACCCTGGCCGGGCGTTCCACCGTCTATGCACCCGGCGGTGCGGTGGCCACCAGCCAGCCCCTGGCCACCGCCGCGGCCCTGAAGGTACTCCAGGACGGGGGCAACGCGTTCGACGCCGCCGTGGCCGCCGCTGCCGTCCTGAACGTGGTGGAGCCGCACATGACGGGCCTGGGCGGAGATGTGTTCGCCATCTTCTGGTCCGCCCGGGATCGCCGTCTGGGCGGGTTGGACGCCAGCGGCCGGTCCGGGGCCCTGGCCACCCCCGAAGCCCTCCTGGCCCAGGGACTGCAAGGAGTGCCCTACCGGGGGGCAGGATCCGTCACCGTACCCGGAGCCCTCTCGGGCTGGGCAGCCCTTTTGGAAGGATATGGACGACGTTCCCTTTCTGAAGCCCTGGCCCCCGCCGTGGAACTGGCCGAGAACGGGTTCCCCGTGAGCCCCATCATCGCCTCCCAGTGGAGAGGCACGACCTCCATCTTGCAGGAGGACCCGGGGGCACGATCCACCTATCTCCTGGACGGCGAGCGAGCCCCGGATGCCGCGGAGTGGTTCCGGAACCCCGACCTGGCAGAGACGTTTCGCATCATTGGACGGGAAGGGCCCGGAGCCCTCTACGGTGGTTCCCTTGGAGCCAGGATCGTGGAGGCCCTGGAAGGAATGGGGGGGTTTCTCACTCTGGAGGATCTCGAGGGCCACCGGCCCGAATGGGTGGAGCCCATCTCCTCCGAGTTCCGGGGCTACCGGGTGTGGGAGCTTCCTCCCGCCGGCCAGGGCATCGCTGCCCTCCAGATGCTCAGGATCCTGGAGCCTCTGGACCTGGAGGGCATGGGGCACAACTCCCCTGATTACCTCCACCATCTCATCGAAGCCAAGAAGCTGGCCTTTGCCGACCTGGCCCGGCACGTTTCCGATAGGGACCACCTGCAAGGGGACCCCTTGGCCCTCCTGGCCGACGACTACGTCGCCGGGCGTCGAGCCCTCCTGGATCCTTCCAGGGCTTCCGACCGGGTGGAGCCGGGCGACCCCTTCGAGGCCGGTGAGACCGTCTACGTGGCGGTGGGGGACCGGGAGGGGAATATGGTCTCATTCATCAACAGCGTCTTCGAATACTTCGGATCCGGGGTGGTGGTGCCGGGAACCGGCTTCGTTCTCCAGAACCGTGGAGCCGGATTCACCCTCCAGGAGGGCCACCCCAACCGCCTGGCCCCGGGCAAGCGCCCTTTCCACACCCTCATACCGGGCTTCGTCACCAAGGACGGCGAGCCCTATCTGGCCTTCGGCGTCATGGGGGGATCCATGCAGCCCCAGGGCCACGTCCAACTCCTCCTGAACCACCTGGTCTTCGGGATGGACCTCCAGGAGGCTGTGGACGCTCCGAGGTTCCGTCACACCGCCGGCACCAGCGTGGCCCTCGAATCTCCCATTCCCGACGAGGTTCGCCAGGCCCTCTCGGCCCTGGGCCATACCGTGTCTGAAGCAGGGACCTTCGGGGGAGCCCAGGTGGTCATGCGTCTGCCAAGGGGGTGGGGCGCCGCTTCGGATCCCCGGAAGGACGGGATGGCGGCGGGTCATTGATGGATGCCACGGTCCGCCTCTTTCCCATGCACCAGCTCCCTCCGGACTTCGGCCGGACGCTGGACGACCCACCGGATCCGCCGGCCTCGCCCAAGCCGGCCGCCACCCTGGTCTTGCTTCGGAACCGGGGGGACGGCATGGAGGCGCTTCTCCTGAAGCGGAGCCGGCGCATGGGATTCATACCCGGTGCCTACGTCTTTCCGGGAGGTGGAGTGGATCGGAAGGACGGGCTCCCGGACCTCCTCCCGCACCTTTCCGGCCTGTCCCCCGACGCCGCCCGCACCCGTCTCGGTGTGGAGGAGGGCGAGGCCGCCGCAGGCGCGGCCGACGCAGGCGCGGCCGACGCAGGCCCGGCCACCGCTCCCCCGCCCCTGGCCTTCTTCGTGGCAGCTCTCCGGGAGACCTTTGAAGAAACCGGGATCCTCCTGGGAGTCCCCCCCGAGGGCTTCCGCACCATTCCTGCGGGAGGAGGCTCCCTGGAGGGAGAAGCCAGGGCCCGGCTCCTGGACGGCCGCAGCAGCTTTCGCCACCTCCTGGAAGAGCTGGCCGTGAAACTGGATGCGGCCTCTCTCCGCTTCATCGGCCACTGGGTCACCCCCGAGCCCGAGCCCCGGCGCTACGACACCCGATTCTTCGCCGTGGAAGTGCCAAGTGACTGCCGGGCTGAGCCGTACCGGGGAGAGGTGGAGGAGGCCCTCTGGCTCACGCCGGCTGAAGCCCTCCAACGGAACCGTTCGGGGCTCCTTCCCCTGGTCTTTCCCACCCTCAGGACCCTGGAGGAACTGGAGCCCTTCAAGGATGCCGCGCAGGCCCTGGCGCACTTCGAGGGGAGGCCCTTCCCCCCCCTCCTTCCCAGGCTCATCAGGAAGCCCACGGGCATCGAGATCACCGTGGACGAGCCGGCCTGACTCGCAATCAGGCCTTCAGCCGATCCGCCAGGACGGTGGCCACGTCCGAGATGGTGACCCCCTCTTCCCGCACGACCCCTAGCATCCGATGGCACCCGGGACATCCCGTCACCACTTCCTCGCGACCCGTGGCCTTGAGCTCATCCCAACGCCTCTTGTTGACCTTCGCCGGGGAATCCCAGAGGAAGCCCCCACCTCCACCTCCACAACAGGTGGTGGGGAAGCCGGCGGTGCTTTCGGCGGGCTGGTGCAGCCTCACCCCGACCCTCGCCAGTAGCTTCATCATCCCATTCTGCTCGTCGTTGTGGATGACTTTGCACGGGGTGTGGAGGGTCGCCTGCAGGGGCCGCTCCTGCAACTCCAGCCTCCCACTCCTCACCAGCCCTTCCAGGTAAGGAATGTGCAGGCGGACGTCGGAGAAGGCGGCTCCGTGGGCCCGGTACTGCGTCTGGATGGTGTCCCTGCAGTGAGGACAGATGGTGAGGACGGTCCTCCCCTGGTCACCCCCGAGGGAGGTAGTGAGGAACTCGATGCGGTCCTGGGCCCACAGGGGCCAGTCCTCCATGAGGCCGCCCCCGTGGAGCAGCCCCTCCCCCCAGCACTGCTCTTCCTCCAGGACCCCCCACGCCACCCCGGCGGCATCCATGAGGCGAGCCATGGCCACCGCAACCGGCTGCACCTCCGGGCTGTTGCCGCCCTGGCAGCCCAGGACCAGGAGGACCTCGTGACGCTTCGGATCGTAGATGGGAAAGCCGTTCTCCTGTACGAACCGGGTCCGCATTCCGGGATCCTGGCCGAAGATGTTCCCGGAGGATGTCAGTGCCTTCATGGCCGTGTCACGCAGCGCACGAGGGGGGTAAAGCCCCTCCAGCATGAGGCGCCCCCTGATCTCCAGGCCGTTCCGGCCCGGACGGCAACCCGTGGGGCAGGCAACCTCGCAGGCACGGCATTGGACGCAGGTGGCGGTCACGTCGGAATCGATGAGCTTGGCCAGCTCCTCCCCGGTCAGGGCAGGATGCTGCAGGGCCATCACGAAGTGCTCCCGTGGCTTCAGGGCAGGACCCGCCGGGCAGGCGTCGTTGCAGCGCCCGCACTGGATGCAGGCCGCCTGATCGAAGAGGGCTCCAAACCCGAAGTCCGCCACGCCCCCGGGCATCCCCAGTCGAGCATATTCCGCCTCCAGCTTCTCCTCGTCCTCCAGGTCCATGACCAGGTCGTTCCCGAAGACGGGCCGGTCCGAGGGCACCTCCGTCATGTGTTTCAGGACCACGTTCACCGGCGCCAGGAAGAGGTGCAGGTGCTTCCCCTGGGCGATGACGGCGGGAAAGACGGCCAGGTCCAGAAAATGGACCCACCAGTTGACCCTACCCCAGAAGGAATCGAAGGGGAAGAGATGCTCCAGGAGGTGGGTGATCATGAGAACGGCGATGAGGCCCAGGATGATCCCGGACTCGATGGGATGCGTCATCTTCTCCCGGTCCACGAAATACCGCCGCACCGCCATGAAGACCACGGACACCAGGACCAGGACGGCCACCACGTCAAGGAGCCGGGCGTACCAGACCGGCACCGCCACCTCCATGCCCAGGCCCAGGAGAACGTGCAGGACGCTCTTGACCACGAAGGCCACGAGCCCGACGAAGAGCGGGAAGTGGAAGAGCCCCACCCAAGGGCGGTTTCTAAGGACCACGCTCTGGGAGATCACCTCCCAGGCCCCCGGCAGGAACCCCCCGGGGTTCACGATCCTGATCTCTCCCCGCTTGGGCCATACATGCCCCAGCCTGTGTTTCCAGAGGACGTACCCGAAGGCCGCCACGCCGGCCAGGAGGACCAGCACCACCAGGACCCGCTCGAGCCATACCATGAACTTCTCCCGTCCTTTCGTCCGCAATCACCGCCCACTCGACCACGGGCCCTGAGGCGGGAGCTGTCCATCCGGCGGGAAAGGGAATCTCCCCCGGAAGAAGCGGATCCCCCTCCCTGCCGTCGGTGTACCGAGGGGCTCGACTCTCACAACCTTACTGCATCCACTCCGGTCCCGCATCCGCCATGAGCGAATCACGCCCTGAAAACGTCGGCGAACTGAAGGCCTCCGGCTACCGGCCCCTCCCCGTGAAGGACGAGCTCCGGGCCAACCTCATCCGGGCGATCCGCTCCGGACAGGAGCTCTTCCCCGGCATCGTGGGTTATGGAGACACGGTGCTACCCCAGTTGGTGAACGCCGTCCTGGCCCGGCACGACTTCATCCTCCTTGGCCTAAGGGGCCAGGCCAAGAGCAGGATCCTCAGGCAACTGGCGGACCTCCTGGATCCTTTCCTCCCCATTCTGGCCGGGAGCGAGGTGAACGACGATCCGCTGAAGCCCATCTCCAAGCACGGAAAGCTACTCCTGGAGGAGATGGGTGACCACGCTCCGGTGGAATGGGTGAGCCGGCAGTACCGGTACGTCGAGAAGCTCGCCACGCCCGACGTCACCATCGCCGACATGATCGGGGACGTGGATCCCATCAAGGCGGCCCGGGGAGGCCACATCCTGGCCGACGAGCTCACCATCCACTATGGGCTTCTCCCCAGGGCCAACCGGGGCATCTTCGCCATCAACGAGCTCCCGGACCTGGCAGGTAAGATCCAGGTGGGCCTCTTCAACATCCTCCAGGAAGGGGATGTCCAGATCAAAGGCTACCCCATACGCCTCCCTCTCGACGTCTTCATGGTGTTCACGGCGAACCCCGAGGACTACACCGCCCGGGGCAAGATCATCACCCCACTCAAGGACCGCATCGGCGCCGAGGTCAGGACCCACTACCCCCGGGACCTGGATACCGGAATGGCCATTACACGACAGGAGGCGTGGCTGGAGCGGGGGGACCTGCCTCTCACGATTCCGGACTTCCTGGCGGAAGTGGTGGAGCGGGTGGCCTTCATGGCCCGCTCGGACAAGCGGGTGGACCAGCGCTCGGGAGTCAGCCAGCGCCTGCCCATCACCGCCATGGAAAGCGTGGTTTCCAGCGCCGAGCAGCGCGCCTTCCGCCTTGGAGAGGAGGACGTAGTCCCTCGCCTGGGGGACCTCTATGCCTCCCTACCCTCCATCACTGGAAAGATGGAGCTGGAGTACGAGGGAGAGCTCCACGGCGCCGAGAAGCTGGTCCGGGAGCTCATCGTGGGGGCCGCCGGCCTCACCTACCGGGAGCGGGCCGGGGGGGCCGACGTGGAGGACATCGTGGCCTACTTCGAAGAAGGTGGCGCCCTGCAGGTCTCGGAGGACGCCGGGGCCATGGCTTGCGTTGAGGGGTTCGGGGTCGTGCCTGGTCTCCTGTCCCTGGTGGAGAACCTGGGGTTGGCCCCTTCGTCCGCATCCCCCGGCCTGCGGGCCGCCGCCTGTGAGCTGGTCCTGGAGGCCCTGGTGTCGGAGCGGAGGCTCTCACGCACCGACGAAGGGTACGCCCGAGCTCGCTTGGAAGGGCCCTTCTCCACCGGTTCCTCCTCCGCCTAGCGGACCGGCCTGGCTCTGTCGGACCGGCCTGGCTCTGTCGGTAGACGCGAGGCTGGTAGGCGCCAGGCTGATAGGCGCCAGGCTGATAGACCTGAGGCTGGTTCAACGGCTTCGAGGTGCGCCGCTCCCTCCACCCCCCATGGGCTCCCGGCTGCCGTCACCCTGCACCCTGAAGAACTCACCGTCCTCCCAGAGGAGGCCCTGGAAGGCACCAAGCTTCTCCAGGGACATGTCGACCCCGAAGACCAGTCCCCCATAGAGGGCCTGAATCTCGCCGATGTCTGTGTGGCCTACCACCACGGTGTGGGCGCCGAAACGGTCCAACACCTCCCGGACTTCAGCCTCCGATGCGCGGGGATAGGACGACGTGGCCCCGTGGTACCCCCGGTACCAGAGCGGGCCCAGGCTATAGATGAGAAAGCCCGGCATGTCCTTGAAGATGAGATCGTAGGACCTCAGGTCGATGGCTGCCCTTGCCTGTTCGTTGATGGTGGAAAGGTCAAGATCACGCTGGAGCACTTCGGGTCCGATCCCCCCGTGCACGAACAGGATCCCGTTCAGCCGGAGGACCGAATGCTTGGTCCGGAGCCAGCGCCCAAGCTCCATCCCGGGACCGAAGAGATCCTCGTAGCCGATGCCGCTGGACTCCACCACGCCTTCAAGGTACTTCCGGTGTACGTACCTGAGGTCCCTCTGCAGGACCATGACCTCGTGATTCCCAAAGGTGTAATGCACCCTCCCCCCAGCCGCCTTGGCTTCACGCTCCAGTCGATGGACAAGCCAGAGGCATTCCGTGACCTGCCCCCCTCGGTCGAAGATGTCTCCCACGATGACCAGGTGCCCGTCCTCCCAGGCCCACGAGAGGTCTTGGTCGATGATCCCCGCGTTCACCAGGAGGTCCACCAGGGCGTCGTACTCCCCGTGGATATCGCTCACTGCGAAGATCCGGGAGACCCCATCGAAGGTGTGGGGCTCCACTTCCGGTGCCCGGGGCGACACCACGTACTCCACGAGGGAGTCGCCGCACAGCCCTGGAATGATCATGGTTCCGCGGCCAACGAATCGCTGACCAAGGAAGGAGCCCTGGCAGTGATAGAAGACCAACGCTGTCGAGTCGTTCTCCCAGTAGACGTGGGGCCCGTCGTTCAGTGAGTCAGGCGGGAGAGCCTGGGCCGAGGCGGCACCCGGTGCCGGGAGGATCATCCCAAGGGTCATCAAAAAGACCGGGAGTCTGGCGCAAGCTATCATGGAGACGTCTCCTCTCTGAAGAAAAAGAGGAAGGGGGGATCCGGACCCCCTTCTCACCCTGTCATAAACCCCAGTGGCGGGTTTGTACCACCTGCTCGGCTGCCTCGGCGATCCTGCCTTGAGCCACGGGGAGAGGCACTTCCGTGAACTCCTCCACCCGAAGCCAGTCCCCCGCCGCGCTCCCACCCATCCCTCCCACCAGCAGGACGAAGGGACGATAGCGCACCTTCAGGTGGGAGAAGAGGTGGGTCACCATCTCCTGTTCGTTTGGCTCCCCCACCACCTCCAGCCCCAGCTCCTTTGCCAATCCCAGGGCCACATCCCGGGCTGCCCGGCCAGCGCCCACCTCCGCCCCCGGAAACTCCCACATGCCGCCCAGAAGGCCCTGGGAGGGGCGCTTTCGGAGGAGGAACCGGAGGCCCGCCCCGGTCGGGCCAACTCCCTCGTCGACTCCCCTTGCCGACGATGCACCAGGGGTGGCGGGAGCCCACACCGCAACCACCACCGCCATGTCCACCTCCGGAACGGGGCGCCGCACCTTCCTGGCAGGCCGCTCCCCCACCGTCCCCCTTGCCCTTGCCAGGCAGAGCGCCTCCAGCGGACACGAGTCGCACCGGGGGCTTCGGGGGAGGCAGACCGTGGCCCCCAACTCCATGATGGCCTGGTTGAAATCACCTGGGCGACGGGGGTCCACCAGGTCCTTTGCCAGGGTCCTCAACTCCGCTGGACCGGGGTCCGGAAGATCGAAGAGCCGGGCCAGCACTCTCTTCACGTTACCGTCCACAGCCGGAACCACCTCCCCGAAGGCCATGGAGGCCACGGCCCCGGCGGTATATTCGCCCACCCCGGGCAGTCGCCTGAGCTCCTCCGCCGAGGAGGGCAGCTCGCCTCCGTGCTTCTCACGAACCACCCGGGCGGCCCCCAGGAGGCGCCGGGCCCGGGAGTAGTAGCCCAGCCCCTGCCACGCCACCAGGACCTCCTCCTCCCGGGCTTTCGCCAGGGACTCCAGGGAGGGGAACCGCTCGAGCCACCTCCTGTAGTAAGGGAGTACGGTCTCCACCCGGGTCTGCTGGAGCATGACCTCCGACACCCAGATGCGGTACGGATCGGACTCCCCACGCCAGGGGAGGTTTCGCTTCCCGGCGTCGTAGGCGGCCAGTAGAAGGCAGCGGATGGCTTCCGCGGTGGCGGATGTTTCCGGCCGGATCCTCGTGCCTGCACCTTGCCCCGCCCCGGGGCCGGCGTTCGGTCCGGCACCAGAGACGGACCGGGCCGGGGACCGGGCCGGGCCAGTGTCAGCCTTCGTTTTGGTCCTTTTCACCATAGCCTGGAAGGTATCACCGCCCCATGCGCTTCCACACCTACACCCGGTACAGCGGCCATTGGATGGACGCCCTGAACCTGGAGAACCTCATGGAACACCTGGCGGACTTCCTTCTGGACGGGGGATTCGCCGGAGGACCCAACTTCCACCCCTACTGGGGCTGGTCGGGGATGGAGGACAACTCCTCCCTGGGCGCCCTGAAGGAGGCCCTGATCCGTGCTCTCGTGGAGAGCGGGGAGCTGACCTCGGAGATGATCCGGGAGCTCCGGGGAGAGGGGGAGGGGGACGCGGACGTCCAGGCCCGCATCGCGCGCCTGTTGGACGACTTGGTCCGTCGGCTGGTGGAGGAAGGGTACCTGACCCTGGAGGGGGGCGAGCCTCGGATGGCAGGTCCCGTCCAGGACATTACGGGGCAGGGAAAGATCGACGAGGCCAGGGACGCTGCCCGAACCGTCCACTTTGACCTCACTCAGAAGGGGATGGACTTCCTGGGATACAGGACCCTGAAGCACCTCCTGGGAGCCCTGGGAAAGGCCGCTTTCGGAGCCCACGACACGGCGGAGCTGGCCACGGGCATCGCCGCCGATGCCGCCAGCAGGCCTTACGAGTTCGGGGACACCCTGAACCTGGACATCCCCGGTACCCTCAACAACGCCATCCGCAGGGAAGGGCTGAAGGTCCCGCTGGAATTGGATTACGGGGACCTCCTGGTGCACCAGACCGAGTACCGGTCTTCCTGCGCCACCGTCCTCATGCTGGACGTCTCCCACTCCATGATCCTCTACGGAGAAGACCGCTTCACGCCCGCCAAGCGGGTGGCCCTGGCCCTCTCCCACCTGATCCGAACCCAGTACGCCGGCGACTCCCTGAAGGTGGTGACGTTCGGGGACCGGGCCCAGGAGATCCCCCTCTCCCAGCTGGCCCGGGCCCAGGTTGGCCCATTCCACACCAACACGGCGGAGGGGCTGGAGCTGTCCCGAAGGATCCTTCGGGCCCAGAACAAGGACATGCAGCAGATCATCATGATCACCGACGGCAAGCCCAGCGCCGTCACCCTCCCCAATGGCCAGATCTACCTGAACTCCGGCGGGTTGGACCCCCTCATCCTGAAGCGCACCTTCAAGGAGGTGGCGGCCTGTCGGAAGGCAGGGATCCTCATCAACACCTTCATGCTGGCCCGGGACCCATCCCTGGTGCAATTCGTCCAGAAGGTGAGCGAGATCGCCCGTGGAAAGGCCTACTTCACCTCTACCCTGACGCTGGGCCAGTACCTGATGATGGATTTCCTCAAGGGGAAGCGGAGAAGGGTATCCTGAGGCGCGGGGGCCGTCCCACCCGACCCCCGGACACCCTCCTCCACCCTTCTTACCTCCCGGTGGGAGCAGCAGCCAGTGCCAGCCCGTCCGGTTCCTTCCCCACGGGAAGGAGGCGCACCACGGCACCCGCCTCCAAATCCACCACCGCCACGGCGTCGGCGCTGGCGGCGGCCACGTACACGTGACGGCCGTCGGGGTCCGCCAGGAGGCCGATGGGCGACGCGCTACCCTCGAAAGCGATAACCTGGGCCCGGCCCTCGATGACGGGCGCCCTGATGGGCACGTCCATGATGTCCTCCCTGCTCGAAGCGTCGAACACCCGCAACTCAGCCGAGCGGGCGTTGGTCACCATGACCCGGCTTCCGTCGGGAGAGAAGATCACTCGGATGGGGAAGTCGCTGGAGGGCAGGGTCGCCAGCACCTCGAGGGAACGTGCGTCCAGCACCGTAATCGTGTTCTCCGCCCGGTTGCTCACCCACACCTCACTCCCGTCCGGGGCCACGGCCACGCCCTCGGCTCCCTGCCCGGTGGGGATGCTGCGGATGACAGCCATAGCCTCCAGGTCGATGACCGTAACGCTCCCGGAGCCGATGTTGGCCACGAAGGCTCTGGATCCGTCCGGGGTCAGGGCAACCTGGTGGGAGACCCTCTGTTCGGTGGGCACCGCACCCACCACTCTCCGCCCCGGCACATCAACCACAGTGAGGGTGCCGTTGCCTTCGGTGGTCACGGCCACCCGGTCCTGGCCGGGGATCCACATGATGCCGTGCGGCCGCGTCTGCTCCGCCAGGTCGATGGTGGCCACGGGCTCCAGTGTGGTAAGGTCCACCACGGTGAGGGTGTTCCCGGGCTGCTGCCCGGTCCCGTAGTCCGTCACCACGGCGGTGCGTCCGTCGGGAGAGACCGCCACCTCGTGGGGTGCGTAGCCGGTGGGCACGCGTCCGATCTCCTGCCCATGGGCCAGGTCTACCACCGAGAGGGTGGACTCGGCCTTATTCACCACCAGCAGCAGGCCCGAAGACTGGCCGGCGGCGGAATGCGGAGTCAGAACCAGAAGTGAGATCAACGCAGCAAGCACAACACGGCCGGTCATGGTACTCCTCCGGAGTCAGCTCAGCATGCCAGGGGAAAGCATCGCGGCGAGGGCCGCTCGCAATGATCTAAGGATCACCAAGGGAGCCCGGAGGCGCAACCTCCCTGATGGAGGGCGGATAGTAGCGCTCCGGCGCACCACGCTTACCAAGTTGTCTACCGTGCGACCCTCTGCCGGAGCCCCCTGGGACGCCCGCCGCCCCGCCGCTTCGAACACCCCGCCCGCCGGCCCGCCGCTTCGAACACACCACCCGCCGACCCGCCGCTTCGAACGCACCGCCCGCCGGCCCGCCGCTTCGAACACACCGCCCGCCGCGCTGCGGTACACAAACTGGATTTGGAGCCTGGAGATATGCGAACGGGCTGGTTTCCCTACCCCCTGAGGTACACAAAACAGAAGACGAGACAGAAGCCTCATGGACAGATGTGGAATCTTGCACCGTGGCGGTATGGTAACTGGGAAGCTACCCATCCGCGCACCACGCTTGCCAGTTTGTCTACCGTGCGACCCTCCGCCGGAGCCCCCTGGGACGCCCGCCGCTTCGAAGACACCGCCGCCGGCCCGCCGCATCGAACGCACCGCCCGCCGGCCCACCGCATCGAACGCACCGCCCGCCGGCTCACGGGCTGGAGCCCACAACCCACCGCCCCGCCGCTCCCCAGGCACCGCCCGCCGGCCCACCGCTTCGGAGGGGGAGGGAGGAGGGAGGGCAGAGGAGGGAGGAGGGAGGGAAGAGGAGCAAGGAGGGAAAGGAGAAGAGGAGGGCAGAGGAGGGAGGAGGGAGGGGAGAATAGGGGAGAAGAGGAGGGGGGAGGAGGGGAGAAGGACGGCAGCCGGGATCAGCGCAAGGCCCGCCCCCGGGAAGCAGACCTTGGCCCGTTGCAATATGGCCGTATCCTTAAGGACGGCAGCCGGGATCAGCGCAAGGCGGAGAGGCCAGGCGGTGCCCCGCCCTGGAATGACACTACCAATCCCAAAGTCTCAAAGGCGCATCCCATGTCCTCGTTGATTCAGATCCGGTTCTACCAGGTGGACGCATTCACCGACCGGCCCTTCGCCGGGAATCCGGCGGGAGTCTGCCTCCTGGACTCCCCCCTTCCTCCCCACCTCATGCAGGCCGTGGCTGCAGAGATCAACCTCTCGGAGACGGCCTTCGTCCAGCCCCCGGACCCCGAGGGGATCCGCAGGCTCCAGTGGTTCACCCCGACCGTGGAGGTCCCCCTCTGCGGCCACGCCACCCTGGCCACGGCCCATGCCCTTCTGCGGGAAGCCGGGGCAGAGCCGCCCCTCCGTTTCTCCACCCTCAGCGGGATCCTGGAGGTGGACGCAGAAGAGGATGGTTGGCTCCGAATGGACTTCCCCGCCGATTCTCCCGTCCCGGCCCCGGCCCCGGCGGGACTCCTGGACGAGTTGGGGTGCGACTCCGCGGCCCCCACCCTGATGGCCACGAAGGGATGGATCGTGCGCCTGCCCACGGAAGCCGACGTCCGGAAGGTACGCCCGGATTACGTCCGTCTCGGAAGGATCGACCTGGGCCCCACGGCCCTTGGGGTCATCGTCACCGCCCCAGGGAAGGAAGAGGTGGACTTCGTCTCCCGCTTCTTCGGACCATGGGTGGGGGTGGACGAGGACCCGGTTACGGGAATGGCCCACACTCTGCTCGGCCCCTACTGGGCACGGGAGACTGGCTCACCGGAGCTCCAGGCCCGGCAGGTCTCTCCCCGAGGGGGAGTCCTGAGGCTCCGGGTGGCGGGAGAGCGGGTCCACATCTCTGGAGAGGCGGTAACGGTGGTGAAGGGGGAGCTATCGGTGCCCGCCGGATAGAGGGCCATGGTTCTTGACGTGGTGAGAGGTACGGTGGCGGTCCTGAACGACCTATCGGTGCCCGCCGGATAGAGGGCCACGGCCCCCGGCGGCCTCCCTTTCCCGTCAGAACGACCCCAGCACGCTGAAGAGGATGCGCCCGTCATTGTTGCTCCGGGCCCCCCGGTCCTTGGCCCGGCTGTCGTAGTTGTCCACCAGTGACAGCTTCAGGCTAACGACCTCCGAGAGAGCGAAGGAGAGGCTGCTCTCGGACTTCACGGTGAAGTTGGCGAACTCGTCGAAGACCGGGTTGTACTCGCTCTCGGTGTTGAACACCACCCGGGCATCGGAGAAGTTCCTGCGGTAGCGCACCCTTCCGGTCCACCGGGCCAGGAGCTCGTCGCCGGCCCCGTTGGAGTCCCTCTCCAATGTCCTCTCTGCCAGCATGGCCAGGCTGAAGTCCAGGCGGGACCGCCGGTCGTCCAAAACGGTGAAGCGTCCGCCGGCCCCTGCGTAGTACCGGCGGTGGATCTTCTTCTCCAGGCTGGAGATTCCCTTTCCGAAGAGATAGGGGTTCACCCGGGAGAATCCCCGGTAGCTCAGATTGGATCCCAGCTCCCACGATCGCTTGTTGACGAAGGTGATGCCCTCGTCGGTGGAGGCTTCCCCGTAGAGAAATGACCCCCGGTTGTCCAGCTCGAAGGTGGAGCCCTTTCGATCAGCTGCCAGCTTGGTGGCCACCGACGTCTGGTCCGAAGCTCCGAAGAAGACGCTGGCGCCCACCTCGCTCTCGAAGCGCCAGGGGCGCGGGGCTTCCGATCCTTCCTGAGCCGAGAGCTCCGGCCCTCCAAAGAGGAGCAGGGCAAGCCCGAGAGCTTTCAGCCGTCGCCTGAGCCGCTTGCCCGGCAGGGCGTATCTCCGTGGTCTGGTCTGTAGCGAATGGAGCGAAAGGAGCATGAGAGGTTTCCGTGGGATCAGGGCGCCCCGGCCTCCGCCTCCCTTCCCCAGGAGCTGTACTCATCCCGGGTCCACCGGAAGAACACGGCAGTGATCCCGATCCAGAAGATGAGCATCCCCGGGATCCACATGATGAGCCCCCCCAGGCGCTGATCCTCCAGCGCGGTCAGGGACGTGATCCGGGGCGCCATCTCGTACCAGGAGTAGAAGACCGAGTCGGAGAGGGTGATGAAGGCCGACAGCACTGTGGTGGGGATTCCGAAGGCGAAGACGTACATCATGAGGAGGGGCCCCGTTGGGATCCGCTCAAGCTCGTGGACCGGGTTCACCACCGGCCACCACATCATGACGGCAACGGCCATGAACATGATGTGTTGGACGATGTGGAGGCCGTGGCTCATGAGAGCCCAGTTGTACATCTGGGGAACGTGCCACCCGATGAAGGTGATGTTGTATGCCAGGTATGCCAGCACCGGATGGGTGAGGGCCCGGGCCACCTGCTTCACCCTGGGCTTCTCCAGGGCCTTCCGCACCAACCAGGGCGGCAGGCCCAGGATGAGGAAAGGCGGCATGATGAGCATGAGCAGCATGTGCTGCACCATGTGGGCGCTGAAGAGGTAGTCGTCCGCGAGGGTGTGGAGGGGACCGTTGAGGGAGAAGAAGATCACTCCCACCGCTCCCAGGTAGGATACCTTCCGCCAGACCGATACCGGCTCGTCGCTCCACCCGTACTTCTCCCGGGCCGGCCCCACGGCGAACAGATAGACCGCCGCCAGGTACACCGTCCCCACCAGCACGGAGACGTGCACCTCGAACCCCCACAGGTCCATGCGGTCCCAGCTGGCGGAGGCCAGGAGGATTGTGGGCTGCAGTCCGGAACCGCTCATCTCGTCAGGCCTGATCCTCCTGCTCCGGGTGCCCCCCAGGCCGGGGGCCTACCCCATGAAGTCGTAGGCCGGCAGGACGTGGTAGAGGACGACCAGGGCCACCGTCATGAACATGGCAAGAACCAACCCCGCCAGGAAGACTCCCGAAAAGACCCTGCTGTCAAACTTCAGGTGCATGAAGAACATGACCACCAGGAGGAACTTCCCGGCCGACAGCACGAGCAGGCTCGGCACGAGGACCGCATCCAGCGCCGGAATGTAGAAGATGGCCACTTCCACGGCGGTGATGACCGTCAGGATCCCTCCGATGATCCAGTAGAAGGCCGGGGAAGCGTGGGTTCCATCTCCGTGGCGCGCATCTCCGTGGCCCGAGCCTCCGTGGCCCGAGCCTCCGTGGTCCCCGGCCCCGGCGCCGTGGCCGGATCCGCCGCCGTGCCGCCCGTCCCGGTTCCCTGTCACGACCTCAGTCTGCATGTGAGCGCTCTCCTCTACTGGATGAGGTAGACGAGGGTGAAGATGACGATCCAGACCACATCCACGAAGTGCCAGTAGAGACCAGCGATCTCCACCTTCAGGCTGTCGGTGGCCGGCAGCTTGTTCCGGAACGCCAGGATCCAGAGGGTGAGGAGCCAGATGAGCCCCACCGCCACGTGGGCTCCATGGAACCCCGTCAATACGAAGAAGGAGGACCCGAACACGTTGGTCCCGATGGTGAGACCCTCGTGCACGAAGTGGTTGAACTCGTAAACCTGGAACCCCAGGAAGGTAGCCCCAAGGAGGATCACGGTGCCGAGCCAAATCAGGGCCAGCTTCCTGCTTCCCCGCTGGACCCCGTCCAGGGCCAGGACCATGGCCAGGGAGCTCATCAGAAGAACGAACGTGCTGATGGTGGTGAGGGGGATGTCGAGGATCTCCTCGGGATAGGGCCCCGTGATGCTTCGCCCCTTGTAGACCAGGTAGGTCGAGATGAGGGTGGCGAAGAAGAGGCATTCGGACCCGATGAAGGCCCAGAACCCCACCTTCCAACTGCTTAGCCCGGTGCTGGTGTAGTGGTGATCGTCCGGGGCGACGGCGGCAGCGTGAGCCATGTCGTTCCTCTCGTCCCTAGCGGAAGGCCGGCTGGAAGGCCCACCCGAACACGGCGACGGCCGTGACGGCCAGGCCCAGGAGGGGCATCCACCAGATGTGCGTCATGAGGAGGATCCAGGTGAGGGCCAACCCGAAGGCCAACACCACGGGCCAGAAGGAGGGGCTGGGCATAAGGGGCTCCCGGTCGGGCTCCGCCATGGTGACGGCTTCCACCTCCTTGCGCTCCTCTTCGTCCCAGAGGGGTTCCCGGCTCCGGACCCTGGGCAGAGCTGCGAAGTTGTAATGCCGGGGAGGGGACGGCAGCGCCCACTCCAGCGTGCCGGCCCCCCACGGATTCGGCGACGCCTTCTCACCCTTCCTCACGCTGTGGAAGAGGTTCCACATGAGGAGGAGGGAGGAGGCACCGAAGATGAAGGCTCCCACCGTGGAAAGCTGGTTCCAGGTCTCGAGGTTCAAGGCCTCCAGGTAGGTCCAGGTCCTCCGTGGCATCCCGAAGAGCCCCGCGAAATGCATGGGGAAGAACGTGAGGTTGAACCCCACGAGGGTCGTCCAGAAGTGCCATTTCCCGATGGTCTCGTTCATCATTCTCCCGGTGACCTTCGGGAACCAGAAATAGATACCACTGAAGAGGCCCATCATGGCGCCACCCACCAGCACGTAGTGGAAGTGGGCCACCACGAAGTAAGAGTCATGCTGCTGCAGGTCCACAGGGGCCGAAGCGTGCATGACCCCGCTGAGCCCTCCAACCGTGAAGACCGCCACCAGACCCACGGCAAAGAGCATGGGGGTGGGGAAGCGCAGCGACCCGCCCCACATGGTGGCCAGCCAGTTGAAGATCTTGATCCCCGTGGGGATGGCGATGATCATGGTGCTGGCCACGAAGAACGAGTCGGCGATGGGCCCGAGCCCCACCGTGAACATGTGATGGCTCCAGACCCCCCATCCGATGAAGCCGATGAGGATCCCTGCGTACACCACCACCGGATATCCGAAGAGGGGTTTCTTGGAGAACGTCGGTATGACGTCGGAGATGATTCCGAAGGCCGGCAGGATGAGGATGTAGACTTCCGGGTGCCCGAAGAGCCAGAAGAGGTGTTGCCAGAGGATGGGATCTCCGCCCGCCGTCACCTCGAAGAAGTTGGCACCGAAGAATCTGTCGAACCCAAGGAGGATGAGGGCTACGGCGATGACCGGAAGGGCCGTGATGAGGAGAAAGCTCGTCACCAGCGTCATCCAGGTGAAGAGGGGCATGCGCATGAGCTTCATGCCCGGAGCCCGGAGGTTGATGATGGTGGTGATGAAGTTCACCCCTCCCAAAATGGAGCTCGCCCCCAGGATGGAGAGGCCAATGATCCAGAACTCGACGTTACGGCCCGGCGTGAACTGGAGTGAGGTCAGGTTCGCGTACCCCACCCAGCTGGTGTTCGGCGCAGCCCCGAAGAGGAAGCTGGAGTTCAGGTAGAGCCCACCGAAGAGGAAGACCCAGAAGGAAAGAGCGTTCAGCCGCGGGAAGGCCACGTCCCGTGCCCCGATCTGAAGGGGGACCAGGTAGTTGAAGAACGCCACCGCCATGGGCATGGCCACCAGGAACACCATGGTCGTGCCATGCATGGTGAACATCTGGCTGTAGGTCTCGGCGGAAATGAAGGCATTCTCGGGACGCATGAGCTGGATGCGGATGAGAAGGGCTTCCAGGCCTCCCACGAAGAAGAAGAAGAAGGAGGTCAGGAAGTACATGATGCCGATCCGCTTGTGATCGACGGTGGTGATCCAGCTCCAGATCCCCGTGGCCTCCCCGTGGGGGTGCGAGGGGGCGTGGGCGGTGATGGCGGCTGCCGACATGGCGTGGTCTCCCCTACCTCATGCTTGACAGATAGGCCGCCAGGGCCCGGATCTGCTCGTCATTCAGGTTCAAGGGCGGGAAGGTCTGGCCCTCGTAGGTCACCGTGTACTGCGCCCCAGGCATCTGGGCCCCGGGCTTCACCCCCCGTGGGTCCGCGATCCATGCGATGAGGTTCTCGTCCGTGTTGGGCAGCATGCCGGCGCCGAGAGTCAGGCGGCTCCCGAACCGTGTCAGGTTGGGGCCGATGATCCCGGCGGCCTGAGTGCCTTCGATGGCGTGGCAGAGGACACAGTAGGACTCCCGGAAGAAGACCTCCCTGCCCCTGGCCACAAGGGGATCCTCTTCGTAGGCGTCGATGGCCGCATGGGCTATGCCCCCCTCCCTCACCTCCCCGACTTCTCCCGTGTCGGGCCGGGCCGGATCCGCAGAGGCTGCCGGGGTCCCCGGGCTGGCGGGCTCAGCATCCGCCGGGGCGTTGGCCGTGGGCGCCGGGGTCCTCCACGTCTCCACCCAGTCCTGGAACTCCTCCTCATCCTGGGCCACCACCCGGATCCCCATGAGGGAGTGAGCCTCCCCGCAGAACTCGGCGCACTGCCCCCAGAAGACCCCCTTTTCCCTGATGGTGATGTGCATCCAGTTGCGCTTGGGCTCCCTGCCTTCCGGGACGCTGACCACGGGGTTCACGTCCCGCTTGCCTCCGAGCTGCGGAACCCAGAAGGAATGGATGACATCCCCCGACTCCAGCCGGAGACTGACGGGACGCCCCACGGGCAGATGCAACTCGTTGGCGGTGGTGACACCCAGCTCCGGGAAGTGGAAACTCCACCAGTAGCGCTTGCCCGTAACCTCCACGACCAGCACGTCGCCCTCCGGGGGCCTCTGGATCTCGAAGATGGTCCGGATGGTGGGAATCACGATGGCCACCACGATGAGAGCAGGCACGAGGGTCCAGGCGATCTCCAGGCCTACATGGCCGTGGACCGGTTTCGGCCTCTCCTGGCCCGGCTTCTCCCTGAAGCGGATGAGGATGTAGGCCATGAGGGCCCAGACCACCGCCAGGATGAGCATGGTCCACCAGAAGATCTGGACGTACAGCTTGTGAATCGCCTCCCCGTAATCCGTAACCGGATTGATGGTGGACTGGAGGTAATCCTGGCCACATGACGACAGAAAGGCCATCAGGAACAGCGTTCCCAGGCCCTTCGCCCATGGCATCAGTTTGGCGTGTCGCATCGCACCTGCCCGTTTCAGCATGGAGCCGAACTCATCGTATTCCTTGGTCCGAGGACCGGCCCCGGACAGCAACTGCCCCGTTCCCGGGGATCCAACCCCCGGGCGGGAGATCCATCAGCCTCTCGCTTGGTGGGGCCCGGCGGGGCCCAGGAGGCACATAAGTCAAGCGGTCGGAGCCCGGAGAAACCCGGAAGGACCGTGGCTACACTCCATCAGGGAAGAGGATCCAGGGGGATGGCCTCATCCAGTAGCATGACAGGGATGTTCTCCCGAACCGGATACAGGACCCCTCCGTCCTCCCGGACGAGGGCCTCCTCGATCCGCTCCTTCACCCGCTCGCCGCCACGATTGCGAAGGTACCCTCCGGCCACAGCCAGGTTCACTCTCTCCAGGATGCGAGCATCGGCGAGGTTCAACGGCTGCTTGGTCTCGGGGCAGACCAGGATCTTCAGGAGCTCGGGGTTGAGCATTTTCGACCTGTCGGTGTACCTATTCTCATAGTGTCCATGGTCAGCCGTCCCCTGCTACATTGGGACGGGAGACTAAGGTTTAAACCTAAAACAATAATCACTCTTTGTGGAGAGGCCGCCTCCATGAGCTCCGCGCCGGTTCCGACGATGACCAAACCCGCTGTCTGGCCGCGGGTCCTTTTGCGCTCCCTCGCCCTTTCCCTCCTCCTGGGGAGCTGTGGCCCCTCGGAGGGTCAGATTCAGGAGGAAGCATTCCGACCCGGCACCGCACCCCCATCCGGTCAGGAGCGACTCCCCCCGGCCGGAGAGGCCTGGGTGATCTTCGGGACAGACACAGTGCGGGCCGAGGTGGCCCGAACCCCGGAACAGAGGGAGCAGGGCCTCATGTACCGGGAGAGTCTGGAGCACGGGCGGGGAATGCTCTTCGTCTTCCCCGACAGCCAGATACGCTCCTTCTGGATGAGGAATACCTTCATCCCCCTGGACATCGCCTACATGGACGAGAGCCTGAGAATCGTGGACATCCAGGCCATGGAGCCGGAGGACGAGAGCACCTATCCGTCCGCCAGACCCGCCATGTTCGCCCTGGAGGTGCCCGGAGGCTGGTTCGACGAGGCCGGGGTGGGCGTGGGCACCGAAGCCCACATCGTCTTCGGACCCGGGCGCCCTTAGCCGCCGGAGCGGCTCATCTGCCCTGGAGGCGGACCGAGCTGTTCCCCCTCATGCTGAGGGGCATGGGAGGCATCCCCGCCCCCGGGACCTCCACCGATCCCGTCATATCCTGGGTCCCCTCGTCGGCCACCAGAAGGCTCCGGACGGGATCCCAGAGAAGGGCTCCCGAGACCGTTCCCGACAAGGACTGGAAGACCTGCATCCCCTCGGTCATGGCGGACCCACGGACGTTGGCCCGGCCTTCGTAGGTGATGCGAACCAGGCTGGCGCCGTCCACGACGGTGTCTCCCTGGAGAGTATAGGTCATCACCACGTTGGAAGAGGCATCACCCTGGCTGGTGCGGGTCTCATACTGGATGGTGTCGATCCAGGTGGCCCCGGGCCGCGCCATCCCACCCGGTAGCCGGGGGAACATCTCGTGGACGACGCTCAGGGGGTCCACCAGCTGCTCCGCCACGGCCCTGGTGGTGGGCAGCGACACGACGGTGGGCTTCCCCTTCCGATCCAGATTGAAGACCAGGTCTCCTTGCACGTCCCTCTCCGAGGCGGTCTGGGAGCCCCCCATGGGCTGGGTCATGCTGGCCGAGAGACTCTCGTAACGGGCCGTCACCTCAACTCCGTCAGCCTCCGGGGAGAAGGAGACCACCAGGGTGGCGTCTCTGGTGGCGCGCATGTCGAGGCTGCCCATGGCCCCGGCGTCGATGTTGATGTTGCTGGTGGACTCGGTGACGTAGGTGGCGGTAGATGGCTCCGTGAGCCGGTACATGAGTCCCCCGCTGGGAGCTACGCCGCCGGGACCCGCACAGGCGGAGAGGACGAGGACGAGGAGTATGGATGCGGCGACGTTCTTCATGAACTCCCTCCTTGAGGACGAGGATGCTCACCCGGGATGCCATGGGGCCCAGGGTCGGAAGCATCGGGGGTACCCACTTCTAATAGACCTGAAGGACCTACGGAACAAGAGGACGGTTCCTTCTCTCCCGGACTCCCCGGCGGACCTCGGGGACCCCTGGCCAATGAGCTGCCCGAGACGGCCACGAGAGTGGTCTGCCACCACCGCTATCCAGCCACCATCCCCCCCAGGCCTTGGCCACCCTCCCCACCGAGGGTTATCCTTTTTCCTCAAGCCTTACGAAATGACCAGGGAGAGGAACCATGAGCCTCCGGACCAATCCGGACCGAATCCTCGAAAGCATCGACCGGGAGCGCACGCGGGACGAGGAGACTGCCGGCCGCCCCTCCGACAACCGCCAGGCTGTCGGCCGCGAGCTGGATACCGTCCCCCCTGCTCCCGATGCCACCCATTCCGAGCGCGTGAAGCGCGTCTTCCACCTCGTGGACCAGGCCTACCGAAAGACGGCCCACTCCAGCGAGTTGGGCAAGCTCGCCGCCCGGTTCCGGGGAATCGGCGATCTCCATCATCATCACGCCCGTGGCGACGTGAGCGTCGTCATCAACTACCTGGACTCCGCCAGGCACGACGACGTGGGGATGTCCCCCTTCGAGGTGCGCCCGGTGGATCTCGTGGAAGCCAGGAAGACCACGGAGAACAGCCGGGCCGATCTCAACGCCATGAAGGTGCTGCGGGAGGAGCTCAGAAATGGGGTCCTCTCGGCGTTCAAGAAGATGGATCCACGTCTTCGGGATGCCCTCCGGGACCGGGCGGACCTGGGCCACATCTCCGTCACGGTCACCATAGACCTGCGACCGGCCAGCTGACCCCAGGGGCCGCCCTCCGTTTCCCTCGGACCGAGTGTGCCCCTCCTGGCAGGAGGTCCCGACCACACGGACTTGGCGGTGAGGGCCCAGCCCAGGGCCAGCCGCTCGGAGATCGTGGGCCTTCAGGGCGACGCCCTGAAGGTCCGCCTGGCAGCGCCACCGGTGGAAGGGGCCGCCAACCGGGAGCTCGAGAAGGTCCTGGCAAGAGCCCTGGGTATCCCGAAGTCCTCGGTGGAGATTCTCCGGGGAGCTTCAGGCAGGGAGAAGGTTCTCCGGATCCACGGCATGTCCCCGAAGGAGGTTCGTGAGCGGCTGGGAATCTAGGGTCCTCTTCATCTTCCTGGACGGGGTTGGTATCGGCCCCTCCGACCCCCGGACCAACCCGCTTCTAAAGGCCCGCCTTACCCAACTCGCTGCCCGCCTGGGTGGAGCCCTCCCCCATCTCGGCCGGGAGGAAGCAGGGAAGGGCGACGCATTGGCCTTCCCCCTGGATCCCCTCCTGGGGGTGGAGGGCACGCCCCAGAGCGGCACCGGACAAACAGCCCTCCTCTCGGGCGAGAACGCTCCTCTTCTCTTCGGGAGGCACTTCGGCCCTTGGGTTCCTGTGGCTCTTCGCCCCATGCTTCTTGAGAGGAACCTCCTCTCCCGGGCCCGGGCTCGGGGAATCGAATGTGCGTTCGCCAACGCCTACCCGGCCCGGTTCGTCGACGTCGTCCTGCCGCGGAGGCCGCCGGCCCTCCCCCTGGCCGCCAAGGGTGCCGGCCTCCTTCACCGCCACGAGGACGCCCTGGCCCGGGGGGAGGCCATCTCCAGCGAGATCGTGAACACAGCCTGGAGGACCCATCTCGGATTGACCCATCTGCCCGAGGTCACTCCCGAGCAGGCGGGGCTCAATCTAGCCGGCATCGTGGAGACGGCCCGCTTGACCTTCTTCGCCCACTATTCCACGGACCTGGCGGGCCACATGGGCCGCATGGATGAGGCGGTGGAGGCCCTGGAGCGTGTGGACGCCTTCCTGGGAGGGGTGCTGAAAGCCCTTCCGCCAGGCACTCTCACGGTGCTGGCCAGCGACCACGGGAACATTGAGGACATCACCTCCGGGCACACCCGAAACCCGGCCCTCACGGTCCTCCTGGGTCCCGGCGCCTCCACCCTCAGGGAGGGGCTCTCCCGGATCACCGACATTCCGGGCATGATCCTGCGATACCTTGCGGGCAATTCCTGAGGGACGTTCCGGGACCCCCTGGGCCATGGGACCGCCCCGGCCGCCCGTTCACATTTCCCGGGTGAAACCGAAACCCAAGATCCTAGGCCAACTCCTGTTGGACGCCGGAGCGGTCTCCGAGACCGCCCTGGAGCAAGCCCTCGCCGAGCAGGTCGAAACAGGGCAGCGTATCGGGACGCTCCTGGTGGAGAGGGGGTGGGCCCATGCTGAGGAGGTGGCCCGCTGCCTCGCCTTGCAGCTGAGCCTTCCCTATCAAGCTCCGCCGCTGAGCCCCGACAGGAACGCCGGCAAGATGATCCGCCCCGAGTTGGCCCGGCGGGGAAGGGTGGTGCCCCTTTCATGCACCTCCCGTACCCTCCGCCTGGCCATGGCGGACCCCCTGGATCTGGTGACCCTCGACGACGTCCAGTTCCAGAGCGGCCGCCGGGTGGAGGCCGTGGTGTCCTCTCCCAAGGCCATCCTGGACGCCCTGGCCAGGTGCTATGGCGACGAGGCCCAACGCCTGGTCCAGGCGCTCCCGGAGAAGTGGCGTAAGCCCGAGGTGGAGTCCACCGACGCCCTGGAACGCCTGGCCCGGTCCGCTCCAGTGGTGAGGCTCCTGGACCACGTCCTGGCTCGGGCCGCAGAAGAGGGTGCCAGCGACATCCACATGGAGAAGCACCTGGGGGTGATGCGGATCCGGTTCCGCCTCGACGGGGTCCTCCGGGTGGTGATGGGCCTCCCCTCCGAGACCCTGGAGGCTGTCCTCTCCCGCCTCAAGATCATGGCAGGCATGGACATCTCCGTGAAGCGCCGGCCCCAGGACGGGGGATTCTCCATGAAGAAGGGGGAAGTGGACCTCAATCTGAGAGTCTCCACTCTCCCGGTGAAGGGCGGGGAGAAGGCGGTGATCCGGATCCTTGATCCGGAGAAGGCTCCCTTGAGCCTCGGCGGCCTGGGCTTCTCGGAGGAGGACCTCCGCCGGCTTCGCGGCCTGATGCAGGGCGGCCAGGGGGTCATCCTGGCGGCAGGCCCCACCGGGAGCGGAAAGAGCAGCACCCTCTTCGCCGCCCTGGGGGAGTTGGACAGGGAGGGACAAAACCTCGTCACCCTGGAGGACCCCGTGGAATACCGTCTCCCGGGAGCGAACCAGGTCCAGGTGAACCCGAAAGCGGGCCTTACCTTTCCGGCAGCTCTCAGGTCCGTCCTCAGGCAGGACCCGGACGTCATCATGGTGGGAGAGATCCGGGACCGGGAGACGGCCGAGATCGCCATGACCGCCGCAGTGACCGGCCACCTGGTCCTTTCCACCATCCACACGGTGGACGCCCCCGGGGCCATCACCCGGCTCCTGAACATGGGGGTGCCCCCCTTCCTCCTGGCGGGGGGACTGGCCGGCGTGGTGGCCCAGAGACTGGTGCGCTGCCTCTGCCCCTCCTGTGGAGGCAGGAAGGCGGACGGATGCGGAGAATGCCCCGACGGATACCGCGGGCGAACCGGAGTCTTCCAGGTCCTCGCCATGACCGACGCCCTCCGGGAAGCGGTGGCCAGCAATGCCTCCCTGGGCACACTCCGACGACTGGCCACGGAGTCGGGGATGGCCTCTCTCAAGGACGATGCCCGCCGCAAGGTGGCGGAACGGATCACTTCGCCCCACGAGGTCGGAAGGGTGATCCACGGCGAAGGCGGAGCAGCCATACCCTGCCCACGCTGCGACGGAGACGTCCCCCTGGGGAGCCAGGGGTGCCCCTGGTGCGGATCCCTCAGGCTCCGGGTCTGCGCCTGCGGAACCCACCTCCGACCAGCGTGGCGGTTCTGCCCGGATTGTCTTCGTAGGATCCTCGCGGCCTGAGACGGCTCACGGCCGGGCTCCGTCCCGGAGCCCTCCTTCCTTGCCGGGCCGCTCCACCGGGTCCTACCTTCCGCCGGAATCATGTTCAAGGTCAAGACCTTCCAGCGGAGGATCCTCCTCGCCCTTCTGGGCGTGGGCCTCGTTCCAGCCGTGCTTCTGCTCCTGGCAGGAACGGCGGCTCTTCGGGAAGCCGTCACGGGAACTGGGACCGCCGGGCCGTGGGGCTCCGTGGCCGAGTCCGGCCAGGCTCTCCTGGACGCGGTGGAGCAAGCACAGATCGACGATCCCGAGGTGGCCCTGGCCGCCCGGGCCCACCAGGAAGCCCTGTCGGAAAGCTTCCGCTTCTCCCGCATCTTCACGGTGGTGGCCGAAGGCGTCCTGACCCTCATCCCCCTCCTCGCCCTGGCGGTGGCTCTCCTGGTGGGAGGCTTGTCGTACTGGGTGGCCCAGCAGCTCTCCCGGGGGTTCTCGAGGCCCATCCGGGACCTGGTGGGATGGACCCAGCTCATCGCCCAGGAGCAGCCCCTCCCTCCCCCGGGCCCTGCCGATACCCGGGGGGTTCGGGAGTTCGCCCAACTGAGGGAAGCCCTCCGGCAGATGTCCGGGCAACTGGAGGAAGGGCGCCTCGAGGCCCTGCAGGCGGCCAAGCTCCGGAGCTGGACCGAGATGACCCGCCGGGTGGCGCACGAGCTGAAGAACCCTCTTACGCCCATGCGCTTGGCGGCCGAGAGCGTGGCCCGCTTGGAAGACCGCACGGCCCGGGTGGCGGGGGAGGTGCTGCTGGAGGAGATCGCCCGCCTGGAGGAGATGGCCCGGACCTTCGCCCAATTCGGGAGGATGCCCGAGGGGCCTCCCTCCGAGGTGGACCTGGTGGAGCTCCTGAGAGGCCTTGTCCGGCACCACGAGGGGTCCGGCAGCGCCCTCCATCTCGAGCCCTCCACCGGCATTCCTCCGGTGCTGGCCCACTACGAGGCCCTCTTGCGCTGCTTCCGGAATCTGCTGCTCAACGCCATGGATGCGGCGGGCCCGGAAGGGCAGGTGACCGTTGAGGTATCCGGTGCGGACGACCACGTCCGCATCGAGATCCATGACACGGGGCCAGGCATTCCGGAGGACCATCTGGAGCGGATATGGGATCCCGATTACAGCACCAAGACCGGGGGGACGGGCCTGGGCCTCGCCATGGTCCGGAAGACCATCGCCGTCCACAGGGGGCGGGTTGAGGTGGTGAACCGATCCTCGGGAGGCGCGACCTTCGCTGTTGAGCTTCCCCTCGGCGGCCCACATCCCCCACCCCTCGGCGGCCCCCCGTCGGAGCCTCCAGGCTGAGGGCAGGGGTTGTCGTCCCGGAGCCCGTGGAAGAGCTATGCCAATGGACATCCTCATCATCGACGACGAGGCGAATCTCAGGAGGATGCTGCGGGCACTCCTGGAGGGGGAAGGCTATCTCGTCCGGGAGGCCGGGTCCGCCGAAGGGGGGCTCGAAGAGGTCCGGCTGGATCCGCCCGAAGCCATCCTCCTGGATCTCATGCTCCCAGGCATGTCCGGGCTGGAGGCCCTCCCCAGGCTCGGGGACCTGGCACCCGGCGTTCCCGTGGTGATGATGAGCGGAATTGCCACCCTGGCCGACGCCGTGAGGGCCACGCGCCTGGGGGCGTTCCACTTCATCGAGAAGCCCCTGGCACCCGAGGCCGTCCTCCTCACGGTTCAGGGAGCCCTGGAAGTGAGTCGGGCCCGGGACCTGAGTCGGGCCCTGGGATCCGAGCTCGGACCCGAAGTGAAGTTGGTGGGCCGCTCCCCCGCCATCAACCGGGTCCGGGAGCTGGTGCACCGAGTGGCTCCTACCGACGCCCGGGTTCTCATCTCCGGAGAGAGCGGCACCGGGAAGGAACTGGTGGCCATCGCTGTCCACGCCCTGTCCCAGCGTCGGGGAAAGGCCTTTGTACGCGTCAACAGCGCGGCCATTCCCAGAGATCTGGTGGAGAGCGAGATGTTCGGGCATGAGAAGGGTGCCTTCACCGGAGCCACGGAGCGTCGGAGGGGGCGGTTCGAGCTGGCCCACGGCGGGACGCTCTTCCTGGACGAGGTCGGGGATCTGGGGCCCGAGGCCCAGGCGAAGCTGCTGCGGGCCATCGAGACGGGGGTAGTGGAGCGGGTCGGCGGGGGCAAGAGGATCGAGGTGGACGTGCGGGTCCTGGCCGCCACCAACAAGGACCTTCGGGCACGGGTGGAGGAGGGCGCCTTTCGCCATGACCTCCTCTTTCGGCTGGAGGTGGTTCCGGTCCATCTCCCCCCTCTCCGGGAGCGCATGGAGGACCTTCCCCTCCTGGTGGCCCACACCATCCAACGCCTGAGGAACCGCCAGAGGCTGCCGGCGCCCCACATCACGAAGAAGGGCATGGAGGCCCTTGCACGCTACTCGTGGCCGGGAAACGTCCGGGAGCTCATGAACGTGGTGGAGCGAATTGCGATCCTCAGCTCGGGAGGTCCGGTGGGCCCGGAGGAGGTCATTCGCCTCCTCCCCCAGCCGAGGCTCCCCCGGGAGTCCGCGCCACCCTACCTGGAGGGAGACCCCCGATCCCTGAAGGAGCGCCTGGAGGACTACGAGCGAGCTTTGCTTCGGGGAGCCTTGGAGGGAGCCAAGGGTAATGTGGCCGAGGCAGGACGCCGCCTGGGCACGGACCGGGCCAACCTCTATCGGCGCATGAGGCGTCTAGGCCTTCGGGACGGGGAGGACGAAGGCATGTCGTAAAGCAGCACCGGCGATCTTCTTTTTCTGTGCGCCGGCGCCCTTCCCCGGAAGGGGCTTAGCGGGTCAAGCCCCGCTCCCGCGGCCACCTTGCCGGGGGGCCGTGGTCTGATAGGGTCTCTGGTGTGGGCGGGAGGGAAGAGGGGCAGGCGTTTCTCAAGGGAGAAGACTATGAAGAAGGGTTCTTTGGCGCTGGCGGGGCTCCTCCTGGTGACGAGCCCGCCATTCCTGGCTCCCGGTGCTCCCATCTTCCCGGGCGGCTCCAAGCTTTTGACGGGTGCCCCTCCCCTCCTGGCGCAGGAGAGGAAGGTCGAAGAGGCCGACCTTCCCCGCTGGGTCCAGGATTACGTCGTCAGCTTCTTCAACGATCCCTCCACCATTCATTTCAGCGGACGCACCCGCATCCCGTCCACCAGGGTGATCGTGGGAGACGTTGCCACTCTGGGCGGCCCCTTCACCGTCGCCGGGGAGGTCCATGGCGACCTGGTGGTGGTGAACGGCGACCTGGTGTTGGAGGGGGGAGGCTCTGTCAGGGGACATGTGCTGGTGGTGGGGGGGCGGGTCCTGGGGGAGGACCTGGGCCTCATCACGGGAAATCTGAGAGTATTCCCGGAGCCTCTGCGCTACGTGCGGCGGGGGGAGAGGATCGACCCTGTGGGCCGCCCTGGAGAGCGGGAGGGGTTCGGACCCGACTTTCCCTGGGGGGACGTACGCCTGACGGTGAAGGCGGGGCAGAACTACAACCGGATCGAAGGGCTACCGGTCATGTTCGGCCCCTCCCTGAGGACAGCCGGTGCCAACCCCTCTCGCCTGGACCTCTATGGGATCTGGCGCACGGAGATGGGGCTGGAGCTGGGAAGGGAGGACTTCGGATACGCGTTCCGGGCCGAGCAGGCCCTGGGTGGGCGCAATCGCATGGCTGTGGGCGGGACCCTCTACTCCATGGTGGAGCCTATGGAGGACTGGGGCATCTCCAATCTGGAAGCATCCCTGGCCACCTTCGTCCTGCACAAGGACTTCCGAGACTACTACGAACGCACGGGCTGGAGCGCCTACGGCCGGTTCCGCCTCCCCTTCTATCCGGTGGAGATCAGGGCTGAGTTCGTCTCGGAGGAGCACGGCTTCGCCAGGGTGGAGGGACCATGGTCCCTCACGAAGAACCTGGAGCCCTGGAGGGAGCAGCCCCTGGTGGCGGAGGGAAGCATCCGGTTTCTTCAGGGCAGCCTCACCATGGACACCCGCAACGACCAGAAGGACCCCACGGACGGCTGGTACATCCAGGCAACAAGCCGAAGGGGCCTGGGAGGGGAGTTGATCCGCCCGGCTCATTTCACCTCCTCCGAGGCCCAGGCGGATCCCGTGGACGCCCGGGAGTTCGACCCCGCCGTCTTCACCGGCTTCGTGGACCTGAGAAAATACAACCGCATCAACCCGGGCTCCTCCCTCAACTTCCGGGGACTCCTGGGGGGGGCGTTGAGCAGCGTACCTCTTCCACCTCAGTACCAGCATGCCCTGGGGGGGGTGGGCTCCCTCCCGGGCTTCCCCCTCTTCTATGAGGATTGCGGCGCTCGGACCGTCGTCCGGGGGAGGGACGTGGGCGAGGGAACACCGGCCTTCCGGGAGGGGGTGTTCCCCTCCTACGGCTGTGACAGGCTCGCCCTCTTCCAGGCCGAGTTCCGGCAAAGGCTCTTCGTGGATTGGAGCCCCGGCGGCGATCGGGACGACCCGTGGGGTGCCGGTAGCGACTGGTACCCGTACATCAGCTTTTCCCCCCAGTGGACAGCCTTCTTCGACGCCGGCAGGGGCTGGAGGATCGGGGGCCGTGACGCGAGAACCCTCATGGACGCAGGGCTCGGCATCTACCTGGGGGACCTGGGTATCTTCTATGCCGTCCCGCTGAACAAGCCGGAGAGCGAAGGCCGAAGCGGCCACTTCTTCGTCCGCCTGAGCCGGCAATTCTGAAACCACCTTGCTGAGACGACTGGCAATCCTGTTCTTCTCGTTTCAGCTCCTGGCACTCTCTCCTCCAGACCTGAGAGCCCAGGAGGGGCCGCCGGTGCGCTTATACGTCCAGCCCGGGACGGGTGCGGCGCGCCTGGAGTTGGGCGAGCTCGTGTCTGATTCCCGCCTCCTGGAGGCCATCCACTCCGGCCTCCCTTTGCGCATCCGGATCCTCGTCCAGCTCTGGAGGGACGGCTTCTTCGACAACCAGGAGGGGCAGCACCAATGGAGGGCCAGCGTGATCTTCGATCCTCTCACCGGCCGCTACCGCGTACAGGCCCTGGGAGGATCGGGAGAGGGGGAGGAGGTGAACACGCTGGAGGAGGTCCACGCCCTGTTCCGGCAGAGCCTGGACGTGCCGCTTCGCCCCCAGCGCTCCGGGCGCTACTACTACATGGCGGACGTGCAAATGGAAACCCTGTCCTTGAGCGATCTCCAGGAGCTCCAGCGGTGGCTACAAGGGGATCTGGCTCCGGCAGTGGCGGGGGAGGAGAGGGTGGGCAGCGCCCTGGCCCGGGGGCTCCGACGTATCCTGGTGAGGATGCTGGGGCTGCCGGCCAAGCGGTTCGAGGTGAAGTCCCCATCGTTTGTGGTGGGGAGCGGTGCCGGCGCGGGAGATTGAGGGAGGGGCCACCACCCCCCTTCACCCTCACAACAATGCGCGAGAGGCCCGGGCGCTCCTTGCGCTCGGAAGCGGGCGCGCTACATTATTTGTAGCGTTCCGGCCGACATTCCTCGAACCCCACGACGAGCATGGCCCCAATGAAGCGCTCCTCACGCAGGCGGCGCACGCCGTTCCCGGAGGGTACGGACCTCGGGCGCGTTACCGAGCGCCTCGAGCGTGTCACCCGTATCCTGGGCAGTGACGCTGCCGTCGCGGACCTCCTGGCGGTCAGCCGTGCGCAGCCGCGCCGCTGGCGCGAGGGCCAGAGGCCCGACCCCGAGAATCGGGACCGCATCATCGGGCTCGACGCCGTTATCGCGCTCCTTTCCGGGTTCCTCGCCGGGAGTTCGATCCCGAAGTGGCTGACCGGCGTCAATGCACACCTCGACAACCGACGCCCCATCAGCGTCCTGCAAGAGGGGCGTATTGCCGACGTGATCGCGGCGATCGAAGCCCAGAAGGGCGGGGCCTACGCATGAATCCGGGTCCGCTCTGGCGGGTCTTTCCCTGGGATCTCAATGCGGCGGAGGGCGAACGCTTCTCCGCCTCCTTCGTACCCGGAGGCCAGGGACGCAACCGGTTCGACCTGCGCGGTAGCGCACGCGGCGTCAGCTACCTCGCAGGGAATGAGGAACACGCGGTCGCCGAGATGATCCAGAGCTACCGCAACTCCCCCGAACCGCTCACGAACGACGATCTAACCGTCTGGGGGCATCGCTACGCGCTGGTGTCGGTACGTCTCGCATCGGACCTGTGGCCGAGGATCGAGGACCTCTGCGAGCCCGCTGCGCTCACCGAGCTCCAGATCACCGCGGATCGACCGGCGTATCGAGACCGTCGACTCACCCACCAGATCGCCTCCACCCTCCACGCTCGCGGGCACGCTGGCCTGCGCTGGTGGTCCGCCTTCTGGGGCGAGTGGCACACCACCGTCCTCTTCCACGACCGGATCCCGGCTGACGCCATCACCTACGGCGCCCCGCTTCCTCTCGACATCGCCATGCCACCTGTTGTCGAGGCTGCCCGGCTCCTGGACATCGGCTGAACCATCCCTGTCGGGAAACCCCCGCGCGTCACACACCGACCCCACATTCCGCAGATCGCGGAGGCATTTTGTGAAGTGGATACCGCCTTTCCGGGAATTCATTCCCGGGAGAAGTCACATGGCATGCGTCCACCGCCGCCGGGTGAGTTTCTCCACCCGGTCCACCCGGACTTCCACGCCGATCCCGGGCGCCTGGGGCACGGCCATGAATCCTTGATCCATGACGAACTCCGGCTCCACCACGTCCTCTTTCCAGTAGCGGCGGCTCTCGGAGATGTCGCCGGGGAGGCTGAAGTTGGACAGGGACGCCAGAGCCAGGTTGTAAGCCCGGCCAACCCCCGACTCCAGCATCCCACCGCACCACACCGGCACCCCCCGGCCCGCGCAGAGATCGTGGATCTCCCGAGAGGAAGCGAATCCCCCCACCCGGCCCGGTTTGATGTTGATGATGCGGCCGCTTCCGAGCTCCAGGGCCAGGAGGGTGTCCCCGGCAGATCGGATGGACTCGTCCAGGCAGATGGGAGTTTCTATGGAGGCCTGGAGGAGGGCATGCTCCCGCAGGTCTTCGGAGCCCAGGGGCTGCTCCACCATCATGAGATGCAAGTCGTCCAACTCCTTCAACCGCGTAGTGTCCGCCAGGGAGTAGGAGGAGTTGGCATCGGCCATGAGAGGTGCCTCGGGGAACCGGTCACGGACCTTCCGGAGCATGTCCACATCGCGCCCGGGCTTGATCTTGACTTTGATCTTCCGGTACCCCGCCGCCAGGTGCTTCTCCACCTGCCGCAGAAGTTCGTCGTCCGTCCCCTGGAGGCCCACGCTCACCCCTACGGGAACAGCCATCCGGCCCCCCCCCAGGAGGGAGGAGAGGGAGGTTCTTCTCCGAACCGCCTCCAGGGCCCACGCCCCCATCTCCACGGTGGCCAGGGCCATGGGGTGCCCCCTGATCCATGAGACCGGATCCAGGACGGCGGAGGGGCTCTCGAACTCCACGCCCATCACGGCTGGGAGGACGTAGTCCGTGAGGATGTGCCATGCCGTGTCCGGGGTCTCGTAGGAGTAGTTCGGCGCCTCCGCAGCGACGCACTCGGACCAGGCCTCACCCTCCTCATCCTCCATGCGCAGCAGGAGGATCCTTCTCTCCTGCCATCCCCCGGAGCTGATCTCAAAACGTTCACGGAGGCGAAGGTGGACTTCCCTGAGCTCGACCCGTCGGATCTTCACCGGCGTTCTCCCTGTTCACTTTCCGGGTCCACCAGGACGTACTCGGATACCGGACCCCCGCGAAAGAACTCCCGGACCTCGTATCCCCGGGACAAGTAGTGGAGGAAGGCCTTCCCCGTGACCTCCCGCCAGAGGACTGCCAGGGGGAGGCGGGCCACCCTCATCTCGTCGAACTTTGCCGGCACGGCCACCAGGAGCCTGGGGTCGTGCAGGTCCAGGAGGGGCGGGGCCGGCTCAGGGAACCTCTCCCGGTGCGACACGCCCACCACCTGCGACGCACTCCGGACCCCCCCTCCCCCGGGTACGGGGTGTGCACCTCCCAGCCTTCCCTCCACTCTCCCTGAATCCATCTCCCACGTGGCCACCATCCGATCCGTTCCCATGCCCCGGTGGAGAGGGGACCCGGTCTCGCCGTACATGTCCCTGGCGTACTCCCGGCACACGATCCCGAGCTTGGCGAAGTTCACGTGGGCGTTTCGGCCCTGGAGGGGATCGAAGGTCCAGTGCATGCGGAGAACCCCCCGGCCCAGCAGGACCTCACGCTGGTAGAGCTTGAGGCGCGTCCCCAGGCCCCGGCCCCGGAAGTCCCGACGCACCGCCAACGTGTCGGACCAGTGCACGATCTCTCCCCCCACCCACCCCGTCAGGCCGAACACGAATCCCTGAAGGGCATCATGGGAGTCGAAGGCGCCGACCGTGAGCCCCCCGATCCGGTTGGCGAGCATGAGGAGGGCCGCCGGCACCTTCTCCTGGTACTCCACGCCCCAGATCTCTTCCTGGAGCTTCACGCATGCCTGGCCCTCATGAAAGGAGGCCAAGGGTCGGAGGATGAGGTCAGAGACTTCCGACACGGCGCCGGCGTCAGGGGGCCAGGAGGAGCAGCCGCGCCAGGAGGGCACAGCGCTCCACCTGCCTGTCCACGTAAAGGAACTCGTGGGGAGCGTGAGCCCCGTCTCCCACCGCACCCAACCCGTCCAGGGTGGCGGTGAACTGGCTGGTGGTGTTGCCGTCGGACCCTCCACCCACCGTAGCCTCCTCCAGAGTCAGGCCAAGATCCACCGCTGCCTCCCGGGCAGCCTCCCAGAGGGCCCGGTTCCGGGGGGTCCGCTCCAGGGGACCCATGAGCGTCCCTCCCTCGATCTCAAGGCGGGTCCCCGGGACGGTGGGAAGGAGGCTCCGGATCCGGTCCTCCATCTCCTCACCGTCCCGCACCGAGAGCATGCGCACGTCCACCTCCGCAAGAGCTTCCGGAGCGATGACGTTGGGCCGGGTCCCTCCGGAGATGACGCCTACGTTCACCGAGATCCCCCGCTCCAGCTCCGTCATGGCATGGAGGGACTGGATCACGTGGGACAGCTCCAGGATAGCGCTGGCTCCTCCCGTGGGGTCCAGCCCGGCGTGGGCCGCCTTTCCCTTGACCCGTAACGAGAACCGAGCCACACCCTTCCTCACCGTCTTCAGCCTGCCCTGGTCCCCCACGGACGGCTCCGGAATGTAGGCCCGGATCACCCTGCGGGAGACCAGGCGGATCGTCCGGGTCGACTCGGGGCTTCCGATCTCCTCGTCGGAGTTCACCAGGACCACCGGGATCACCTCCGGCTCCAGCCCCAGCCTGCGAAGGATCTTCAGGGCGAAGACCACCTGGGCAAGGCCCGCCTTCATGTCGAACACGCCGGGCCCCCTGAGGCGGCCGTCCTCCAGGACCAGAGGCATGGTCTCCAGGGTCCCCATCTTCCAGACCGTGTCGCAATGCCCCAGGAGTAGCTGGGCGGGCCGATGCCGAACCCGGTCCCCGGGAGCGGCGAAGAGGACCCCGCCCGTCTTCTTCCCGGGAAGCTTCCTCACCCTGTATCCCACCTCCTCCAGGGCCGAGGTGAGGAGCGCCTGCACCGGCACCTGGGCCTCGGGCACGTCGCTGGGGGATTCCAGGGACGCCAGCTCCATGAGAAAGGAGAGCATGGCCTCCTTCTCCTCCTCCGCCACCTTCAGGATCTTCTCGCCCAGCTCCGTCACGGGTACAGCCCCCCTCTCCGGTAGCTCTCGTCCAGCAGCTCCACTGGATGGACCACGTCCACGGCGGCACCCGCCATCCGAAGACCGGCCCCGATCTGCATCATGCACCCGGGATTCCCGCTGGCCACCGCCTGGGCGCCGGTGGCGACGATGGCCTTCACCTTGTCATCGCCGATCCGGCCCCCCATCTCCGGGTGGGTGAGCCCATATACTCCCGCACCGCCGCAGCACTCCTCATGGCCTTTCAGGGGAAGCAGGTCCAGCCCCGGGATGGACCGAAGCAGTGCCAGGGGCTCCTTGGAGATCCGCTGGGCGTGGACCAGGTGGCAGGGGGCATCGTACGTCACCCGCAGAGGGAGACTGCCCCCCGTTCGCACACCGGACGTCCCGAGGAGCTCGGAGATGTCCCGGACCTTCCCGGCCAGGGCCCCGGCCCGTTCCCGGTAGTGGGGATCGTCCTGAAGCAGGTGTGCGTATTCCTTCATGGTGGCTCCGCACCCGGCGGCGTTCACCGCCACCACCGCCACGTCCGCCGCCTCGAAGGCCCTGATGTTCCGCCGGGCCAAGGCCCGGGCACCCTCCAGGTCTCCTGTGTGGGCGTGGACGGCCCCGCAGCATCCCTGCCCCTGCACCTCCACCACCCTGAACCCGTTGGCCTCCAGGACCCTCGCGGTGGCGTGATTCACCCGGGCCAGGAGCCCTTCCTGGACACACCCCAGGACCACCGCCGTCCTGGCTCCACGGCCCAAGGTCTCCCCAGGGACCGTAGCTTCCCGGGTTTGCATCCTGCCGACACGCCCCCCACGGCCCCCAAGGTCCGCCAGGAGCCTGGGGGAGGAAGTGGCAGCGATCATGCCCATCCCCAGGCGCGCCTGTCCGAGCCGCCCCTCCCCCGGCAACCTCTGGGCAGCTACCTCGGGGAAGCCGGTGGCCCTGAGGATTCGGGCCAGGACCATGGCAGGCTTGAGCAGAGAGGACCTCCCCATGACCGAAGGTAGCAGCCGGGAGAGGAAGCTTCGGTTGCCGGCCCGGGCCACAACCTCCCGGGCTCCCTCCAGGAGGTGACCGTACTCCACCCCGGAAGGGCAGACAGACTCGCAAGCCCTGCAGCCCAGGCATCGGTCCAGGTGCCGGGTGAAGGCGGGGGATCCTGCGTCCAACCTCCCCTCCACCACCGCTCTCATGAAGTGCAGCCGTCCCCTGGGGGAGTCGGCTTCGTCCCCCAGGCGAGTGTAGGTGGGGCAGGCGGGCAGGCAGAAGCCGCAGTGGACACAGTTGAAGAGCTTCTCCTCCTGCCTCTTCAGCTCCTGGAGAAGGTGGGTCACGTTCGCTCCTCCCTCGGCTTCATGGTCCCGCCGCCCTCTTCAGGAAGGATGCGGCCAGGCGGGGGAGCCCGCGGATCACACCCTTCCACCGCAAGAGAAACACGTTTCTCAGGAGTCGCTCCGAGGTTCTGGAGTACGGGAACCACCACGGCTCCCTCTTCAGCCCCAGCCGGTCCGTCACCACGCTCCGGGTCCGGGTCAGCTCCGCCAGCCCATCCAACCCCTTGCACCGGCCGTACCCGCTCTTTCCCACACCTCCGAAGGGGAGTCCTGGAATGGCGTAGTGGACCAGGGCGTCGTTTACACAGACGGAACCCGCCCGGATGCGCCGGGCCATGTCCAGGCCCCGGGAGCGGTCCCGGGTCCACACGCTGGCCGAGAGGCCAAAGTCCCCCCCGTTGGCCAGCAGGACGGCCTCTTCCGAGTCCTTCACCGGGATGAGAGGGAGAATGGGGCCAAAGGTCTCCTCGGTCAGGACCAGGGAGCCCGGGTCCAGGTTCGTCAGGACCGTGGGCTCCAGGACGTTTGAGGCGGGGTCGGTCCGGCCCCCCCCTGCCACCACCACGGCGCCCCGGGAGACTGCGTCGGCCAGATGCTCCTCCACCAAGGTGAGTTGGGCCGTGGTGGTCATGGGCCCCATGGAGAGACCCGGGGTAGACCCCGCCTTCAGCTTCCGCACCTGGGCCAGGACCTCTCGGAGGAAGGCGTCGAAGACCTCCTCCACCACATAGGCCCGCTCCACGGACACACACGTCTGGCCGGCATTCATGAAGGCGCCCCAGACGATCCCCCGGGCGGCCCGCTCCAGATCCGCGTCCTCCAGGACGACGGCGGCGTCCTTTCCCCCCAGCTCCAGCGCAACTGGCGTCAGGGACTCCGCCGCCGCCGCCAGCACCGAGACAGCCGTCCCGGCTCCCCCGGTGAAGAAGAGCTTGTCGACACCCCCCCGTACCAGGGCCTCTCCGGTGGCCGCGCCACCCACCACCACCTGTACCAGGTCGTCGGGAAGGCCCGCGTCCCGGGCCAGGTCCTCCGCCAAGAGCCCGGTGTAGGGAGCGTGCTCCGACGGCTTCAGGACCACCGCGTTCCCGCCGAAAAGGGCCGTCATGACGGGAGTCATGGAAACCACGAAGGGGTGGTTCCACGGAGAGATCACTCCGATGACTCCGAGAGGCTCCCGGACCATCATGGCCCGCTTCCAGACCAGCCAACCTGTGGAAACCCTCCTGGGCTTCAGGAAGGGGGAAGCGTTCTTCAGGTAGTAGCGAAGCTGATCCGTGACAGTCACAAGTTCCAGGAGAGCCTCCGTCCGGGGCTTTCCCGTTTCGGCGACGATGGTCTCCTCGATCTCCCGTGCCCGGCCACCGAGGGCCTCCAGCAGGCCTCTCAGATGCCGGACCCGATCCCCTGCCGTCAAGGAGGCCCACCCCTCCTGCACGACCCGGCCCCGGGCCACCCGCCGGGGCACCTCGTGGGGTGAGGTCACCGCCAGCTCCCCCACCAGGCTCCCATCGGTGGGACGAGTCACCCGGATGATCTCCCCCCACCCGTCGGGCGAAGGCCACGTGGGGGCTGACCCCGCCCTTCCGTCGTCCGTCACCTGACCACCCGCCCCGGGACCAGGATCCCCTGGGGATCGAACTGGTTCTTGAGAGCCCGGAGGAGGGCAACCTCCCTCCCTCCACTACCCCAGGTGCCTACCTCCCTCACCAATGTGGCGGGTCCGCTGCTCACGGTGAGGCTTCCTCCCATCCCTTCCATCGCTCCCCTGAGCCCCAGGACCGGGTCGGTCCAACCCTGGAAGCTGCCGTCCGAACTGGAGATCCCCGAAAGCGCCACCCTCAGGATGCCTGCTCCCACGTGGGCAGCCATGCTCACCTGAGGCTCCCCCCGTGTCGAGAGGCCCTCCAGGGCAGCCTGCCACTCCTCCACCAAGCCGACGACATCTCCAAGGAGAGTGGGAAGGGCCGCCAACCTCAGGACCAACTCGGCGCCCTCCTCCCACAAGCCCAGGCGCTGGTGGAAGGCTCGACTCTCTTCGTCCCCCAGCCTCCGGAGCGTGTCCTGCCCCCGCAGCTCCCGCCGGACCCGGGCCTCCATGGCATCCACTTCGTCCCTTGATCCCAGGAGCCGGAGCACCAGCGCAGCCGGTCCTCCGGAACCGGTCTCCCCCCAGCCCAAGGGATCCAGCAACTCCACCGCCGCCAGGGGAAGGGAGGAGAGAGCCATGGCCCGGGCCTGGGGGAGGAGAGAGGTTGCATCGGCCCCTTCCAGGACCACGGTGGCGTCCACTTCGGGAAGGGGAAAGAGGCGGGCCGAAACGGAAGTGATGATGCCCAGGGCCCCCCAACTCCCGATACACAACCGGGTCACGTCGAACCCCGCCACGTTCTTCACGACCCTCCCCCCCCAGCGCAGCACCCGCCCATCCCCTGAAACCACCGTCAGGCCCAGTACATGGTCCCTGGGAGGGCCATACCACTGCCGCAGGGGTCCTCCGACACCTGTGGCCACGGCGGCACCCAGGGAGCCCTCGTAACCTCCCGGCGGATCCAGGGGCAGCCATTGCCCCTGGGCTTCAGTGGCTTGGGCCAGGGAGGAGAGGGAGATCCCGCCCCCGGCGGTGAAGGTCAGGTCCGCAGGCTCGTAGTGCTCCATCCCCCGGAGTCGCCGGGTGCTGATCACCAGGTCCACCTCCACGGGTCCCCCGCCTGCCGGCCATCTCCCATACCCCGCCGGGAGGACCTTCCAACCCTCCAGGCTGGCCCTCTCCAGGAGCCGGCCGATCTCTTCTTCCGAGGACGGAGCCAGGATGGCGGCGGGGGCCGCGCCGTCCGCTGCCCACTCCGCCCCCTCCCCCTCCCGCAGCAGCGTACCGGGAGAGACCATCTCCTCCAGGAGAGAGCGCAGACTCCCGGTCATGAAGCCTCCGGAGCGTCCGGGAGAACCTTTCCCGGGTTGCAGAGACCCTGGGGATCGAAGGCCTTCTTCACCCCCCTCAGAACCTCCAGTTCGGCGGGGGAAAACACCAGGTGCATGTACTTCCGCTTGTCCACACCCACGCCGTGCTCTCCCGTGATGGTGCCCCCGGCCTCCACGCATGCCGTCATGATCTCCGCCGAGGCTTGCTCCACCCGTCGGGTCTCGTCAGGGTCTCGCCGGTCGAAGACCAGGTTCGGGTGAAGGTTCCCGTCCCCGGCGTGGAAGACGTTGGCCACCTGCAGGTCGAAGCGCTGTGCGATCTCCGAGATCCGGGCCAGGACCTCCGGAAGACGCGTCCGGGGAACGGTTGCGTCCTGTACCAGCAGATCCGGCGCCAGGCGTCCCATGGCCCCGAAAGCCTTCTTGCGACCCTTCCACAGCGCCATCCGCTCCTCGTCGCTCCGCGCCCGGCGCACCTCCCGGGCTCCCGCATCCAGGCAGCATCGGGCCGCTTCCTCCGCGTGGGGCTCCAGCCCCGCCTCGACACCGTCGAACTCCACCACCAGCGCAGCGCCCGCATCGGTGGGGTAACCCGCAGCGAAGATGCTGGCCTCCACGGCACGTATCGTGTTCCGGTCCACGATCTCCAGGGCTGCCGGGAGGAGACCCCTCGAGATGATGGCCGTCACGGCCCTTCCCGCATCCTCCACCGTCTCGAAGATCGCCAGAAGAGTCCGGGCGGCCTCCGGGAGAGGCAGCAGGGCTACCTCCACCTCGGTGGCCAGCCCGAAGCACCCTTCCGATCCCACGAAGAGGCCCACAAGGTCGAAAGAGCCGGTCTCCCTGCCCTGACCTCCCAACCAGGTCACGTCCCCGTCCGGCAGCACGACCCGGAGGCCGGTGATGTACCGGCTGGTGACCCCGTACTTCAGGCAGTGGGGCCCACCGGAGTTTTCGGCCACGTTCCCGCCGATGGTGCAGGCGCTCTGGGAAGAGGGGTCCGGGGCATAGTAGAGGCCGTGGGGAGCGGCGGCGGCGTTGAGGTCACTGTTCAGCACTCCGCTCTGGACGAGGGCTCGACGGTTCCCGGGGTCCACCTCCAGGATCCGGGTCATCCGGGAGGTCCCCACCACCACTCCCCCCTGCAAGGCTACGGCTCCCCCGGAAAGACCCGTTCCGGCACCCCGTGGGATCATGGGAACCCCGTGCCTGTGGAGGGCCTTCGCCAAGGCGGAAGCCTCATGGGTGGTGGCCGGGAGGGCCACCGCTTGCGGGGGACGGGTGTGGGCGGTCTGGGCGTCGGCCTCGTACACCAGGAGGCGGTGAGGGTCGCTGAACACCCAATCCACCCCCACGGCCTCCTGGAGGTCGGCAAGAACCTGCTGCGAAAGGACGTCGGTCAATGGATCTCCAGGCATTCGAGGGACTGCAGCGGCCAAGCCCGGTGTCCCGTGGTTGCTCCCCTCCCATGGCCAAAGGGATCCCGGGCATTCGCGCGAAGCCGGGCGCCGGGGATCACGATACTACGGAGCGCGGCAGGGGAGCAACAACAATGGGCCCACCCCGGACCCCGAGCCAGCCCCGACACGGGAGAGTCTCTCCCGCGAGCCGTCAGCGCTCGTCTCGCAGGTGGTGAAGGATCATTTCCACGCTGGCCAGGGCTGCCTTCGCCATCCGGGGAGGCACCGAGTCCCCGTAGGCCAGCTCTACCAGTTGGTCGAGACCCACCCGGGGATGCTGGGCCATGGCTCTCCTGACCTGGTCGATGCGACGGAGGCGATGACTCTCGAAGGTCGAAAGGGTCTTGGCCGGCGAGGTCAGCGGGGGGCCGTGGGAGGGGTAGAGGACCTCCGGCACCAGGCTACGAACCTTCCGGAGGGAGGCCAGGTATTCGGCCACGCACCCGGGATATTCCCCCACCCAGGTGGTGTTGCCCTTCCCCAGCAGCAGATCCCCCACGAAGAGTGCCCGGGCCTCCAGCCAATGGAAGGCCAGATGGTCCCGGGTGTGTCCCGGCGTTTCCACCACCCTCAGGGTGCCCTCGTCGGTGGTGAGTTCATCACCCTCCGCAAGAGAGGAGGGGGATGCGGTGGAGGCCGGAACCCTGGCGCTCAGCACCCGGGCCAGGCGATTCGCACCCCCGGAGTGGTCAGGGTGGCCGTGGGTCAGGAGGATCCGGACCTCCTTGGCTCCTTCCAGAGCACGGGAAAGGGCCCGGACGTGCTCTTCCGCGTCCGGACCCGGATCGATGACGGCCACGCGCTCACGACCCACCAGGAAGGTCCGCGTTCCGTCCAGTGTGAAGGGCCCGGCGTTCGAGGCCTTCACCACGCGAGGATGCAACCCCCGGACCATGCCCGGATCACCTGTGGAAGGCGCCGGAGCCCGATCTCCCCGGGCCTCGGCGCCGAGAGGTCATCGCCGCTCGGCCATGAGCTGCTCAGCCAGCTTGTCCGTCACCTGGATGACAGCGCTCTCGTCCTCCTCAGTGAACGCCGCCGGCTCCATGGAGTCCATGGCGATCCCGCCGAAGATGTCGTCTCCGGCCCGAATGAGGACAACCATCTCCGACGATATGTCAGGATTGTCGACGATGTAGTTCTCGACCTGGCTCACGTCCGGGATGTTCTGGTTCTTCTTCTCAGCCACCGCCGTCCCGGTGACACCCTCCCCCACGGGGATCTTCGCGTGCTCGGTCCTGGGACCCACATAGTTGTGAAGCCAGAGCTCCTCGCCCTCGGCATTTAGGAGGAAGGCCCCCACCCAGTCGAAACGGTCGTCCGCTTCCTTGATCCCCCGCACCGCGAAGCGCAGGAGAGCGTCGGACAGGTACCCGTCCTCTCTCATCTCCTGCATTTCCTTTACCAGCTCGGTCGAGTCGAACATTCCCCTCCATCCTGTTGTGGCCGGTTTCGCCTTTATGGTCGTGTGCATCTCCTCCCGCCCGGGCGGAGCACCTCAACTAATACAAGTGTGGTCACCGAATCAAGTGCGGACACCCCTTCATCACTGGGGAGTGAAGTCCGTGTCAGGGTCCAGGCCACGCACGAAGGCCGCCAGGAGCCGGGCGGTGGCTTCAAGATCCCCAAGGCTCACCATCTCGTTGGGGGAGTGCATGTACCGGCTCGGGACGGATACCAGCCCGGTGGGCACCCCCACACGGACCAGGTGGATGGCGTCCGCATCGGTTCGGGTGGCCCGGGGAGCCGCCTGGAGAGTGTAGGCCATGCCCTCGCCCTCCGCCGCCTCTACCAACCGCTGAACGACGACCGGATGGTTGGACGATCCCCGGCTCAACACCGGACCGCCCCCCAACTTGTGATCTCCCACCTCCTTCTTCTCGATGTCCGGGACATCGGCGCTGAAGGTCACGTCCACCACCAGGGCCACATCGGGCTCCAGGGAGAACGCGCTGGACCGGGCGCCGCCCCCGAAGTAGCCGATCTCCTCCTGCACAGTAGCCACCGCCACAACCCCGACCTGGGGCGGGTTGTCGGAAAGGCGGCGCAGCGCCTCCAGCACCACGTACGCCCCAATCCGGTTGTCCACAGCCCTGCTGGCGATCCGGTCCCCGGCAAGACGCAGCAATCCGGCGTCCAGGACGATGGCATCACCCACCCTCACCCCGAGATCCGCTACCTCCTGGGCCCCGGCAGCGCCCATGTCCACCCAAAGGTCCCGAGTTTTCGAAGCCTTTTCCTGCTCCTCCTTCTTCAACAGGTGGATGGGCTTCTTCCCGATCACGCCCGGCACCACCCCCCCGGAACCCAGCACACGGACCCGCTGCCCCACAAGGACCTGGGCGTCCCATCCCCCGATCTCGTCCACGAACAGGAACCCCTCGTCGTCGACATGGGTCACCTGGAGCCCGATCTCGTCGATGTGGCCCGCCATCATCACCCGTGGTTTGCCCAGCGGGTTCAGGGCCGCCATGGAGTTCCCCGAGACGTCCACCCAGACCTTGTGGGCGAACCCCATGGCCTCCTCCCGCCAGACCCTGGCAGGCGCCACCTCGAACCCCGAGGGACCAGGGGCGTTCAGCAGGCGTTCAAGGAAATCGATACGCTGGGTCATGGGCCAATCTCCTCCGTCCGGGGTTTCGGCAGGATGGACAACGCTGCGGGGAAAGACCCCCGGTTCACGAGATGCGGCAAGGTAGGGGGGAGGGGAAGCCGATACCAGGGGGTCCGACACCTTGCCGTTCCCTCCGCCTCCGGGAACATGAGGGGTGCCACGGGGTCTCCGTAACGGCGCGGCGCGGAGGACCCTCCACCCATCCACCTCCGCCCCGTTTCCGTCTTGTGCCTACCGAAGGGTCTGTGTAGAGAAGGGATCATGGAGAGAACTTATTTCCGAAGCGGCCTGGGCCTGAAGTCCGAGGTGAGACCCATTATCGACGAGGAGTACCAGTCGGCCCTGGTGGAGCGGATCCGGTCCCGGGGCTACACCGAGACCTTTGGTGACGTAACCCTCCGCCTGGCCCAGGAGTTCGGGTTCTGCTACGGTGTGGACCGGGCGGTGGATTATGCCTACGAGACCCGTATCAAATTCCCGGACAAGCGCATCTTCCTCGTGGGGGAGATCATCCACAACCCCCACGTGAACCAGCGCATGCGGGAAATGGGTATCGAGTTCATCTACCCCGAGGCCGACGGGCACTTCGGGTTCGGCCGGATCACCTCCGATGACGCGGTCATCATCCCCGCTTTCGGCGTCACGCTGAAGGACTTCGAGAGGCTCCGGAAGATCGGGTGCGTTCTGGTGGACACGACCTGCGGCTCCGTTCTCGTGGTCTGGAAGCGTGTGGAAAGCTACGCCAGGGACGGATTCACCGCCGTCATCCATGGCAAATACCATCACGAGGAGTCCCGCGCCACGGCTTCCCAGGTCAACAAGCACCCGGGAGGCAAGTACCTCATCGTCCGGGACATGGAGGAGGCAGGGCTCGTGTGCGATTTCATCGCCAAACGACCCGGACACCTCTCCCGCGACGACTTCTACCGGCACTTCAAGGAGAAGGCCACGGATGGATTCGATCCGGACCGGGACCTGGATAAGATCGGCGTAGCGAACCAGACGACCATGCTGGCCAACGAGTCGTTGGCCATCGGCGGCAAGATCCGGGAGGCCTTCGTCGAGGCCTACGGCGAGGAGCACGCCGATGCCCACTTCCGTTCCTTTGGAACCATCTGCTCCGCCACCCAGGAACGTCAGGACGCCGTCCTGGAGATGATGAAGGACCCGCCCCAGATCATGCTGGTCATCGGAGGGTACAACTCCTCCAACACCAATCATCTCGCCCACATGTGCCGGGGGTATACCCGGACGTTCCACATCCAGGACGGGGCCTGTATCGATCCCCGGAGGGGTACCATACGCCACAAGCCGGTGCTGGACCCCGATGCGCCTGAGGTGGAGGAGGAAAGCTGGCTCCCCGCCGGCCCCTTCGACCTGGGGATCACAGCGGGGGCTTCCACGCCCAACAACAAGATCGGGGAAGCCATTGCCAGGATCCTGGAGAGCAGGGGTGTGGAGATCCCCAGGTAGGCGTTACCGCGTCGCGCCGTCTCGCCTCAGCAGTTCCCGAAGCGGTTGGACGCCTGGGCGATTCCCTTGCCGAGCTTCTTCAGGAGAGCGCGAAGCGTCTCCTTCTCTTCGGGATCCAGGACCTCCACCAGGCCTTCCACGAAACCCGCGTGCCGGGGAAAGACTCCATCGATGGTCTGGCGGCCCTTGGTGGTCAGGTGCGCCCGGACCACCCTCCTGTCGTCCCCGGACCGTTCACGGGCCACCAGGCCCTGGGCTTCAAGGCGGTCCATGACGTAGGTGACGTTCCCGCCGGTGACCAGAAGCTTCTCCGCCAACTCCCCCAGGGAAAGGGGCCCCAGGTGGTAGAGGGCCTCCAGGACCCCGAACTGGGGAGCGGTGAGGTCGTACTCCGCCACCTTGCAGGCCACAGCCCGGGAAAAGGTCACATAGCATCGAGCCAAGGCGATCCAAAGGCGAAGCGCCTGCTCCTCGGTGTCCGACCAAGTCCGCTCTGCGGGCTCGTCCGCCCACTGAGCGGCCGTAACGTCCTCCCTCACTGGCTGACCCCCTGCGGGAAGAGAAGTGCGATTCCCCGGACCAAGACCTACTCAAGAGACCAAGAACCCCCGGCCGAGCCCACGGTTCCACCCACCCCGCCACGAATCTTGGAACCCGGCTCGGAGAGGGCCGGCCTTGGGAGGGGCCCGACGTTCGGAGAGGCCGCACTCCGGCTGGAGCCCGGCCTCTCGTCCCGGCCCTGATCAGGGAAGAGCCCTAGATGTGGATGGCCCGGCCCAGCGCCGCCAGCGCCCCTTCGGCCACCCCCTCGGAGAGGGTAGGATGGGGATGCATGGCCCTTTCCATCTCCTCCATGGTGGATTCAAGGTGCCGACCGATGACGAACTCGGCGATGAGCTCCGTGGCATGGGGGCCCACGATGTGGGCGCCCAGGATCTCTGAGTACTTCCTGTCCCGGATCACTTTGATGAAGCCGTCCGTGTCCCCCGACGCCACGGCCCTGCCATTCCCCACCCAGGGGAACTTGCCGACTTCGAAATCCAGGCCCTGGGCCTCGGCCTGCTCCTCCGTGAGTCCCACCGATGCCACTTCCGGGTGGGCATAGGTGCAGTTGGGAATATTCGAGTAATCCACCGGCCCGTGCCCCTCTCCGGCCAGATGCTCCACGCAGACGATGCCCTCGTGGGAGGCCTTGTGGGCCAAGAGGGGAGGCCCCGCCACGTCCCCCACCGCATAGACTCCCTCCACGTTGGTGCGAAGGTACTCGTCCACCTCGATGAACCCGCCGTTCTCCGTGAGCTTCACCCCTGCGGCCTCCAGGCCCAGGCCCTCCGTGTTCGGAACCCTGCCGACAGCCGACAGGACCCGCTCCACCTCCAGGACCTCTTCCTTCCCGTCCTTGCCCTTCAGAGTGAGCCTCACCCCGGCGTCCGTGATCTCCGAACCCTGCACCGTGGTTGAGGTCCGGATCTGGATCTTCCGCTTCTTGTAGCTCCGGGCCACGGCGGCCGACGACTCTTTGTCTTCCAAGGGCAGCACCCGGTCCAGCATCTCGATGACGTGGACCTCGGAGCCGTAGGCAGCGTAGATGTCCGCGAACTCCATCCCCACGGCGCCGGCCCCCACGATCGCAAGGGATTTCGGCGCTTCCTTCTGGAGGAGTGCGCCGGTGGAAGACCAGATCTTCTCCTCATCGATCTTGAGCATTGGGAGGTCCCGGGGGCGGGAACCCGTGGCGAGGATCACGTGCTTCGCCGAATAGACCACCTTCTGACCCTCGGCGTCCTCTACCTCCACCTCCCCTTTCCCCAGGAGGCGTCCGGTCCCCTGGAGGTGGGTCACTCCGTTCTTCTTGAACAGATGCCCCACACCCCGATTCAGCTGGTCCGCCGCCTTCCGGCTCCGCTCCTGGGCCGGCCCCAGGGCCACGGTGACATTCTCGAACGACACGCCGTGGGCTTCCGACTTCCGCATCTCCTGGACGAAGAGAGCGCTGCTCAGGAGTGCCTTGGTAGGTATGCACCCGATGTTCAGGCACACCCCTCCCAGCTTCTCCCTTTCCACGCACGCCACCTTCAGCCCGAGCTGCGTTGCCCGGATCCCGCCCACATACCCCCCAGGCCCACTCCCGATGATCACCAGATCGAAGCTGCTTTCGTCGCCTGCCACGCGTCACCTCTCCCATTCGAAGGTCCGGATGCACACAACCGGTCCCCGGTCCCCTGCCGAGATTCAATCCTCCCGCCGGTTTGGCTCGTCCCGGAGCCAAGCATGGGCCGGGGAGACCGCCACGGGTCGGGTCGGGAGGAACGGTGGAAGTTACCCCCCCGTCGGGGCAAAAGGAAGCGATCGGAAACACCTCCGCTCCGCTTTATTTCCTTTACAGCACCAGGCCGTGTGCCTATTCTCCTCTGGGACCTCGGATCCTTTCCCAACCCTCTCTTGAACCAGGAGCATCGGTATGTGGGTACTTCTCATCGTCGCCGCGGTCATCGTGGTCGGCATCATGATCTACAACGGCCTGGTGAAGATGCGGGTTCAGGTGGATGGAGCCTGGGCTGACATCGACGTCCAGCTCAAGCGGCGACACGATCTCATTCCCAACGTCGTGGAAACGGTGAAAGGCTACGCCGGCCACGAGCGGGGCACCCTGGAGGCCGTGGTCAACGCCCGCTCCGCCGCCATGTCCGCCCAGGGACCTGCTGACCGGGCAGGGGCGGAGAACATGCTCACCGGAGCGCTGAAGAGCCTATTCGCCCTCTCGGAGGCCTATCCGCAGCTCCAGGCTGCCGGAAACTTCCTGGACCTCCAGCAGACGCTGAAGGATCTGGAGAACGGAATCCAGCAGGCCCGTCGCTACTACAACGCCGTGGTGCGGGACTACAACACCAAGATTGGTCAGGTGCCCACCAACATTCTGGCTATGGCCTTCGGATTCTCGGCCAGGGAGTTCTTCGAGCTCGCCGAGGGGGAAGGAGAGGTGCCGAAGGTAAGCTTCGGATGATCTGTACCGAAACAGACCACTTGTAGTATCGGAACGGTCCAGGCGGACGCGTCCACATGGGGGGGCCACCGTGGAGGTCCAGCGGTTGCGAGAATCACCGGCCAGGCCGGGATCTCGTTGGAGCGCCTTGCACTTCTTGCCTCCCCGGATGGAAAGCCGGGAGCGTGTAAGCCCTCTG
>Ga0114946_10000073_pt1 | contig 50136 bp, 40 predicted proteins | sample WalLakDeSediment_FD_88676 | JGI IMG/M metagenome (GOLD analysis project Ga0114946, IMG submission 88676) | Lake sediment microbial communities from Walker lake, Nevada to study Microbial Dark Matter (Phase II) - Walker Lake 11/02/13 Deep Sediment | ecosystem: Environmental > Aquatic >... | reverse complement strand
GTCGCCGCCGCCGTGTCGCTGTACGAAGGGCTTCGGCAACGGATGAACGCCGGTCTCTACAATACACCTCAACTTGGTGAGGAAGGAGTACGACACTTCATGGAGAAATGGGCAGAGAGATGAGCGCGGGAGACAGTAACGTATGTTCACGTACATGTTCGTCGTCGCGAAGCTTGCTCGAGGAAAACTCCGCGATTTCCTGTCTGAACGAACAGTACGTGGCTGACCGCACGAGGCTCCCATCATAACCTTCAACCGACTGCGATGAGGAAGGAATGTGCCCGCCAGACTGAAACTCCGACGCTACCGGGATTATTTCACGAGAAGCAGTCTGTGCACAACATTTCCCGCGGAGGTTTGCAGCACAGCCAGATATTCGCCCGCAGGTAAATCCACAGCGTCGAATCTATGCACATAATCACCAGCAGGGAGATAGCTGTTGATCAGCGTCTTTATATACCGGCCCTCTCTGTCCAGTATTCTGAGAATCGAATGAGCATCTTCGGGAATGGTGAACGTCACCGATGTAGAAGGCGCGAAGGGATTTGGATGGTTTGACATCACTGGTTGCGGAATGCGTCGAACAAGTGGTTCACATATACCGTCGATGAATATTGTCGGCTCTATTGTTCGATAGTTGATGACACAACCCGACAGCAGTTCGGGATTAACGTACTGTATCGTCGTCTTTCTTGACTTCGGCTCGGCAAATCCGCGGAACACCAGATAACAGATATCAGCTTCCGATGCCAGCACAGTTCCACTGGCATGGACTGTTAAAAGATCACCATCACCATGAACAAGTACATCTCCATCGAAAGCAGAGGAGTTCATCGTGACACCGCGATACTCGAGCAAGCGCGCATCGTACATCACGTCCACTGTAAACTCGAGTGGCTTTCCAACTTCAGGCAATGGCGCAACAGTCACTGGCAGTAGTACCGTCTCTTCATCCGAAATCACTATGTCCATCGCATCTCCGATGCGCCATTCCGCGAGACATGCGATGAGACGAAGCGTAACGCCTTTTGCGTCAACTACATACGGACATTGGCTGTGCAATTCGGCCTGTGCGATTTCGAGCGATGCATCAGCGTCTTCCAAAAGGAGCCCGACATTGAACTCCAAATTGAACAATGCGCCGGACGATGCTGCCGGAATAGCACCAGGCATTTCAGCCGTAAGAACACCGGGACTGTCCTCCCGAACGACAAGAGGCAGGTTTTCACTAATACTTCCCTCGGTTGAAAATGCTATCCATTGCATGAACTGATTATCGTAAGTCATTGTTAACGAATAAGATAAAGGAAATGACGTAGAAATCGGCTCGCTTGAAATTATCGACAGTGACATATTCTCGCCCGACCGTACCTCAACTGGCGAGCTGACTGTCAACTCCAAGGGATCCAGCTTCAACGGCGCAATATATGAAGTCGCATCCGTGGCTGATTTCCCTGCACCGAAAAGCTCCAGCTCCACCATGCGTTCCGTACCATCCCGACAAGGATTTGTAGAGTTGTACCAGACTATGCAATCATCCGTAACCAACTCGAAAGCGAGTTCAGCAAATATACTCTCCAACGCATTGACGTCCGGAGCATTGAAAAACCTTCCACCTGTTTGTGCGGCCAGCATGCTCAATTCGGCGATGTCCACATCACCACCAATACCGATGGAATAAACGGGGATGCCGGCATCGACGGCGCTTCTGATGGCCAGAGGCCGGAACTGATTCCCTTGTGTATTCTTGCCATCAGTGACTACAATCAACACCCGACGCCCACTGCGTGCACGCAGCATGCCTACCGCATCGATTATCGCCTCCCACATGCGAGTCCCTCCCGTTGCGGCAATTGGTATCAACGAGCCCTTCAGCGATTCTATATCGTTGGAAAAATCGTGTTCGACAGTGAACAGATTCAAGGAAAAGCGCTCCGTTGTCGTGAAACTGAATATTGCAGCTTCGTCGCGAGGAGAAAGAAAATCAAGGAAGCCGGCAATAGCCTTCTTCGCTTCACGCATTTTCACGCTATCGGGGTCCCACACTTCGGGTTTGTCTGCATAACGCGCCATACTACCGCTGCGATCAAGTAAAATCGCAATAGAAAGCCGAGTGCCCGTCTCTTCAGGGCAAAGTAGTTCCTCCGGCTGGTACAGTACACCGTCTTCCGTCGCTACAGCGGATAGTGTAGACAGCTCAATGTGTTCTACACCGCTCCGTTGAATGCGAATATGCAGCTTCACCGTCGGATATTGCGATACGTCAACGGACAGTATTTCCACGTCCAGCGTCCGTTGCGCATTGGCATATTGAAGTGCAAACAGAACGAAAACAGGTAGAAGTAACACTCGAAACCGCATATTCACCTCAGAATCATTATTTTCTTGCTATCAATTGTGGCAGCTTGGCGAAAAACCAGGAGGTATGTTCCGGATGGCAGATTCCCGATATTCCACTCCAAACGTTGCACTCCCGAAGCGGATCTGATGCTTGGAGAAATGACTGCTGCACGGCGTCCGAATTGATCCAGTATCATGAATTCGGCGCTTTCCTCTTCGTCGAGACTATAGGTGATTCGCAACACGTTAGCACCAGGCAACAAAGGCATGGGATGAACGGATTGAATGTTTCCTGCCGAACGTCGAACCAGTGGCGCACAGATTCCATCTATCCACAGTGATTCACCTTCAACCGTAACTCCGGGGGTGCAGATGAAATCACCTGCTGATTGTTGAATATCGACAAAGCGTAGTGAAACGCCCTGTTTAGCACTTTCCTTCAATTCCGCTGCGTTGAAATGCAGGTACATGAATACACCGCTTCCGGCAACCGGCTGCTCGCCACGAACATCGAAGAACACGGCAGCGGGTTGAACTGTAGAAACAACCTCGGCCCCCTCAAGTATCGTACCTTCCAGAGAGAATCCTAGATAGGCAAGCGATGTTCCGTACTCCAAAGTGAAGGAGATGCTGTAGGAAAGTTTCGGATCCAATCCCGAGTGAATGTATACTGGTAGTACGAAATCCTTTCCTGCGGAAAACACAGGAGTTGGCTCGAACGCGAGTGTTATGTCTGCCGGGCAGCCAAGTATGGTCGTCGAAGCGTTGAAGGCAGTAGCTATCACATCGCAATCCTGTTTCATGCTCTCGACTGATAATCGCACCGGAACATCCATGACATTGTTGCGTTGCAGCACGCGCAAACGCAGATGGAAAAGCGTTGCCGGAGCGCCGGTGGACAATCCCATCTCGGGAAGAACATCGGTGAACTCGAAGCGCAATTCACCGGGCGCAAGTAGACGGTCGGTGATGTATTGTGGGTCCAGCAGCCCCGGAGGGCCGATCATTCCAAGGTATTCGAATACTTCCGGATCGAAATCAAGCTCGAGAACTCCGGTGAGAGCTTGGTCGGGGTACAGTTCTCCCGCTGCCGTGATCGGAATGCTGTAGATACGCTCGTGCTCCATTTTCTCCGGAAGCGAAATACGCAGGTCTAATCTCGAGAGTTCGTCCGGTACCGTGTACGTGAAGGAACTCCGAAAAGTTTGGCCGCTCACCATGACTTCCACGTTCACAAGCCGAGTGCGTCCATCACGGCACGTATCTTGCGAAGTATAGCGTATAACGCAAGAAACGCTGTAAATACTCGTAATCATGTTCTGGAAGATCGACGCGAGTTCCTCGGAAGTCGGCGAAAAATACGCTGTTCCACCAGTTCCGTTCGCGATTTGCTGAATTGTATCGCGATCCACTCTATAAGGATTCCTCTCGTCGGGATATGAACCAAGCGCAATGACATAGACGGGTATGCTTGCATCAACCACGGATTGCACCGCCTGCTGCAATGTGTGCCTGCTCATATTGTCCACGCCATCGGTCAGGAGTATAATGACGCGCCTCCCCTCTTTGTGTTCCAGCATTCTGGATGCGACAACCAAGGCGTCGTATATTGCCGTACCACTACGGAGGTACATTCCCTCCACTGCATCCTCAAGCAGTTTCTTTTGTATTGTGAAATTCTGTTCGAGTGCGAAGTCGGCTGCAAAACTCGCCAAGGCAGCTTCGTCGGAAGATCGAAGTTGCTTGAATGCATCGATGAACACCCTCTTCGCCGTACGCCACTTGACACTGTCGGGATCAATATCCGCCGTGCCTTCTATGAATGCCATGCTGCGACTCACATCCATGAGAAAGAAGAAAGTGATCGGAGGTGTGCTCCCCGTATTTCCACAATCAACTTCTACAGGAAGAATACGGATGCCGTTCTCGAAAACACGGACTTCGTCGGCCCAGAGTGAATCATTGATCGCGGATAGATCCAGAAGTTGAAAAGGGATATCCAACTGCGGATAGCTATTGAGCAAAGGAGCATCGAGTAAAACTCGTACTTGTGCCTGTGATGGCATAGCAAGCAGCAGCAAACACGCCAAAGCCCAAGCAGTACACGTCTGTAAGTAATTGTGAATCCTGTCCATCGTTTTCTACGCCTAACCTTTCATAATGAGCATGACTCATACTATCAAGACACTTCAAGTATAGTAAATGTTACACCGGGCGCTGAGAACGGCGAATATTGGTTTCCCTCAAGGAAGTTGTATTTGCAGTTCCACGCGCCTGTTCAAAGCGCGACCTTCGTCTGTCTCATTTGTCGTTGCGGGACGCGACTTCCCATAGGCGTTGATGCGAACCAAGTCTACCGGAACCCCCGCTGCTCGCAACACTGCGCTGACTGCAGCACCCCGTCGTCTCGACAGGTGGAGATTGTACTGCTCGGAACCGATTTCGTCGGTATGCGCGTCGAGGACTATGCTGAATTCCACATTCTGTTGCATCAACGGTTGTAGGCGTTGATGCACAAGTTCGACAAGTTGCGATCTATACTCGGGCAGAACGGAGTGTTTATCGAAATCGAAGTACACAATGCTCACATCGGCTGGAGGCAGCTCTGTTTCCGGCCGTGAAATCGTAACCGGCTTTGCAAGACCAATGCTCTGCCTGTATTCATTGTAGTACAGAGATGGAGGTACACGGATGTCAGTGGACACCGTATCATAGTTATCGGCCATAGCCGTCAATGAATATGCTCTATTCAGTTCAGTGCGGAATTCATACCTGCCGTTTCTGTCCGTCCGAAGCGTGAATGTCGCCCCCGTTTCCGGTTCGACGAGCAGTGTTGAATTCGCTATGCCCATTGTGGTTACGGTGTCGTATATCATACCACGAACATAGTAGATGTAGCGACTCGTATCCTTGAACGGATTCGGATGAACAGCGTATACGTCGAGTTTTCCAAAGCCGCCACTTCTATCGGAAGCGATAAACACCGTATCCTCACGAGGAGAAAGCCGGAAAAACATATCATTGCCTCTGGAATTGAATGGCCTGCCGATGTTGACGGGAGGCCCCCATCTGTCGTCCCGCACGAGCACGGAACGAAAAATATCGTATCCACCATGGCCCCGGTGACCGGTGCTGGCGAAAAACAAGTCCGTTCCGTTGGGTGCGACAGTCGGAGCTTTTTCATCTCCGCTGGTATTGATGACCGGACCGAGATTTCTTGCCGGGCCCCATCGGCCGCTTCTCAACCGTCGCGAGCGCCAGATGTCGACGCCGCCCTCCCCACCTGGTCTATCGGAAGCGAAGTACAGATACTCGCCGTCAGGAGAGAGATAGGGTTGTGAATCCCAGTACTTGCTGTTGACGTTTTCACCGAGATTTCGAATGTCTTGCCATTTCCCCTTGTAATCCATTCGCGCAACATAGATGTCGCAATCGCCGAAACCATCCTCCGTATCGCATTGAACGAAGTACACATACTCCCCGTCAGGAGTGATGTACGGCGATCCCTCGTCATTGATGGAATTAATCGTACCACCATAATTCAGCGCTCGTGACCACGTGGCACCCTCCCTGTCGGAGAACCATAAATCATCGCCCTGAATATACCCTTCCGCAGTCGGTCTTCTGCTGGTGAATATCAGTCTGTTTTGAAAGAGAACCATAGCGTAGTCATCTTCATTGGAATTGACCATTTCTCCGAGATTCTCCGCCACGACGCCATCATGCATCATTGTCGAGTCTATTGGGACACTGCCGCAAGCTGTCAATAAGAACAAAGCCGCCGAAACAGTGAGGGTCGATACGTATGCGCGTTTCAAAGTCTTCATGATCACAGGTCGATTTTGAGAATGGCATTGAGATGAATTGCGTTGGCTTTCCAATCGTGATTGTCGGAAATGGAGGTCACAGGCAAGCCGTACGAAGCTTCGGGCGAAAAGCGGACGTTGCGACCCAGCCGAATGTTCAGGCCAACACCCGCACGCAAATCGACGCGCAAAGCATTGGATGCGGGGATATCGCCGCTATCCTCCTCGACAACGCGAGAGTCGCCTCCACCAACTTCGAATTCGAAGCCGGGAGTCAGGAGATTGAGTGTATACGTTTGTTCGCCGATTGTCCGAAAACCGACAGCAGGTCCGGCGAATACATGCAACAGCGGAAACGGATAGTATTGCACGACGGGATGCACCATGACATACGAAAGGAGGAGGTCTATTCTGCGATCGTAATCAAGATACACCGGTTCCTCCTCCACGAATTCCGAGAGCAGTGTTTCGAGCGTGCTGTATCCGGCGCGGAAATCGTTGTACAACAATTTCAAGGCAATACCGACGGATGGTGTGAGCATGCGCCCCACTTCGAAGCCAACCGTCACGCCGGTACCGCTTCCGTCCTCGAAATGGCAGTCGGGACAAAAGTCCAGGAAGAATCCACCGGAATGTTGATTCAAGTTCACTCCGAGTTGAGGGCCTATCCACCACTGAGGAGGAGCCGGGTGCAGAACACTTGGCGGAGGCGCATAAGCGGTTGACCACTGAGCTTGCGCATCGAAGCCGAAGAGATGCAGCAACAGCAACGACGGAAGAAGGTACCGGTGAAGGATGTTCGGATGCGATGTTTCGTGGCGCATGATGACCCGTGTTGATGCATAATGAGAATATGTAGTATCCATGATTCTGCGATAAAAAACAATAGCAAAACGCCGGAACAGCGTTCAGCTCCGGCGTTTGCGTCACATCATGCAAGTCGATTAGATGTACTTGACCTGCCTTGCATACGCACGGAGTTCGTCGCGGAACTTCGGATGAGCGATATGAATCAGTTCATTGACTCGTTGGCGCACGGTTTTGCCGAACAGAGATGCGACACCGTGCTCGGTCACCACATAATGCACATCAGCGCGATTCGTCGTAACACCAGCGCCTGGAAGCAGATGGGCTACGATGCGACTGATCGAATCATCCTTCGCCGTCGAGGGAAGAGCGATGATGGGTTTGCCACCGTCGGAGCGCGACGCACCTCTGATGAAATCGACCTGTCCGCCGAAACCGCTGAAAAGACGCGGCCCGATGGAATCGGCACATACTTGGCCCGTGATATCAACCTGCAACGCGGAATTTATCGCGATCATCTTGCGGTTCTGCGCTACAATGAAAGGATCGTTCACGTAGTGACTCGGGTGAAATTCCACTATAGGGTTATTGTCGATGAAATCGAAAATCGTCTTCGTCCCCAGGACGAAGGAGGCGACCATCTTCCCCTTGTGAAGGGTTTTCTTCTCGTTCGTGATAACCCCCATCTCAATCAGTTTGATAACCCCATCCGAAAACATCTCGGTATGAATGCCGAGGTCTCGTTTGTTGACGAGGTAGTTCAGGACTGCGTCGGGAATCGCTCCGATACCCATCTGCATTGTTGACTCATCTTCGATGAGTTCAGCAATGTTATGTCCGATTCTGTCGTACACATCCTGCTCTGCAGGATTGGTGATTTCTCCCACTTGGGGCATTTCGCGAATCGGGTGGTCTACCTCGACAATTCTATGCAATTTGTTTATGTGAATGAAGCAATCGCCGAGTACGCGGGGCATATTGGGATTGACTTGAGCGATAATGATTTTCGCCATTTCACAGGCTGGTTTCGTCATTTCCACACCGACACCATAGCTACAAAAACCGTGTTCGTCGGGTTCGGAAACGTGTACGAGTGCGATGTCGACGGGGAGAATTTTCTTGTAGAACAGTTGGGCGACTTGATGCAGATAGATGTGCGTGGCGTCGGCCATTCCCTTGTTCACAGCCTCGCGCACGTTGTGACCGATGAAGAGCGCATTGTGCCGAAAATGTCCCTGCATTTCTTCGGAGACGTACCCTGCCTCGCCGATGGTGAGAATGTGATTGACGTGAACATCGGAAAGATCCTTTCCCCGGGCGACCATGGCTCGTATCAGCACCTCGGGCACGGCACAACCCGGATGTATGTAGACATGATCGCCTGATTTGATCGCTTGCACTGCCTCTTCGGCTGTGCAGAGTTTACTTCGATAACTGGACATCCATTCCATAACGATTCCTCAAACTCTGGGGTATATGAATGCAATCAGCAGCATTCGAACGGCTCGACATCCATACCGAAGATGTCGTGTAAAACTGAATGTGTTCCCTTTCCTTCATGAGTCATCACGCCCCGGCGTATGCAAGGGGTCGTGATGTTTGCATGATCGAAGCCCGTTCGCAGAAAGGTTTGGAGGTATGGCAAGAGCACATTCGTCAATGCGTATGTTGACGTACGGGCTACGACGGACGGCATGTTCGGAACGCAGTAATGAATCACGCCGTGTTTCTTGAACACCGGATCCTTTATCGTCGTTGGCCTGCTGGTCTCGACACATCCTCCCTGATTGATGGAAATATCTATGATCACTGCACCGGGTTTCATGGTCTTCACCATATCCTCGGAAATGATATGATGGCTGTCGATATCGTCTATCGATATCGCACCTATGAATACGTCGGCAATACGGCATCCACGACGGAGATTCTCGGGAGAGGCCATGACTGTCGTCACCCGCTTGTAAAAATATCGATCCGCAGCGCGAAGTTGGTCCAAATCGTTGTCGAGAAGAATCACTTGGGCACCGTGCCCCAGTATCGCCTGTGCGGCTGACAATCCCGACACCCCCGCACCGACGATCACGACCGCAGCGGGTGCGACGCCTGCAAGGCCACCGAGCAACACTCCCCTGCCGCCGAGATCACTCCTGAGCAAACGCGCGGCGACTTGCGCGGCCACCTTTCCGGATATTTCGCTCATCAATCGCATGACGGGGAAACTGTCGTCACGGCCTCTGATCAATTCATAAGCGACGGCCGTGATGTTGTTGTCGAGCAGATGATCAATGAAACCCTTGCGAGCAGTTGTGAGATGCTGAAAGGACATCAACAACTGCCCGTCATGCAACAAGTCGAACTCGTCTTTGAGCAGCGGCATGACTTTCAGAAGTATATCAGCCCGACCGGCGGTTTCCTCCGCCGTATAAGCAACATCTGCACCGACTTTTCGATAATCCTCGTCTTGAAAACGCGCTGCGACTCCCGCACCGCTCTCGAGTATCACTTGCGCGCCCTCATTGAGCAGAGATTCCACTCCGAATGGAGACAGCGCAACACGTTGCTCACTAGGAAAGCGTTCCTTGAGAATTCCGATAACCATGAGTCACCTCTATCCTGAATGTTGCGTATGTAGCATCACATCTATGGAGAATTCGCAGCCCGTTGAGCTGCTTGTAGCGTATTCCGCATCAATAATGCTATCGTCATCGGGCCAACCCCTCCGGGGACGGGAGTAATGGCGGCTGCTTTCCGTGCGACGCCTTCGAAATCCACATCGCCCACGATGCGGTATCCCTTTTCACTAGAGGCGTCATCCACACGGTTGATGCCGACATCGATGACGACCACGCCCTCTCGAAGCATGTTTGCGGTGATGGTATTCGCACGACCAATGGCGGCAATGAGTATGTCCGCGTCGCGCGTGTAACGTGAGATATCCCCGGCAGCAGAATGCGTGATTGTCACGACTGCGTTCGCGCCTGCAGCTTTGCGCGATAACAGCATGGCTATGGGTTTTCCGACGATATTGCTGCGACCGACAACGACCACATGTTTCCCTGACGTCTCGATACCACTGCGCAGTAGTAGTTCGTGAATCCCAGCCGGTGTGCATGGAATAAAACCTTCCTGCCCAATCAGCAGTTTACCGACATTGATCGGGTGAAAGCCGTCGACGTCCTTTCGAGGTGCGATAGCTTCAATCACACTATCTTCGGAAATATGCGGTGGCAACGGAAGCTGCACGAGTATGCCATGCATTTCGGGGTCGGTGTTCCATCTCTCGATCTGGGAAAGAATTTCAGCTTGTGCAGCGTCGCCGGGTAGAACGACTGTGGTAGACTGAAATCCGCAGTGAGCGCATGCACGCTCCTTCGATGCGACATAGGTACGGGAAGCAGCATTATCGCCGACGAGAAGGAAAGCAAGTCCGGGCACAATGCCGGTGGACTCGCGAAGTGCGGTTGTTTGCAACCTGACTTCGTCCCGAATTTCCGCAGCAATGGCTTTTCCGTCAATCAGTGTGGCTTGCATCGCGAATGAACTCCGGTAGTATCATCGTGCTGATCGAAGTGGATTTCCCGGTCGCAGGGTCGATTTCAAGCAACACGGCGGCCAAGTGTACATCATCCGTCGCGGGTTCGAACTTATGCGGCGTCTGCTTGACGAAGCGCTTGATCGCTATGTCTTTCCGCATTCCGACAACGGAGTCGTACGGGCCGGTCATACCGACATCGGTGATATAGGCGGTTCCCGCAGGCAGAATTTTCGCGTCTGCTGTCTGTACATGCGTGTGTGTACCGATCACAGCACTGACACGTCCATCAAGATACCAGCCGAGTGCGATTTTCTCCGCCGTGGCTTCAGCATGAATATCGACAATTATCATGCGAGCCTGCTCGTGCATCCTATCGACCGCCCAATCTGCGGTTTTGAACGGACAATCGATGGAAGCCATGAAAGTCCGCCCCTGCAAATTCAGTATGCCGAGAGTACCAGCAACGCCGGTATCTATCATCGTGAATCCACGCCCCGGATTATCTCGGGGGTAATTCGCGGGCCTGAGCAAATTCGCTTCCGTCGCCAGCATTTTCTGAATATGCCACCGTTCCCAAATATGATTCCCCGATGTAACGACGCGTACTCCTAAATCCTGCAGTTCTTTGAATTGCTGTTCGCTGATGCTCTTCCCGTCCATTGCGTTTTCACCATTGGCTATGACAACGTCAACGGAGTGTTTCTGGACGAGTGACGGAAGAAACAACCTGACTGCGTTCAGACCGGGGGTACCGACGATGTCGCCGATAAAAAGAACTCGTAAGGTTGGCATATTCTCCAGTAATAGTCAGAACTCAAGTACCGCTATACAAAGTATGAAAATACGTCTCCTTCTCCAACTTGCGCTGGTATCAGTCCTATCCGCAAGAATGCTTGCAACCGTGTTATGCGAACCGCGAATGCGTGAATCGCTCGCATACGCAAAGAACATTTCCGTTTGCTACAATGAGAACATGAGAATTCTCGCTCGTCATCTCCGCAATCGGGTCGCATCGATATACAGTTCGTTGAATCAGACAGGAAGCAGCACGGTCCTCCCTGATGTCGTCCAATCCGGTGTATGCTCGAGAGGTCCGCTAGTCCCCTTTCCCTAATAGCGTGCGCAATTTGGCAATAAACCTCCAAATGAAACTTCGCCACAGATTTACATGCAGCGTTGATGCGGACGACAACAAATACTCAAGATCCTGTCTGTCCGCGGCGGGAAGATTTCGCATGAGAGTGCCACCACTCTGTTCGAATCGGGCTTCTATACAGCCTGCGAGGCATGTGCTGACCCTTTGTTGAAGTTCCCCGAGACCTTCGCGCATGCGCTGGTCCTTTGTGGTTTTCATCAGCAGATGCAGATGATCGAGCAACAGCACCAACTTCCTCATTTGGTCCAGTGAGCAGTGTAACTCCACCTCGCCAAGCACGGATAGAAACAAATTCCGAAGATCGTCGAGATGATTCTGATTGCACACGAACAATCCGGTTAAATCGATATCATCGATTTGCAAGTACAACTCCGAGAGTCGCTCGAGTTCGTGCCCATAGCCGACGATGATTTGCTCCGTCATTGCGTTCACTTGACGTTCCAACTCCAGCCGAATCGCGCGAAGGGATTCCTCGTACCGACGTTTCAACTGCGGACTTTGCGAGTGTTCGAGTTGATACAGCAGTTCGGACTCCCTTTTCTGCAATCTGTCCAGCACACGATGCTGCATGGTATCATCTTCGAACAATTGATCTCGAATCAGACTTTTCGATGCGTAAAGCTGCGACCGACCTATTTTAATTGCGTTGATAACGATATGATCCCCAAGCATTTCACGAATTTCTGCTTCATTCAATGCACAGGCGCCATCGGTAATGATAAGAATTTCCGTATCCGAGAGTTGAGGACATTCGTTGATGTCGTTCACCGCTTGTTTGATGGCTCGCGCCATCGCGGTCCCGTTACCGAGCGTATGCAGACGCATGACGCGATTGATCAGCGCTCTGAACCCAGCACTATCCTTGGCTTCATACAAATCTCCGATAGCTGTGTCGAAGGTTCGAAGATGAATGTAGCCCAGTTCTTTCATGTTTTGCTTGAGAAACGTATACACGATTGCTTTGGCAAGATTGATGCGATTTCGTATCGCCATCGAACTCGACGTGTCCAGCAACAGATAGAGCTTCTGCTTTCGTCCATCGGGTCGATAATCGTCCTGCTCCGGATCGACGGTAAAATACTGAGGTTCCCGTGCATAGGGTACCCACAGTTCTTTTTTTGCAAGTCGCTGGTAGAACACGGATTCGGGTAGCAACCATTGGGAGTTATATATTCGCGGCAAGTGCTGCGGTGTCTTGATCAGACCGGCCTCGTATTCCTCGACATCGTCGATGAAGACATGATTATCACGCGATTCGCGCGGCCGTGAATCGTCTCTGCATGGTGCACGCAGCGACAATACTGGGCACAGAGTTTGCGTCAATTCCTGCGATTCGTCCTCAAGTATACGTGCGATTTCGAACACAGCGGTGAAGTCTTCGGGCAATTCCTCGTAGATGTGCTCGAAGTAGCCGAAGTCTTCCATGATGTCGAAAAACTGTTCGTAGACGTTTGCCATGTGTACTCTTCGTCGCAGTGTCAACGAAAGTGTTCTGTGTGTTGCTCTCGTACAAGCGGCCGCAAGTGTGTTAATTCCAAATATGCGGAAGCGGGGTAAACAGTTCCTGAATATCGCGCTCCTGCCTGCGCTTGAATTCGGCTATTTCTTCTGTCAGAGATTCGAAAGATTTGACGTACGCCTCGAGCAATCGACGATTCTGTTCGACCGTCGCTTCAGTTATGCCGAGCGTATCCTTGGCCCACTCAAGGAAGCTGCGCTTCATCGGATACCCTTCTATAGCCGTAATCGGGTGATGCAGCAACGAGGAATCGGTTTTCAACGCTTCGATGAACTCTTGGAATTCGAGCATGCGTTGTATTTGGTCGAATGCCTTCGCCGAAGTCATTTGTTTGTACACTGTATTGTAACACTTGAGAAAAAGCTCCTTCTGTTCGCGCATACCGACGACGGTATACAGATACCAGAGTTTCGCGACGTCTTCCGGTATCACCTGCATGCGTCCATGCAAAAAAGCGAGCACGCGCAGCATATCCATTGCTCGTGCGTACGTGCGCGGCGAGATATAGAAGTCCTTCAAATGCGGATGCTCGTGGGGTCGCTCTTTGATGAGCCGGTTTCTTTGAACCTCGTAGTAACGAACGACGGAATTCGCGAAAAAAATGACATGCAGCGGTATTTGTATGCTGTGCTCCGAATCGAAGCCCCTGATGATTTCGGAAGTGCGCCGCAGTTGAGCGAACGGAATGCACTCGGGAGGCGGTGTCGGTGTGCCGTGGTGCAGAAGATATCTCTGAGCGATTTGATACTGCGTGTACGGCTCCTTGGCTGGGATGAACAATGCTTTGAAAACGAATCGGTCCAGCAGGGCTTCGGTGATTTCGCTTACGCGCAAATAGTTCGTGGCTGCGATAACACTATGCACTCGTGCAGGAACATGTTGCGCTCCGAGCAGCAGAGCCCGCTCGTTGAGCGTCGTCAACAATGCTCGAAGCGTATAGTCGTTCGCGTCGAAAATTTCATCTATGAAACCGAATTCACTCTCGACCAGCGAGTTTTCCGTATTGTGCATGATACGGCCTTGCTTGAGCTGCTCGATGTCGAGACCACCGAAATACGTATCAGGCTGTTGCTCTTTCGAAGCCTGAACCTTGAAAACATTCGCTCCGTCGAACATGGCGAAAATCTGATTGACCAACAGCGATTTCGCCGCACCGGTTCTGCTCTCTATCAGCGCATGTTCACGCATGAGCAATGCGGAGAAAATCTGATCGATGACCTCCGTCCTGTTGATTATTCTTCGGTTGACCAGTTCGATCGCATTGCGAAAAAGTTCGAGGGTTTGGTCGAGGTGAAAAGGCTCGTGCATTTCTTGCATGACACTCCAAGGAAGGTTAATGCATCGTTGAAAACTACGGTATTACTGAGAAATGGGCAACCGGTTGCACACAGTTCTGTACTTCCGATTCCATGGAAGCATGTTTTTTTCTTCATCATCCGCATTCATGCCTTGACACTGGTTTAGTAGATGTATAATTTGTTGAATTATTAAGTGATCCATTTATAGTATCACTTTAAGTCCGAATATTTTTCGCTCACAATCGAGCCCGATATGGTACGACCACTCCTTCTCGTTCTCCTCGTCTTGGCCGTACTGGCTGGCACGGCAGCGGCCCAACCTGCGAATCTGAAGGAAGAGCAGGATTACGCGTTTGCCCTTGGCCTGTTCAACGATGGTAATTACCAGATGTCTCTCGTCAAATTCCGGGAGTTTCTCACGAACTGGCCGCGTAGCGAACTGCGTCTCGACGCGGAGTATTATGTAGCAGAGAGTCTTTTTCAAAATCGCAACCTCTCCGATGCGGCGATAGCTTTCGCACGTTTCCAGAAAGAACATCCCGAAAGCAAGCTTGCCGACGACGCCGGGTTTCGAGAAGGCGAAGTGTATTTTCGTCAGGGACACTTCCAAAAAGCCTTCGAGCAATTCTCTTTCGTCGTGCGTACTTGGCCGCGGGGCAATCTCGCACATGAGGCTGCATACTGGGCAGGAGAGTCGGCGTTCAAACAAGATCACCACGATGACGCGCTTCGCTACTACCGTATCGCCTATGATCATTACCCCGACGGTCGCATACGAGACTACGCGTATTTTTCCACAGCGTTCGTACGTGAAAATCAATCGAGACACGAAGAAGCACTTGAGATTTACGAATCCTTTCTAAGTCTCTTCCCCGAGAGCGCGCTTCGGTCAAGTGTTTTCACGCGCATTGGTGCGTGCCTTTTCCGACTCGGCCGCTATCAGGATGCCTTGGCGTGGTTTGATTCTCTTACGGACAGTCCCGATCCCGACAACGCTGCGAAGCGCTTGTTTCTGCGTGCCGAGTCGCATTTCAAACTCGCGTTGCACAACGATGCCGAATCGCTGTACCACTCCTTCCTTCAGGCCTATCCCGACAATATACGTGCTCGACAAGTGCAATACGCGCTGGGTTGGACGCAGATGGAGCAGCATAAGTACTCTGAAGCCATAGCAACATTCGACGATTTGTCGAGCAAGGGCGGGGAGATCGCCGAAGCAGCAGCGTTTCGCAAGGGCGTCGCCTTGCGACTCAACGGGAATCTCGAAAGTGCGCGCACCGTGTTTCGCGAGATTATTCAACACAACCCCAAAGGAAGCTTTACCGACAACGCGCACTTCGAGCTGGGCATGGCTGATTTCAACGAACAATCGTACGTCACCGCGGAAGGACAATTTCGCTCCGTAACATCCCAATTTCTCGACAGCGACGTGTTGGCGGACGCCTGGTATATGCTTGGTGAAACACAGTTGAAACTGCGCAAGTTCGCAGACGCGGTGCATTCGTTCGCCGCTGCGCAAGCGACGACATCGGTTTCGCCCGAGACCCTCTCCAAAGCGATGTTCCGGCATGGCTATAGTTTGTACCATTCCGATCAATACAAGGATGCGGTTATTGTATTGAAAAATTTTCTTCAACGTTTTCCTTCTGACGCCTTCAAAAACGAAGCGCTGGTCTGGCTCGGCGAAAGTCATTTCAAGGCTGACGAATTCGACGAAGCAGTTGTCGCGTACAGTCAAGCCATTGCCGAAACACAAGATGCCGCATTGCTGCAGGATGCATTGTACGGTCTCGGGTGGGCGCATTTTCGGAACCAGAATTTCGCGGAATCCGAAAAGGCCTTTCGTCGTTTGACCACGGAACATCGTGCCGGCAAACATGATGTGGACGCCAACGTCCGTTTGGGCGACGCTTTGTACGCGCAGCGACGTTTCGAGGATGCTGCGAAAACGTATAGATACACTGCCAGGATGTACGCGAACAATGCATTGGCACCGTATGCTCTGCTGCAACTTGCTTCGTCGGAGCATCGCAGCGGTCAAACTCCGAGTTCGATTTCAACCTTGCGTGCTTTGCTCGAACGATATCCGGATTCCGAATACGCCGACAAGGCGCAGTTCAGTCTTGCGTGGATGTATTTCGTCAGTAAGGATTTCGATACGGCCATCAAAGAATTCGATGAACTCGTAGCTACTTGGCCAACCAGCCCCCTTGCAGCGCAGGCCAAGTATTCCATCGCCGATTGTCACTACAACAAGGGGGCCTTCGACGATGCGGCCAATGCATACAAGCGTGTGCTTGAGGAGCATCCGGACTCTCGCATAGTCAGCGATGCGTTGGACGGTTTGGCGCAGACCTTGCGAATGCAAGGCAAGGAGCAGGAGGCCGCCCGCGTGAAGGCTGATTGGCTTGCGGCGAACCCGCGCGGAGAGGTGGCTGAAGGCGTTGCCTTCGCCGAAGCACGCACCGCCGCGGAACAATCCGCACCCAATTCCGCCATTCCCGTGTTGCAGAGATTTATTGCGGCCCACCCGAGCAGCTCCTTCATTCAGGAAGCTTACTTGCTGTTAGGTAGGGCCTTCCGTCAAAACGGTGACTTGACGGATGCTGAACACACATTGCGAGAGACAATACGACTGGATGCAACAACGCAGATCGCACTCGTGGCCAATTTCGATTTGATCGAGACGTTGATGTTATTGCAGAAACGCGACGAAGCACTTCGTTTGTGCGGTGAGTTGCTTGATAACCCCAAGGCCAGGCCGCATCGCTCCAGATTATTCTACCGCCGGGGTATTGTTTATCGGAGCAACAAACTCTTTCAGGAGGCCCGAAAAGATTTCGAAGCAGCGATACAGGCACAAGCATCGGATGACTATGCAGTCCTGGCTGAAATCGAGATGTCCGTCATGAAAGCCGACGAAGGGCAACTCGACGAAGCTCTATCACGCCTCGGACGAATAGCAACGAGTCGCGTGGATGCTGTCGGAGCCGAAGCGCAGTATCGTATCGGGGATCTGCTGATTAACGCACGCAGACATGGTGAAGCCGAGGAAGCTCTGTTGCGCGTCGGCTATGTTTTCGCCGATGCCGCTCCTTGGAACGCCCGCGCCCTCCTGCTGCTCGGTCGCCTTTACGAAGAACAGGAGAAGACCGAGAAGGCTCGTGACATGTACTCGAAGGTTCTGACTCGTTTCTCCGGCAGTGATGAGGCACGTGAATCCTCGCGACGCCTGGAGATGTTGCGATGAATCGATACATCGTCATGTTGCTCACAGTGCTGTTTGCTGCTCCCGCCGTGCTTCGCACGCAGGACAAACCATTGCCACCGCCCCGGGACTTCAGTCCCGACGCGAAACGCGCCTCGGACGTGTTGCCCGCACTAACCTTACCGGAATACGTCATCACGGGCAGCGACATTATCAGCTTCACTGAAGACAGGAAATCCGAACTCGACGAACCCGACAGTCAGGCATTTACTGTTCGTGCCGGCCGAGGCGAGCGTGAACAACGCTTCATGAGCAGCACTCCGACACGGGTGCCACTGCATCTCGGTAACCTCCTCGGCAGTGATGAACGCATACGCTTGAAGCTCGGCTACGGCAGTTTCGAAACACCCCACGCGCAAATCTGGTATGCGGACAGGTACGCATTGGGCGACTTGGCTCTTCATGCCCAGTACGAAGCAACCAAGGGTCATGTACCACGCGCTGATGCGAAACTCACCACGCTTTCCGCCAGCGGAGGCAGCTATTTTCCTGCAAGCATGACTCCGCTTTTCGCCTCGTCACGTATCGAAGGCAGTGCCCATTTTTCAGCATCGACGTACGGATTGTATGCCGATAAAGCACAGCGGTCGGATCCGATTCTGGATTTTCGCCGAAAGCGCAATCATATCGCAGCGCAAACCTCTCTGATCTCGCGTGATAATCGAGTAATGGATTATGATCTCTCCATATTCGTTGCACGTACCGTCGCGGAGGAACATCTCTCCGTCCGCGATACATTGCCGTTGCAAAGCTATGAACAGCGCGAGCAGCGTATCGGTTTGGATTTTGTCAGCAGACATTCCTTCTCCGGCCACGAATTTCGTAGCAGATCCGCTTTTCACGCAGGCGACATGAAGGACATAGCCGACAACGCAGTCAGACCGTTCTACATCAGAAGCGGAGTGGACACTCGCTATGGAAGTACTTCTAGTCTGTTTTTTGATGGCGGTGTACACATGTATCTCTACCGCGGGAATGATCACCCGACATATTTCCGATTCTATCCTCGTCTTCTCCTGCGAACGCGTCTGTCCGACAATTATGAGTTATTCGGCGGCTACGAGCCGGAAGTTCTGGAGCGGACGTTTGATGCGATGTTGACTACGAATCCATTTTTGATGCTTTCCACTCCATTACGACATACAGATATCCCACTGCTCATCAGAACCGGCGTCTCGTACGACAATAGATCACATAGTTCGGGCAGACTGTCCATAGAGTATCTGGCCACAACATCCTGGCCACGTTTCGATCTTTTGTCCGATCCTGTTCGTCAACAGTGGGAACTCGGCTACGGCGCTTTGACTTCCATATTCAGCATGCGATTGGAGATGTCGCATCATTTCACATCGGCCACACGAGTACATTTGTCTACGCTGCTCCGCGCATCACATGACAATGAACTTGACGACAGAGTACCCTATCTTCCTGGTCTCGAAGTCCGAACGCTGTTGACACATACGTTTCCATTCGGTTTGGAGCTTCATACCACGGCACAACTCGTCGGTGAACAACGGGCAAACGATGCCGATATCCCCGCCTGGCTGCTTCTTGCCCTAGAAGCAGAATACAGGCCTTGGAAGCACGTGGGGATATTCCTTCAACTGTCGAACCTACTCGACCACGAATATCAGCAATGGACAGGCTATTCCGAACGACCGTTTTTTCTCATGAGTGGAGTACACATACGATTCTGACATCATGGCGGACACGAAGGACATATTACAGCGCATCTCGGCTCGACTTCCGTTAGAAACAGAGGAATTGATGCGTTGTTATAAGGAGTTGACACTCGTCGTGCATGAAACTTTGGCATCCGGCGATCATGTCGAGTTGATGACCTTCGGCACACTTCGCAGACGCGGAGGCGAATTGACCTTCACCGGGCATGCCTCGTTGTTTCCCGACGGAGAGGCGATGATATCGTCATGACACGAGATGAACTCGTCATAGCGCTCGCGCGACGCCTCGGCATGCCCGAACACAGTACTCGGGTGTTTTTACACGCATTTTTCGATGAAGCGAAAAGCGCTGTTCGTTCCGGTGAGACACTGAAACTCTCTGGTCTCGGCGTTTGGGAAACACCGGCCTCGAAGGGAAACAACCCGAAAGCACCAATCTTTCGTCCCGAGACTGCCGAAACATCCGATGCTGCTTCCGAAACACAATTTCACCGAAACATGCTCGTCCCCTCGCATCTTCTTCTACAGAACGAGACGAGCGTTGTAGAAGAAGTAGACGTCCCAAGCATCCTGGAGGAATTGGGTTTGCGAAAGCGCATATCCCACGTCGCGTTTCTCGATGCACTGCTTGATTCGATGGATAAGAACATGGAGACCTCCCTTCGTTCGACCGTTGAATCGGATTCTCCCTCTGTTCTTGATCATTCACTCGATCCGCAACCGGATACGCACACATACATTTCCACCGAAGAAGCCTCACTGCCTTTCGACGATATTTATCCCTTCGAGGCGCACCGTGAAGCGGAAGCAGAACCCGACACGCTGAACGACGAGGGCGTTGCTGCGCAGAACGACGTTTCACAGACGGTCGACCAGGAGTTCGATCACATGATCGAGGTGGATGGCACCGATTGCCATGATGTATCGAACGAAGTGCTGGAGGAAGAGAGTTGCATTTCCGAATATGTGGACGAGGAGGATTCCTTCGAACACAACCCGGTCATGGAGCGATCCGACATTGCTACTTCCGATGACTACGTGTACGAAGAACCCGCGAATTGCGAACAATACCCGGAGACTGGTACGGCTGCTTCTCCTGATGACGCGACGTTGAGTGATTCAACCAGCGCATACAGGAACGATGAGGTTTTTTACAGAAATCGCGATCAGTTGTATCATCCACCGGAGAAACGCCGGAGCAAATTGCTGATGCTTGCCGCTTTGGTTCTCACTGCGATTGTCATCGCCATCGTTTTCTACATGATCTACGGCGAGGCGCCCACGCGGGAATTTCCCGGAGTGGACACACAAGGCCGTGAAATCTCCGCAGTCCACCGAATCACATGTACAACAATCGTTTTTCACCCATTATCATAATACCATGGAGACCCAGATGACGGTTTTCGATCTCTACTTAAAAGGCGGTATCATCATGTGGTTCATACTGGCCGCTTCGCTCATCGCCACGTACATCATCGTGCACAAGCTCATCACGTTGTCACGTGTGAAAGGCGACGGAGGCAAGTTCATTTTGCAGATCAGGTCCGTTCTTGGCAAGGGCGAGATTGCCACAGCTCTGTCGATGTGTTCGGAGGTCGGTACTCCACTGGCGACGATATTGAGAGCGGGATTGCTGAAAATGAAGGGTTCCCACCAAGATGTGAAGGATGCCGTCGAGAGCGCTGCGCGTATGGAAGTGTATAAACTGGAGCGTGGGCTTGGATTGTTGGCCTCCGTAGCCGGAATCGCACCGCTGATGGGTTTTCTCGGTACCGTAACCGGCATGATCTCTGCGTTTCGTGTCATAGAGGTGAACGAGGGTGTGGTGAATCCACAAATTCTGGCATCGGGGATTTGGGAAGCGCTACTCACGACCGCATTTGGACTTATCGTCGGTATACCAGCATATTTCATGTACAACTATCTTGTAAATCGAGTGACGCGTTTCGTATTCGAAACCGAGACCAGCAGTAATGATTTTCTCGATATCGCGCAATCCGAGCAACGAAAGGCGCAGATTGCCGCGAAAAAGGCGCAAATGGCGCGTGAAGCTCGAATGCGAGGTCAAACATCATGAAAATCCAATTATCCATGAACAACAAGCCGTTGTCGGTGTTCAGCTATTCCTCACTGACCGACATCGTGCTGTTGTTACTGATTTTCTTTCTCCTCACCTCGTCCTTCATCATCACAGAGGGCATTAAGGTAACCTTGCCCCAGGCCCGTCACACGACGGCATCCGAGCAGCAGCAGATTGTGGTGACACTGCTCAACGACGGACGGATGTTCCTTAACAACAATGAAGTGTTGCCGGAGCAATTCGCGGAAGCATTGCAGGAAGTGCTTAGCGACGCTGAACGCCAGGTGATAATGTTGTCGAGCGATCGGGATGTTCCACTGGAGCGCGCGGTGTTCGTGATGGACGAGGCGAAGAGTATCGGTGCCACACGTTTTTTCGTATCCACAATGCCACGGGATGAACATGGCGGTGAACAGCATTGATGCACAGAGCTGGGGCATTTCTATCACATTGCATGTCCTAGCGTTTCTAATAATGATATTCTGGGCTGCATTTCCGAATATCGTGAAATTGCCGGCTGAAATCGAAATCACTTTTCCGGAAATGACGCAACCGTCCATTCCCGAACGTTTCGTTGCTCCTCCACGTGTTGTGCAACAAGCCCAACCCAGTAGCAGTACTGCGCTCAGCAGATCGCCGCGTATACAGAGCGAACAGGCGGCAGGTCGGCAAGCACCAGCGAGTCAGACCGTTGCCCGCGAACCTGGTGTCGATAGAAGTGCCCCGAGCACGACAGTACAGCCTAGGGAAATGCGTGTCGCAGACGAACATATCGATTTCATGGATTTCGGCGGTGGAAAGCAGGAGAGAAGCAGTGGCACGGTAACGGGAGACGTGACGCGTCGGGAATCCCGAGATCAGGGTTTGTCCACTTCTACATCGACGTCGCGCGATGTTAGCGGTGCCGCTGCCGGTACCGAGAGAAGTATCACCGCAGACCCCGGATCCCTCAGCACCACTCCGCATTCGTCCGCCAACATTCAATGGGATGGAGGTGTTGCACGTTCACGTATCGCCGGGGTGCTGCCTGCCTTCCCCGAGGGGGCCACTCGTGACGCCCAGGTATCCGTACGTTTCCAAGTCCGACCGGACGGCAGCATGTTCGGCATGACTGTAGTGCAGAAAGGCGATCCTCTCTACGAGCGTGCTGCGCTGCAAGCTATGCGCACGTGGAAGTTCAACGCACTCCCGGCGGATACGAGACAAGCCGACCAGGTTGGCACGGTTACCTTCATCTTCAAGGTGCGGTAACGTTCCGAAGAACGCGGCGTATCCGGCCCGCAGCGGAGAACTGCCATCGCTCTGTTCGGATAATACTCTGCGAAATACTTCATACTCCCCTACATCGCAACTACGCACGATAAGCGTCGATGCTCGAGTGATTCTATTTCTTCAGCAGTATTCTTCGACGGAAGTGATAAACACGGTAGTACGAGACTTCCGTCGTCGATGAGTTCGCGTCACAGCGGCGGCGCTGACAGATAGCCCAGGTCCGAAATCATGCAACGTGAACATGCAGGGAACATGGATTCACGAGCGTTCGCGTATTCACTTGCGATGGGACGAGTTTCTGCACGAGTTACGACGGCGATCATCTGCTGATGAGCATGCGTGTCATCAGAGAGTAATCATTGAAATTCACGCTCAGAATGTAGAGCCCGGGGGTGAGATCGGTGGTGTTGAAGTATACCGTGTTCGAACCTTCCCTGACAAGGGATTCGAACAGTGGAATCGATTGTCCAAGCACGTTTGTCAAACGGAATGAAGCCGCTCCACTGCGACGGGCCTCGAAGGACAATGACGCAACGCCGTATGCGGGATTCGGATAAATATGGATGGTATCATGAATTGCGTACAGGCTCTCGTTCCGCAAGTCGACCGAGCTTGGAGAGCACGGAGGAATACTCATCGTTATGCCGAAACGTTCATTCGCTAATCGCTCGAGTTCGCAGGCACGAAAACGCAGGAAGTTCCGCAGTGTGTCCTGACCGATCATCCAGTGCGAGTAATAGCGTGGTATGCGGAAGCGATCCACTTGGCGCTGTATCTCGTCCTGCAAAAATCCCACGGCATCGTTACAATACTCGATAGTTCTCTCATACAGGAATTCGTTGTTCAAAAGATACTCCAATCGGTCGAAGAACCTCGCTTTGAAATCATCATTTGTCATCAGCACACGTAAAAACATCGTAGACCGAGCATTCGTCGGCCAAGGCGTGTCAGCAGTGGATAAAGCATTTTCGAATCCGTCATGTCGCAACTCGATCAGCGAGTAATCGCCGTCGAAAAACACCCATTGCCATTTACCGGCCTCGCTTTTGTTGCGCCACATTCTGGTGTTGTTCGCCGGCCAATCCACATTGGCGATGAAAATCTGTACAAGCTGATAGTCGATGAAATTTTCGATATCAATTCTGTTGGACGCTTCTTCATACTGCGAATGCTCAGTCATGTCGGCATCATGCATGAATTGATAGAGATCCATGAAATCCTCAGAATCTCCGTGAACTACATGAGCATACCAGCCCTCCACAATATCGATATCCTCATCATCCACATCATGGTATGTCGCAAGGTAATACTCATCGAAGCGTTCTTGTATGTAATAGATGCCCCAGTATTCACCATTCAGGTACAGTACAACCGGCCTGCTCGCCACGTAATCGCTATTGACAGTTGCCGCGATGCGATTCGCTATATAATCCTCCATTCCAATTCTGTAAACGGAATTGGAAAACGGGCGCAACACGAGCCGCCGGAAGGACCGCGTCGCTTTGTCGTCGAAAAACCTATAATCTATCGTATTCAGACCGTACTCGTTTCTCGCGTACAATCTCAGAGCTTTTTGCGGTTGTTTACGGGTAAATCCGCCATGAATCCGCAGGCCGAGAGTTTGGCGAAAGGATCCGTGCCTGTCCGCCTCGTAGAATTCCACGGAGCATGTCCGCTCCCAATCTCCACCTCGCTGATAGTAGTTTCCCGTCCAGTCCGGATCGTCAGGGTCCCAGTGAACGCCAGGAACCATAATGCCAATAGTGAAATCGAATAATCCAGCATGATCAGTAGTGATGGACATCACTGGCAGATCACCGTGGTCGATATCGAGATCAGCGATGAAGTAGGAGTGCGTTTCCACATCGCTGACGCGCACACCGATTTCGTCGAACACCGCAGCTTTGATCACAATGCATTTGGGAACAGGAAGAATCGGAGTGAATTGAAGGTCCGGGGGAGAGACAAGAATGTCCGCAATATTCGCATCGGAGCAGAGAGTATTGCTCAGGCGGAGTGGAGCTGAATACGGTATCGATGCCGCTGTCGGAGTGCTGCCATCCAAGGTGAACATGATCCGGTACGAGGGATTGGAACAAGACAGCGCCAGATCGAACGCATGCCGGTACATACCTCCACTCGTGGAAAAGGTGACTTCATCGTAGTAGAAGTGCCCTTTGTTCGGCATCCCGGGGGTCGGATCAGTAAAAACGAAGTACTGCGTGCCTCCATCAGGGTATGCGCCGTAACTTTCGTTCGTTCGCAATGTGACTGGTTCGATGTGCTGAAGAACTGAAGAGTGATATGCGAGAATCAGATCCTCGCCTGCAGCGCTGATACTGAAATTCGTGTGTAGTTCCCTGCCGGAATACGGCCTGTCTTTTCCGGACGCGAACACCAGCAAGAACGAGCGTGCGACGAGCACGGTATCCGGAAACCTCCATTTCGAAATATCCCCCGGTCTGTCCGACAACGCGTAGCCAAAGAGACTGATATCTCTATCCGTATTGTTGTATATTTCGATCCAATCGACATCGTCGCCGTCTTCGTCGAACAGGAAGTCGCTGTTCGACGCCATGAATTCATTGATGACGATTTCCTGCGCGAAAGACATCGCGCTGCAACAGCAGCACAGCAATAACGAAACGCACAAGAGTTGCAGCATGGGATGTTGTATCATTTAGCAAAAAACCCGCACATGCGAAGTATATTCGCTCGGAAGAGTGATTGACTAGCTTGCTGAGAAAGAATCTGCATCATTCCACAGCCGACTTGCTATGATGTGCCGATGGAGAGAAGCAGCCATGCTGAGCTATTCGCGTTTTGTACAGCACCGGACATGTCGTGTGGTACTACTACCGCACTGATTTCCGCATCTCAAGCACGTCATTGAAAAGTACATACGCGCTTTCTTAGAAGCAATCCAGTTTCTTGGGACTAGAATTTCCCGCAACCAGAACGCGACTCACGCCATACCATGCCGCGGATGGAATTGCAATGAAGCATGTGAAGTAGCTGTGATCGAATCACTCGCATTGCGAAACGACATGCTACTCGCATCGACGTTCAGAAGCTTCGGAAGCTTGAACGTATTCTAGAGATTGAAACGGTGATTCAATATTCTCTCCCTATCATGCTCGCTTGGAAATACGCGATGCGAGACGCAACTCCACTTTCTCATACAGTTCGGAAATATGCTCTTGCCGAGGTGCACCATCAGCACGTCCGACCACATAAGAGAATCGGGAATTCTCAGCTGGCTGAACTCGTGCCACGAAAGCGCAACGCGCTACGAATCCATTTCTCGCATCTACAGTGAGACAGCAATGCTCTTTACGCCAAAACCGGAAGCTGCTCGGCGTTACCAAGAAATCTCCCGGAAAACCTTCAAGGCCATTCATTCATGGGCCAAGTTGTGCGAAAGAACATTCATCGCATACATACACATACGAAAATCGGATTGAATGTTTTCCGTTGAAACTCCTCTATCGCAGACCATTCACAAGCACACGTACATCAGCAACAGATAGAAACCAGACAATCCGAATACGAGGAGTATGAAGCAAAGCAAAGAAAATACCTGTACATGTGCATTATGTCCGAAATCGCCGTACATTGTCTCATCTACATCACCTCAACCATGAAGGAGTGGCAATGAAGAACGTTGAAATGAATGTCCAGGACAACATTCTGACAATCAAAATCGACCTGTCGAAGGAGTTCGGTCCCTCGGCGAGCGGCAAGACAATCATTATTGCTTCAACCGAAGGCAATGTGTCCATCGAGGGTTCAGAGGACAAAAAGATCGGTTTAAATGTATACAAAAAGCCCGTTCAACAATAAGAACGATCGAATTCGGTCATCTAGCGAAGTTCCCTTCATGAGTTAGCATTCGATGCTGCAGGGGTAGCGCAAACTTCCACTCGATTATCTCATGCGTGCCATCCGTTACGACGGATGGCACTTTTTGTTTCTCCCGAGTGAAACGCAGATGGGATTGTACCGAATATCGGTGAACTTCTCGAAACACGTTCGAGTACTCCCCGCGACATGTTGCGTTCACCGGATTGAGTGATCTCCCGAATTCGGCACAAGCAGTTGCCGGGCAGTGGCGTGTTTCCGACATCAATCACCACCTCTTCGTGCGAAGCGCAGTTGCCATCCATCGAATACATCGTAGATCACGGGAATGACAATCATTGTCAGAAACGTCGATGCCGTCATGCCGCCAATAACGGCCACGGCAAGCGGTGAGAAGCGTTCCGCGCCGAGTGCCCACTCGAACGCCAAAGGCGTCATCCCGACGATGGTGGAGAGGGACGTCATCATGATAGGACGAAAACGAGTGGCCACAGACGCGACGATAGCTTTCTGTCTATTCATCCCCTGCTCGCGACGCTGCCTTATGAAGTCTATCAGTATGATGGAATTATTGACTACGATTCCGGTCAACAATATCAAGCCAACCATGACGGGCATGGAAATAGGCATACCCGCGAAGAACAAGGCAACCGCAACACCGAAAAGACTGAGCGGAACAGATATCAGCACAGTTAGGGGATGTACGAATGAGCGAAACTGCGCGACTAACAGCAGGTACACGGCAACGAGAGCAATGGCGAGCGCCCCCAGCAATTCCTTCCTCGATTCGCCCATATCCTTGTCTTCACCTTCAAGACCGATGGAGTATCCCTGAGGCACGGTCACCCGAGCTGCAGCGCTCAAAACATCCGCCGTGACGAAATTCAGCGGTCTGCCTTGGTGCAAGGCCAGCACTTCCACCGTCGATTCCAAGTTCTCCCGTTTGACCAGTCCTTGAACGTGCACTTCGCGTCCTTTGAGAATTGCTCCGAGTGGAACAGAAGCCGCATCGCGCGTTGATGTCGTGCGTACATCCCAAGCATCACGCATGTATCGACGGAATTCCGGGGCGTAGCGAACGCGTATCGGAGTAGTCTCTCCCATACTGCCACGCAGAACACCTGCAGGCATTCCGTCAAGCGCTTGGACGAGCTGACGAGCGGTTGCTGCAGGCGACAGACCGAGTTCTCGTGCACGGTCTGAATGAACTCCAATCAATATGCTATTTCTGTCCATCCTCCAACTCCTGTACGGGTTTACAAGACCTGGAATTCCTTTCAGCTCATGGAGAATCTCATCAGCGAGCTGGTCGAGAACCAGAGCGTCTTCTCCTTTGATGCTGACGACGATGGAGGATGCCGTGCTTGATTTCGCTGTGCTCCCGGATTCACGCACCACCAGGTTCTGAATATTCGGAACGCGCGCCAATTTCAGTCGCAGTCTATCCTGTATGTCCCATATCGATTCCGCACGTTCAGTCCGTGGTGTTAGCGTGAGGGAAATAAAGCCTTGTGTCGGTCCCTGCACCCCTCCACCTCCGAAGGAATGCATTCCCGGCTCGAAGCCCATCTGATTCGACATCCTGACGACTTCTTCTTCCTCCATGATGATGCGCTCGACTTCCATCATAACTTGCTCGGTTTCGTCGAGTGATGAAGCGGGTGATGTTTCCACGGTAACGAAGCTTGTACCGCCGTCCATTTTGGGAAGCAACTCCATGCCTTGCCCGCGAAGTATGAGAAGACCAAGAATGAACATCACGGCAGCGGAGCCCATCGCCAGCCAGCGTCTCCGCAACGCATGCTCGAGGAGTAGTATGTATGCGTCGCGGATGATGTTCATCAGACGATTCCACGGCGCAGCAATTTTTTGTGCATAGAGATCGATCCTGCCGCGTTTTCCAGTTACCAGCATAGTGAGAATGGGGACGAGCCCGAGCGAAACCAACAGCGAGGATACGAAGGCAATGATGAGCGTTGCAGCCAGTGGCCCGAATGTTATTCCAATGAAGCCGTACAGAAAAAGTAGTGGCACGAGAACTGTTATCGTCGTCGCTACACCGGCGACCACGGCGAATTGTATTTCGTTTGCCCCCACGATAGCTGCTTGAAGCGGCGTCACGCCTCCCTCCTCATACCGACGCGTGATATTCTCAAGCACGACAACGGAGGCGTCGACCACCATTCCGACGGCGAGAATAATCGCCGTGAGTGTCACCATATTGACTTCGATACCAAACAGCTTCATCCCGGCAAACGTGAGAAGAAAGGACATAGGCATTGAGACTGCCACAACGAGACCACGTTTCAAACTGGCTAAGAAAAGAAAAATGATCACAGTCGCGAGGAACAGTGCCTGCCAGATGCTTCCGAACATGTTGTTCACTACAAGTCGTGTAAATGACGCAGATTCCTCCGCCTCTATGATCTCAAGCGACGGAAACCGCTCCCGTATTTTTTCCATCATCTGCTGTGTTCGTTCCACAACTTCGACTGTATTCGCATCATCCTGCTTGAACACTTGTATGGCAACGGCACGCTTTCCGTTGACGCGGAAGCGCGACTGATCTTCCGATGCTCCTTCGCGTATGCTCGCCACGTCTTTCACACGTACGCGGTTGCCGTCCGGGGTTGTCAGCATTATGGAGCCAACATCTCTCGGACTCCGGCTTCGTTCATCTATACGAAACGAATACTGCCGTCCTTCGCTGTTGATCTGTCCGGCGGGTACACTGATGTTGTGTGCGTTGATAGCATCAACAATGCCGGGTAATGTCAGGCGATGCGCATCGAGGCGGTCTCGATTGACTTCCACGCTAATCTCGGGCCGATAGCCGCCAAATACATCGACAAGCGCAACGCCGCGCACGCGCTGCATTTCAGGTGCCAGCACGTCCTCTGCCAGTCGCCGTACTTCGAACATGTCATCGTCTCGCAATCCCAACGTCATCACAGGTCTGTTGCTCGTGGAGAATTTCAGGACCTGGGCTTCACCGACGCCCGCGGGAAATTGTGCGCGTATGCGTGCTATGGCGTTCTGCACATCCACTGCAGCGAGATCAACCGACATAGTATAATTGAATTCGACTGTCACGAGCGAAAGGCCGTCCTGTGAAACCGAGTTGACGCGATACACTCCCTCCAACGAAGCACATTCTTGTTCGATAGGATCTGAGACGAGATCAGCGACGTCTTCAGCCGCAGCACCAGGATACGGCGTAAGAATGTTCACCATGGGCGGTGCTGTGTCGGGAAACAACTGTATCGGTAGTGTTACATAGGCAAGCACACCAAATACGACGGCTGCAATACTGAGCGCATACATGGTGTATCTGTTGTTGAGAGCAAAATCCGACAAGGTCATAAGCGTGTCTCCTGCGATTCAACGGCGAAAACATCCTCACCACCCGATAGTCTCCCGGGATTCGATATGACCACCATGTCCTCTCCGTTCCATGAGAAGCGGACTTCCAGCAGTCCTGCCTCTTCGATTCCCGTCTGTACATATTGTTTGTATGCGCGTCCATTGCGCACGAGAAAAACATGCGCATCGCCGTCGCGGTCTGCAATGGCATGCGTCGGCACAGCGAGCGCATTCTCAACCGAAGCTACGATGAAATTCACCTTGACGGATGCGCCATGACGCCAATCGAAGCGCTCGCGTGCTGTCGGTCGAATCTTCGCTGTGAACGTGCGGGATTGCATGTTGCTCTGCGGTGCTCTTTCAACTACGCGGCCTGGTACGTCGAATGCTTCATCGATAGTCAACATCACCGTGCTGCCGACAGCGATACCACGCCGAAGATCCTCCTCCACGATATCTACGCGTATCTGCACCTCATTGTCGCCGACGAGCATTATTGGTTGACCAGGCAAGACATGTTGACCGAGTTCAACGAAGCGACGAAGCAGCATCCCGTCAAAGGTCGAAGTTTCAACGGCTTTTTCCAGCCGTGACGTCGCCTCTTTCAGCGCTGCGGTAGCTCCGGCACAAGCACGCCGGCCAGCCTCGACCTGATCCGCAGGAATGGCCTGCTGAGCGAGTAAACGCTCGTCCGCTTCGTTCCGTGCACACCAATACTCTCGCTCAGCTCGCAATCTCTCCGTATTCGCCTCTAATTCGGGTACGGACAACACGAGCAGCACCTCGCCTTTGCGGAATTCATCACCCTCATCGAATGGCAGCGTCCTGATGCTGCCTTGCACCTGTGCTAGCACCTGTATCTCTTTTCCGGCGTGCACTGTACCGATATAGGGGATGCGCTCTGCCATATTGATCTTGACCGGACTTGTCACGCGTACAGCTAGTGGCAGCGGTTGCTCGGCTTCCTGATCCGCCCCGCAAGCGTGCAGCAGAGTCAGCGACACAGACGTGACAAGTAGAAAAAGTACCTGTCTCATTGTACAGCATGTACGTTTCATCATTTCATTTCTCCAAAAATACTTTCGAGTACAGATTCCGTGAGCGTACCACTGATAGCGTAATAGCGTATCGTCGCCCGTAATGCGGTATATTCATGTGTTTTTTCCATCATTTGCAATTGAAGTAGTTCCGTTTCCTGCGTCATAAGTTCGCTGAGTTGCATTCGACCGACCTCATAGAGATGTCGTTGCACCTCAACGACATTCACTTTATTCTTGACTGCATTCCCGGCAGCGTGTCGCTGTTGGAGCGCCGTTTTATGGCGTTCTTTGGCGATACGCCATTGCGCATGCACGTGCTGTTCAGTAGCTTTCGCGTCGAGTTCGGCGGCGCGAGTCATTTTATTTGCAGCATGGGTATTGGCCAAGCGCTTCCCGCCATCGAGTAGCGGAATGGAGAGACGAAAACCGGCGGCCCATTCCCCTGCCGGGTTCCACGCGCTTCCTCCGGATCGATAGTTGTACACTGCGAAGCCGCTGAAGTCTGGCATGAAGCCCCTTCGAGCAAAGGATTCCATAGCCTCGGCTTGCTCACGTTGCGCCTTTGCCGCGAGAATTTCCGCATTGTTCGCGTGCAACCTATCGTAGGCAGTTCCGTCGAGTTGCAGCGAATCGGGGGGACGAATTGACAGGCTCCGGACATCCGGAACGAGGCGCTCGTTCGTTCCCAGCATTTGACCCAACTTCCACGCAACTTCCTCTCCTTGGAAGTGAAGCTGCATACTGTCGACTGAAACGGTTTCGATGTTCGCCAACACGAGAGCTACCTGGGCCTCGCTCGCTCGACCTTCGCTCCGCAGCACCTCAAGTTCAAATAGGCGATGGCGCATATCAGCGAGATGTGCGCTCACAATAGACCGTTTATCCCGTAATTCAGCCGCAATGAGATAGATACCGGCTATTTCTTCGACCAGCGATGACCGCAAGCCTTCGTGCCTGGCATGCGTGATGTTTGTACCAGCCTCGGCAGCGCGAATCAAAGCGCTTGTTCTGCCCCCGCTGAAGATCGGCACAGACATTTGCGCGCTGCTCTCGAATATGCGATCATCCAGCGGTGGAAACACACCTGCCTGATGAATTGGAAAAATGATATTCGGTTTTTCATACCAGGTGTATCCGCCGGTCACGGCAATGTTCGGCAGCGTTGCAGCCCACACTTCCCTCACATGTGCCTTTGCCGCCCCACTGCGGGCGTCCATAGCCTGCAATGAGGTATTCTTGTCCATTGCGCGGGATATCGCCTCGTGCAGAGGCAACTCCTGTGCCCGTCCGGGGACGGCCATGAACATCAGGAGAAGTACAGTGTGTCGAAGCATACTCGAAATCCGCTTCACGGATTCGGCGTCTTTCTTAATCATATTCATCTCGGTGCAGGTATGTAAATATTTACTATTAGTTATGAGAAAAAAAAATCACGTTTGAAACAGTGTTTTCAGGGCATTCCACATCGTCTTTCCTTTGGATTCAATGTCGAAACCGAAACGCTCGAGCCGCCAGCGTGTTACGAGCATACGAAGACTTCCGACTAAAATGAGCAACATCTCCTCGATCTGAATGTCTTCGCGCAATTGTCCGCGCTTCCTTCCTTCATGAATCAATTCACGGAAGATTTCAAAATTCATTCTCATTATCGAATGCACTGCTTCGGCCAAACGGCTGTCGTTCTGAAAAATCTCCTCGGAAAACACGATATCAGCAAGGTACGGGTTCCCGGCGAAGCTTCGAAAATGGCTGAGAAAAATGAATTCGATTCTGAGCAGCGGGTCATCCGGCAAGACGGCAACTTGTTCATGCACCTGTATAGCATGATTCCTGAACATATCCAATATTGCGAGTAGAATGTCCATTTTACCTTTGAAATGGCGGTACAGCGCGGCTTCGGTTACACCGATTTTCGCTGAAAGATTCTTTATTGTCAGTTCCTGAATACTGCGCTCCGAAATCAACTGTATCGCCGCATCCACGATATGTTTCTGGCGGGACGAAAGTTGTTTGCGCACCACTTCGTCAGTAGTCATTTTTCTTCGTCCGGAATGTTGAGGTAGCATGACGCGCATTAGTTAGTAAATACATACTAACAATATACATCGAACAATGACATTTGTCAAGTGGTGTTAAATGCAATCGCATTTTTCCGATGCAGTGAATACACTTCGTGTTTGCGCAACGACAATCAGGAAGTGAATTTCAGCGCGAATTCGCATAAGTAATAAGACGAATCGAGACGACTGCGACCCACCCGTTGGTTTCCTGTCATTTTTCACCGCATGAACTCACCGTAGAAGCACAACCAAGCTGAGGATAGAATCTCCACCGCCTCAACGGCCGACGGCCTCGCTTCGAGGCCGTCGTTCTTCGCATGTACTCTTGTTTGAAGCGCGATTTCACATCGCGGTGTATCACGTATCCTCGTCAGGATCAGGATCGTCGTCGAAACTCGACAGTATGCCGTCCATCACGGTTTGATCCGATTTAAGAGATTCAAGTTTGCGCGAGAGCAGTTCGGCGTGTTCTTTTTCCATTTCCGCTAATTCCAGGAGAAATGTCTTGATATCAGGAGTCTGCGCCATCTCTGCGGCCTCGCGATAGAAGTTCCACGCATCCTTCTCCTTGTCAAGGGCATCCTGAATGATATCCATAAGCGCAGAATATTCTGGAATAACTCGTTTCATCCGCTCACCTATCAGTGGTGTTTGTGTTTGTCTGGATCAAGTATATGCCCGCCACTGCCCTGCATATCGACCATCGGTTCACGCACAACACCGAAGACCTGTATCATACCCTCGTTTCCATTGGCCATGATGCGTATCATCCCGTTTATCTGTCCTGCGTGTGTGGGAGTGAGACGAACTGTTATTTCACGGCTCTCGTCGGGTTTCAATTCGAAGTTGGAGGGCTCGACGCTTCCGACGGCGAGTGGAATGGCCTGGGAATTGGATTCGCCCGGGACATTGGTGTACGTCAGGAGGCTGGTTGTTATGCCGGACACCATCAAATTCTTGCCGCTGACATTCGTCACCGTCACGGAGCCTTTGATTTCCTTGCCTACTTCAGCACCTGTCAGTTGTATGTATGTCGGCTGCACATCGAGATCGGTTTTGACCGTTGCGGAGATCCGGATTACGGTATGCGGGCGCTGTTCATCTTTCAGATGCACGCTGAGTGTCTTTGTCGTGCGACCCCGCGTTCCCCTGGGAGGCGTGAACTTGACAGCGATTTTCGCCTCGCCGCCGGGAGGTATTACTTTATCGGAAAGCACGGCCGCCGTACATCCACAGCTCGCACGAGCCTGTTCGATTTCTACAGTCTGTGTGCAATTATTCTTGAAAACAAAGGTGTGCTCTACTGTATCATGCTGATCTATTTCACCGAAATAGAAATCCGACGTTCCATCCAGGACGAAACACTGGTCGGTGCCAGACTGTGCGAATGCCGTTGCATTCAAGCTGAAGTACAGCAGCGTCAAGGCAATGCAGAAAGTCGCGGTTCTCATGAGAATATCTCCATTCTTAAAATGTACATTGCTTCAATATAGTTTATTCCACTTTTTCGGACAACGACGAAATATCACGGCATGGAGCGCAACACGACGCCTACTACTGGTATGCGAACTTCAGAGCGTGGGAAAGCCATACGAAGCGTGCCGTTGATCTGGCCCTTGTGTTTCGGTACCATTGTGATGTCCACAAACGTTTCCCCTCCGGGAAGAACGATGCGCGATTCCGGCTCGAGACGGATATCGGTGAATGGCATGGCTTGAACCTGCTCGGCATTGTATTCGTTGCCGCTCGATGTATCGACGTACGCGAGTAACGACGCTGATATGTCGCTGATCTCAACCGGCTCTGCGGAATTCGACTTCAATAGCACCCTGGTTCTGACGGTATCGCCTATCAGAACGCGAAATTGTACCGTACCTGGCTCATAGCGAACGTCGCCGACAACATCGACCCGAACACGCAACGTAGCGACGATGTGCTCCTGCCCTTCGATGATTTGTACAGCTTGTACGCTTTTATTCACTTCACCCAACATGAACGAACCACTGCTGAACTTCCCGGTTATCGTTGCGGAATCACCCGGTGCAAGTACCGACGCATCGAGCAGAATGGCCGTGCACCCGCAACTCGCACGGGGTTTGCCTAGATATACCGTGTCCGCGCTGGTGTTGTATACTACGTATCGCATCGATCGAACATCGTTCTGCCGCATTTCTCCCAAATCCAGAATCATCGGCTCGAAACGCAGTTGCTGTGCCTGCACGAACGCGGGGAGGGAGAAGAGAATGGCGATGATGATGTGTCGTTTCATGCTAGTAGAACACGGTTGAACGAGTGTTGTTACACATACTTCGATGCTATTGTTCCATTACAGAAAATCTGAGAACGGAGAGTTGTCGACAAACGCTACTCCGTCGCATTCGGGAAGAACAATCCCTCATGCCCTTGTTCCCGTACGAGATATCGCACATGACACTGATCGATGCAACATGCTCGGAAAATATGCGAGGCACTCGGTGTGCGAACATCTCAATCCTCGTGTTTGTCCTAATCCGTATTGATGGAGCCGCTCTCGTGCTTATGGCGAAGCGGTTCGCGTACTACACCGAACACTTGTACCGCATTTTCGTTGTTGCCGGCTTTGAAACGCACCATCCCATTGATCTGGCCCACATGCCGCGGCGTGAGTCGGATGGTGATCTCGCGAATGTCGTCGGGTTTCATTTCGAAACTGGTGGGTTCGATGCTTCCAACCTGAAGGGGAATTGCTTTCGTATTGGATTCGCCCGGTGTAGTGGCATACGTCAAGAGATTGCTGGTGAATCCGGAGACGGTTTGATTCTTGCCGCTGACGTTTTTCACAGTGAACGTACCGGCGATTTCCTTTCCAACCTCCGCACCGGTGAGCTGTACGTACGACGGCTGAATGTCGAGGTCCGTTCTAACCGTAGCCGAGATCCGCATCAGAGTATGCGGTTGCTGCTCTCCCTTCAGGTGCAGCCGGATACTTTTACTCGTTCGACCTCGCGAACCTCTCGGAGGTGTGAATTCGACGGCGATTTTCGCTTCACCACCGGGAGGTATTACTCGATCAGACAATACGGCGGCAGTACATCCGCAACCTGCGCGTGCTTGTTCTACTTCCACGGTTTCACTGCAATTATTCTTGAATACGAAGGTATGCTCTACGGTATCGTGTTGATCGATTTCACCGAAATCGTACTCGGTCGGACCTTCCAGAACAAAACATTCGTTGGTATTGGACTGTGCATGTACACTTGTACACAGAAGTAAAAACAACAGCATCGTAGCCAAGCAGGATGTAGTGGGTTTCATTTACAATTCTCCATCAAAAAAAGAAACATCATTTCAGAGTACATGTCGGCGCCGTGCAGCCTCACGGAATGTAGCGAAGTACTACACCGACTATGGGAATGCGTATTTCCGCCTGTGGAAAGGCCACCCGGAGCATGCCGTTTATCTGGCCTTTGTCTTTCGGAAACATCGTAACGTCGACAAATATTTCCCCGCCCGGTGGCACGGCGCGCGATTCGGGCTCCAGCAGTACATCGGTGAAAGGCATGGTTCGAACCTGTGACGCATCATAGGTGTTTCCCGGTGAATCGTCTACATACGCAAGTAAAGACGTGGATATATCGCTGATCTCAACAGTCTTTTCGGAATTCGAACGTAAAATAATTCTCGTCTTGACCGTGTCGCCGATAACGACACGGAATTGCACTGTGCTGGGTTCATAACTCAGGTCTCCTACAACCTCGGCACGAACACGCAGTGTGGCGATATTGCGTTCCTGATCATTGAGCATTTGTATGACTTGTACGCTTTTGTTTATCTCACCCAGCATGTACGGTCCGCTGCTGAATTCGCCGGTGATGCTTGCGGAATCGCCCGGCGGGAGTGTGGAAGCATCGAGCAGAATGGCAGTACAGCCGCAGCTCGCACGGGGTTCGCCGAGATACACCGTGTCCGAACCCGTGTTGTGAATGGTGTAGCGCATCGTACGAACTTCGTTCTGCCGCATTTCTCCCAAATCCAGAATCATCGGTTCGAAACGCAATTGCTGTGCATGCGTGTACATGGGAGAAAAGACGAGAATGGCGATGATGATGTGTAGTTTCATATTAGTATAACACGGTAAAACGGCTTTTGTTACACTTCCATGTAAAATACTTACGCTGGGGAGCGCAAACAATGACAAAAGGCCTCCCCATGTTCCACATGGCTTGATCGAGCAGCTACGGTGCTATTCATGAGTAAAAATGCTTAGTGAATAGAAAAAGGCGAAGTACCAAACCTCGCCTTTTCATGATGTTTGCAATGTTTCACGGGACGGGAATAGCTGATTCCGCAAGTTCCATTCCGCGTTTCAATGCTTGCTCATTGAGCGGAATCAGGTGATGATGTCGCTCGGGGAGTACTTGTCTCAATGCATTGAGAACGTTTTCTATGGACACCGCTTTGCGTTTGGCGATAAAGGAACCCAGGACGATCATGTTCATGATCTTCGTGTTTTTCAGTTTCACAGCTTCTTCGCTAGCGGGAATAGGGACAATGTCAATGTCAGTGCGTTCTGGCGGATCGATGATATTCGTACTGTCGTAGATCAGCGTGCCACCGGGCTTGACTGCGCTTTCGAATTTGTCGAGTGACGGTTGATTGAGAGCCACAACCGTATCGAATCTGCCGATGATCGGGCTGCTGATAGTATCGCTGCTCACGGTCACGATACAATTCGCCGTCCCGCCACGCATTTCAGGTCCGTACGAAGGCATCCAACACACTTCCCTGTTTTCAATCATTCCGGCATACGCCAGCACCTGTCCCATGGAGAGGACGCCCTGGCCGCCGAATCCGGCGAAGATCACTTCCTCAAGCATTTTCGATATCCTCCTTTGACGGTACTTTAATGTCGCCCAGCGGGAAAAACGGGAGCATGTTTTCTTCGAGCCATTTGATCGATTCGACCGGTTTCATCCCCCAGTTGGTCGGGCAATTGGATACGATTTCAACGAAGCAGGTTCCCTTTTTCAATGCCTGCCATTTGAAGCCGTTGATCAAGGCTTTTTTCGCTCTACGCACATTGAGCGGTGTATTGACGGCTTGCCTGGTGACGTAGAAGGAACCCGGGAGCATGGCGAGCAACTCGGTGATCTTCAGCGGATTGCCGTTGAATTCAAGTTGACGACCGTATGGCGACGTGCTTGTTTTCTGATTGAACAGTGTTGTCGGAGCCATTTGACCACCCGTCATCCCGTAAATCGCGTTGTTGATGAAGATGATGAGAAAATGTTCACCACGATTGACGCTATGCAGTGTTTCGGCTGTACCGATAGCCGCGAGGTCGCCGTCACCCTGGTAGGTGAACACATATCTGTCGGGCATGCAGCGCTTTATACCTGTCGCGACAGCCGTCGCGCGGCCATGTGCCGCCTCCAGCATGTCGACATTCATGTAATGGTATGCGAAGACGGAGCAACCGACCGGTGCGACGCCGATTGTTTTTTCCTGTATGCCGAGTTCCTCTACAGCTTCCATGACGAGTCGGTGTGCAACACCATGTCCACAGCCGGGACAGTAATGCATACGTGCATCGACGAGTGTTGAAGGACGCTCGCAAACGACATCCAAGCCTTCGTACCGCTGTTCGGTTTCCTTTGTGTTTTGTTCCATCTATGTTCTCCTGCTACAGTGTCGAATACATCTTTCTAGCGATTTCGGCGACTTCTTCCGGCGAAGGAATGATGCCACCCATGCGTCCGTATTGCTCAACGCGACAGCGACCGTTAACTCCGAGCCGTACGTCCTGAACCATTTGACCAGCGTTGAGTTCCAGAACGAAAAAGCCCTTCGCGTGTTCGGCAGCGGCAGCGATAGCGGCGTACGGATATGGCCACAGCGTGATGGGCCGGATGAGTCCGACCTTTATTCCATCTTGCTGAAGCATTTCCATTACTTTGCGGCTGATTCGGGCCGAGAGTCCATAGGCCACGAGAACGAACTCCGCATCCTCCGTATTGATTTCCTCCACGCGCACTTCGTTCTTTTCAACTTCGCGGTACTTGGCTTGGAGCCGCAGGTTCACTTCTTCCATTTCCTCTGGTTTGATGAACAAGGATGTTATGACATTGCGTTCGCGATCATTGCTTTTACCAACTGTCGCCCAAGGTGGTACAGGCCGTATCCCGCGGGTTTGCTGATCGCGCAATTCCACTTTCTCCATCATTTGTCCGAGTGCGCCGTCAGCGAGTATGAGTACCGGATTGCGATATTTTTCGGCCAATTCCCAGCCGTCAAGAACGAAATCGGCCATTTCCTGGACTGTGGCGGGTGCCAGCACGATGAGATGATAGTCGCCGTGTCCACCACCTTTGACGGCTTGGAAATAATCGCCCTGAGAGGGTTGTATCGTGCCGAGACCAGGTCCACCGCGGTTGATGTTCACGAGCAAGCACGGCAGCTCGGCACCAGCTATATAGGAAAGACCCTCCTGCATGAGGCTGATGCCCGGGCTGGAGGATGTAGTCAGGACGCGTGCGCCGACGCCGGAAGCGCCGTAAACCATGTTGATCGCGGCTATTTCGCTTTCGGCCTGCAATATGGTGCATTGCGTACGATTGTAGGCTTCCCTCGTTAGATATTCAAGTACTTCGGATTGGGGTGTGATGGGATAGCCGAAATAGGCATCCATCCCGGCACGAATCGCGGCTTCGGCCAGCGCTTCGTTCCCTTTCATCAATCGTAATTCACCCATGATTGGAAAACTCCTTTGGTAAGCTGTGCTCTGATTGTACGTTGTTGCGCTTACTGTTGCGACGAAGCATCACTATGCCTCTCTTGTACCGACCTGAACGTGAATGTCATCTGTCACATTGCGGATTTCAGCGACCGGGACTTTCTTTTTAGATTTCTTGTCCTCGCGATACACGGTGATTATCGCGTCGGGACACACTAGGGAACAATTCATGCACCCTGTGCAGACGTCCTCGATCAGGACGGCGTAATGGTAACCCTGTTTGTTGATCTCTTTCGCAAGGGCGAGCGCTTCCTGCGGGCATGCCACGACACAGAGTTCGCACCCTTTGCATTTTTCTATGTCGATTCTCACATCACCACGGACTTTGGCCATTGGAACACTCCATGTACTGATTCATGATAACTGCGTAACGCATACAACTCCATGGTACGCATGGAACGCGAACCGAGAGGGGGTTGTACGAGGTATTGTCGATGTATGGTCGGAAAAACACGTAAACTACAATTTTTCACTTGCCGCATTGTCCATCCATGAAGGATGGATTTAAGACAAAGGTACTCGAAATATTTCTATGAAACAAGCCGTTTTCCGTCTCCGCTATTCCGGAATGTGAATATTCTGTCAAGAAGGGCATGTTCTTCGACAACGAGGCGGGACTGTACTTCTCTGGTGTGCACAGCGGAGGAGTGAATTGGATGCAGGACGGGTTGACGTAGTGATCACCGCGCTCGAAGCCCTGAATCTTCGATCAAAGGCAAAGGAGAAAAAGCGTGACGAAGTCGTTGGGTACTTTCGCAACAATGCCAGACGCATGCGCTATGGTCTCTTTCGGGCCAGTGGATTGTTTGTCGGATCCGGTGTTTTGGAAGCTGGATGCCGCACCATTGTGGGAGTGCGCATCAAACAGTCCGGCATACACTGGACCGTAAAGGCAGGACAGAATATTGCAACGCTCCGATGTCTGATGTTGAGTGGTTTGTGAAATGAGTTTTGGGAATCACGGTCGGCGGCGTGAGCGGACCGATTATAATATCGCACTCCCCGCGTCGAAACGAAGATTGTGCCCACATGCATCGCTTGTACCGACCACTGCTCTGCTCCTCGCTCTCCGCTCCTCGCTACATGCTACGCCGATATTGGCCACCTACTTCGTACAAGGCAGCCGAGATTTGGCCCAACGAGGCTACCTTTACGCAACTCAGCAATTCTTCGAATACGTTGCGGTGCTCCCGCGCCACACTTTGAACGGAGCGGAGCGCATTCGGAGCATGATCTTCGTTACGATGGTGGAAAGCCCTCAAATTGCGTATCTGTTGCTGCTTCTCCTCTTCGGTGGAGCGAATCAACTCGGTCGGTTGCACTTCATGACCTCCGGTTTCCTCTGAACGCAGGAAGGTGTTTACTCCGATAATTGGCAATTCACCGCTGTGTTTGCGATGCTCGTACAACATGGATTCCTCTTGAATCCTGCCACGTTGATACATTGTCTCCATTGCACCGAGTACGCCACCGCGGTCCGAGATACGACGAAATTCCGCCAGTACGGCTTCCTCCACAAGATCGGTGAGTTCCTCGATGATGAACGCACCCTGCAATGGATTTTCGTTTTTCGCCAGTCCCAGTTCATGATTGATGATGAGTTGAATGGCCAGTGCCCGACGTACGCTTTCCTCCGTTGGTGTCGTGATGGCTTCGTCATAAGCGTTGGTATGCAACGAGTTGCAGTTATCGTATATAGCGTACAGAGCTTGCAGCGTCGTACGAATATCGTTGAAATCTATTTCCATCGCATGCAGACTGCGCCCGCTGGTCTGTATGTGGTATTTCAACTTCTGCGAGCGGTCGTTTCCTCCATATAAGCGTTTCATGGCCGTTGCCCAAATGCGCCGTGCCACACGACCAATGACGGAGTACTCCGCATCCACACCATTCGAGAAGAAAAACGAAAGATTCGGAGCGAAATCATCGATGTTCATACCGCGAGCGAGATAATACTCCACATAGGTGAAACCATTTGCCAGAGTGAACGCAAGTTGCGTTATCGGATTCGCGCCTGCTTCCGCAATGTGATAACCGGAAATGGACACGGAATAGTAGTTGCGCACCTTGTTGCGAATGAAATGATCCTGAATGTCACCCATCATGCGCAATGCGAAATCAGTCGAGAAAATGCATGTGTTCTGTGCCTGGTCCTCTTTCAGAATATCAGCCTGCACCGTTCCTCTAACAGTCGCCATAGTCGCAGCGCGTATCTCATCGTACACCTCCGATGAAAGTATACCTTGGTCAACGAAAAAATCGCCCGAAACGCCGAGTGTAGAAAGACCGAAATACCGGTGTACACCTTTCCCCTGCTCGAAATGCGCTGTATCGTTGAGTTCGGCGAGTGTTTTCGAAAAGTCAGGTATTCCGGCATACGTCGGACGCTGCATACCCAAATGCTCGAAGTGTCTGTCAATGGCTGCTTGCGCTTGCTCGAATCTGCCGTCGAGCACCAGTCGTTTCTCCACCTGCTGGTCTATGGCGGTGTTCATGAACATCGCCAGTATCATCGGTGCGGGCCCGTTGATCGTCATGGAAACGGAAGTCGTCGGTGCGCACAGGTCGAATCCGCAATACAGCTTTTTCATATCGTCAAGCGTGCAAATCGATACGCCGGAATTGCCGATTTTCCCGAGTATGTCGGGCCGTTCGTCCGGATCCTCGCCGTACAAGGTCACGGAATCAAATGCAGTAGACAGTCGGGCGACGCCGAGTCCCCGCGAAACGTAATGGAAGCGACGATTCGTGCGTTCCGGTGTGCCTTCGCCCGCGAACATGCGCGTCGGGTCTTCGCCCTCTCGCTTGAAAGGAAACACTCCCGCTGTATATGGAAAGCTCCCCGGTACGTTTTCCAACAGAATCCAGGAGAGAATATCGCCCTTGTCCTTGAACTTGGGTAATACGACCTTGGGTATGCGCGTTCCGGATAATGTGACGTGATGCAATACCGTGACGATTTCTCGATCACGCACACGTGTGGTCAATGTATCCCTGGAGTAAGCGGCCTTCGCGTCCTCCCATTTATCGAGAAGATCGTGGTTTTCCGGAGCAATGCGCGAACGCACATACTCGATCTGAGTATCGATCAGTTCCAGGAGTTCCTTCCGGAAGTCGGGACTGCCGATTTCAACCACTCCGTCTTCGCCTGAAATATGCATTTCACTGCGCGACGATGCCTCGACCAGTGCGCTCTTCGCACCTTCGAGTTGCTGCAAGCGACTCGCCAGCGTGGTTTGTTCGCCAACCCATAATTTGTAATCACGAATAGTGTCGGCAATATCGGACAGGTAACGTGACCTCTCTGGTGGAATGATAGCCGCTTTGTCCGGCAGACAGGGCTCCGCACCCAAGTCCGTGTGCCACTTCGATCCGAATCGTTCACGCAAGGAAGTGACGAGTTCGTGGAACAGATGATTGACGCCTGCATCATTGAATTGACTCGCGATAGTCGGAAACACGGGCAAATTCTTGTCCTCGCTTTCCCATAATCCCCTGTTGCGCTTGACTTGCTTGCGAATATCACGCAGCGCGTCTTCAGCACCACGCTTTTCGAATTTGTTCAGGACGATGATGTCGGCCAGGTCGAGCATGTCTATTTTTTCAAGCTGGGTTTGCGCACCGTATTCCGGCGTCATCACGTACATGGACACATCCACCAAATCAACGATTTCGCTATCCGATTGTCCGATGCCAGCAGTTTCGACTATGATAAGTCCGAAGCCGGCCGACGAGCAGAGGCGTATCGACCGCTGCAACGCACCAGATGTCGCAGTATTGGCGGCGCGTGTGGCGAAAGAACGCATGAAGGCACGTGCATGCCCAGTGGGCGCTGTAGATGCGATGGAATTCATTCGAATGCGATCGCCAAGCAATGCCCCACCGGTTCGGCGCTTCGACGGATCGACGGATAGAATAGCTATATGCAGGTCCGGAAACTCGGAGAGAAAACGTCGCAGTAGTTCGTCGGTGAGCGAGGATTTTCCTGCACCACCTGTTCCCGTGATGCCCAGCACCGGAACCTTGCTTCCGACGTCATCAGGAATAACGATTTCCTCATGTTCTTCCAGCAACGAGAGAGCACCCGATAGCAGTCGCTTGTTGTCTCGCAAGCGTCCGTTCAGTGAAGCGAGAGGCGTTTCACCAGCATACAGATCAGCGTTGTGTATTCGCAAATCGTCATGACGCGCGGGTGGCACATCACAAGCTGCGAGCAACATATTTATCATGCCCTGCAAGCCCAGTTGACGCCCATCCTCCGGCGAGAACACCCGGTCTATGCCGTACGCATGTAGCTCTTCAATCTCGTCGGGGACGATGACACCACCTCCACCGGCGAAAATCCTGATGTGCTCCGCCCCGCGTTCGCGCAGCAAATCCTTCATGTACTTAAGAAATTCCATGTGGCCGCCCTGATACGACGACACGGCTATACCCTGAGCGTCCTCCATAATCGCTGCATCGACTATTTCGGCGACGGATCTGTTGTGACCGAGATGAATGATTTCGGCACCACCGTCTTGAAGAATGCGGCGCATGATATTGATGCTGGCGTCGTGACCGTCGAACAACGATGCAGCAGTGACGATACGGACGCTGTTTTGAAGTTTGTAGGAAGCTGTGTTCATGACTCTATCTCCGCTGCTGAAATTGGCTACGCACTGCGCCCGAAGCGCCGGTCAAGCTCGTCGAGTGAGAGTTTGATGACGATGGGACGGCCATGAGGACAGACATACGGATTCGACGTCGCGAACAGACGATCGATAAGTGTCTGCATTTCCAATACTGTCAATTTGTCGCCAGATTTTATTGCGGTACGGCAACCGTAGGATGCGGCCACATTGTGCCGTGAATCCGTCAGACCGGATGCGCTGTATTCCTTGTACTGCTCGATTATTTCTTCGAGTATGCTCTCCTCCATGCCTGGACGAACGTCCTGTGGTACAGCCTCGACGGTCAGGAGATTCGGAGCTTCCAGTCGAATAACGAAACCAAGCCGCTCAAGATCTCGTCCGATGTCAGTCAACAGTGCGAAATCACCGGGGGATACTCGAACCGCGTGTTCGAAGAGGAGTTGTTGTGAAAACGGTGTGGCATGCTCGAGTGCGGCAAGAGCTTGTTCGTAGAGAATGCGCTCGTGCGCGACATGCTGATCGATGATCATCAATCCCGTTTTTATGGGTGTGAAAATATATTTGTTGTGCAGTTGCCAGAGGAATTGCGTATCCGATACGGGCCGCTCACTCGGCAGGAACACGGTTTCCCCCGAGGACGCGTCCACGGCATCGCTCGTCGCGGACGAATCTCCGAGCTGCAAGGAACGGAAGAGATCATCGATTTGTCCAGCATTCATTCTCGTTCCCTGTCTGGTCGAATCATCTCCTTGTCCCGTGCGGCCGGAAGATGTGCCACTCATTCCCCGTTGCAATGAAGCGAATGAATCGTACCGCAGCTCGTTCTTTCCACTCTCCTCGGGTGCATGAATACGTGTACGGGAATAGTCTTCGGGACTGCGCAGAATATCCTGTTCGGCACCGGATTCGCTGAACCCGATGGATGGAGAGAGATCGCTGTTGAACAGACTTTGACGCACAACGGCATTGAGAATTGTATAAATATTCCTTTCGTTGCTGAATTTCACTTCGAGTTTCGACGGATGCACATTCACGTCGATCTGTTTCGGATCGATATTCAGAAATACTATGTACATGGGATACTCGCCGGAGTCTATCATGTTCTCGAAGGAACTCACGACGGCATGGTTCAAGGAGCGACTCACGACGGATCGGCCATTGACGAATAGAAATTGATCGCCACGTGTCCGTTTCGCGAACGAAGGCTTCCCGATAAATCCGGAAATGGTGATCAAATCGGTTTCTTCGTGAACTTCCAACAGTGATTCGGCAACCCGATCACCGAACACGCATGCGATTCGGCCACGTACATCCGAAGGATGTGCATCGAATACCGTAGTGCCATCCGAGATGAAGGTGATGCGAATGTTCGGGTTGGAGATAATGAAGCGCTGTACCGTATCCGATATATGCCGATACTCGGTGGAATTGGCTTTCAGAAACTGCCTTCGAGCCGGAGTGTTGAAGAACAGATTTTTTACGGTTATGGATGTTCCGAGTGGCCCCTCAACCCTGCTCTGCTCCTCAAGGCGACCACCGCTTACTCGGAGGAATACGGCAACGTCGTCGTCGCGCGTTCTGCTTCGCATTTCCACCTGTGCCACGCTGGCAATGGACGGTAACGCTTCTCCGCGAAAGCCGAGTGTGACGATACGCTCAAGATCCTGATATTCGGAAATCTTGCTTGTCGCGTGTCGCTCGAAGGCTGCAAGCGCGTCGTCTTCGTGCATACCGATTCCATCGTCGATGACTTGGACCAGGGTTTTTCCAGCATTCGCGATGATGATGCTTATGTGCTCTGCTCCGGCGTCGATGGCGTTCTCCACCAGCTCCTTCACAACGGATTCCGGTCGTTGCACAACTTCGCCCGCCGCTATTTGATTGGCGAGATGCTCGGGTAGTTTTCGAATGGTCGATATGCGGGAAGTATCGGACATCAGCGCTAATTAAGAAAGGAAAGAATTAGTAGGATGATGATGAACAAGGCGATTACCACGAACAATGATCTGTGATCACCGCGGCGAACCTTCCTCTCGAATTTGATACGCCTTCTGCGTCGGTTGCTTTCATCTTTCGACGGATCATAATACCTGGGTATATATTCGAATCGCTTGAATGTCGGTTTGCGAAGAAACATGGGAATTCCTCTTTCATTGTCCTTCTTCTACGCTGACGCTCTCTTCCGTGCGAAAATCTCCGAACAGCGCTTCAACGAAGGCTTCATGGTCGAACACCTGCAAATCGTCAAGGCGTTCGCCGACACCGATGTATTTAACTGGTATGGCAAGCTCGCTGCTGATTCCGATCACAACACCTCCTTTGGCTGTACCATCGAGTTTGGTCACCGCCAACCCTGTCACACCAACAGTTTCACTGAAATGTCGAGCTTGCTGAATCGCATTCTGACCCGTAGTCGCATCGAGTACGAGCAGTACTTCGTGCGGTGCCTCGGGCATGAGCTTGCTCATGACACGTTTGATCTTACTGAGTTCCTCCATCAGATTCTTCCTTGTGTGCAAGCGTCCGGCCGTGTCGATGATCACGATGTCGGCTGCATGTGCAAGTGCGGACTGCAAGGTGTCGTACGCGACCGCTGCCGGATCGGCGCCGTGTTTCTGCTGAATGATATCCACGCCCGCACGCGTTGCCCAAATTTCCAGTTGTTCGTTAGCCGCGGCGCGGAATGTGTCGGCTGCACCGATAATGACCCGTTTGCCCGAAGTTTTGTAATTGTGCGCGAGCTTGCCGATTGTTGTTGTTTTTCCAACGCCGTTCACACCCACGACCATGATGACGAACGGAGTCGCACCGGGAGGTAGTTCTATTGTGACGCCATCGCTGGGGATGTCATGCGAGCGGAACAGTGCGGCGACTTCTTCGCGCAGCAGCCGGTATAATTCATCGGCGTTTTCATAGCGTTCTCTCTTGACGCGAGCGCGTACATTGTCGATAATCGTGCTCGTCGTGGCAACCCCTACATCACCGAGTAGCAGAATCTCCTCGATTTCGTCGAGCAGATCGTCGTCTATTCTGCGCTTTGCCTTTATCACGCGGGTGACTTTTTCCATAACGGTGTCGCGTGTTTTCGCAAGACCGTCCATGAGTCGGGAGAATGACATTTTGTCTAGAAAGCCCATTGTAGATATCCGGATTTCATTCGATTATTATTTCTTTCGAGCGCCGCGCAACAATCTGACATAGCGCTCTCCATAAGAGTAAAGTGACGCAGTGAGCAATCCGAGACTGATAATCATGGCTAACAGCAGCGCTGTAGAATCCCGGTCAATGGAAAACAATGCCGTGACGAGTACTATCACGACGGACACGACGGCAATCTTTCCAAGTGTGTTGCTTTGAACCAGCACACCAGATGCTTTGCGCAAGTGCATACCACCGAGAAAAATGAGAATATCGCGCATCACGACGATAATCGCGAACCACAGCGGAATGAGACCGACCACGATCATCATGATGACAGTAATTGTAATGAACACCTTGTCGGCAAGCGGATCGATTATTCGGCCGAGCTTGGATTCATCCCCCAGATGGCGGGCCAACCAGCCGTCCAACAAATCCGATACGTATGCGGCGACGCCGATTATCAGTATCCAATGCTGATTGTTCCGGGCATCCTGCATCAGAAACACCATGGGGATGACGAGCAATACGCGCGACATGCTCATGATATTGGATAAGGTCCACACCTTATCTGCTGTACGTGAGACCGTTGATGTTTTCTTACTCATATCTTCATCTGATGATTGCGAATTTTCCGATTTTCGCTTCCACTTCTTTGCCATCGGCATCGGTACCCGAGGCGCGGAATATGTAAATACCACCGGGAACGGTATTTCCGTTTTCGTCGTCAAGTCGCCACTCGACACCTCCATTGCCATCCTTCTCTTCCACTTCGCGCACAAACATTCCCGATATAGTATAGATGCGAATAAACGCACGCGGAGTCAAGTTCGCGAAGGTGATGAAATCCTGCCCGTCCGAAGGTTTCAAGGGATTGGGATAAACGAATACATCCTCGAGTGTCGAACGGTTGAGAATGATACCGGCGGTCGATCCCGGCCCATCGCCGATCTCGGCACCGTTCACGCAGCGAACGCCACGCACGCTGAGCACGTATTCCTTACCGAGAGCACCTATGGGCACATCGCCGGCAACTTCAAGCCGCACAAGCCGCGCGTTCTCCGGATCGAGCCGGGCCGAGGAAGCAAAGCCGACAGGTTCGAATTCGTAATTACCAGGAATTGCGGCGGACAGCGCCTCCACATCCGCACTAAAGAGAACATCGAAAGAACGAGGTGGTACGAAATCCACGCGCTCGATGAAGCATGCGTTGATCACAGGCGACCTCACTTCTATCGGTCCGTGATTCGCATCCTCGAAGGGAATTCCCTCGCCGTCACGCAGTCTCGAAATTAGCAAACCGTAGTGTCCGTCATCGAGTGTTCCGAACGATAGCAACAACGTACGTTGATCGAGCAGTGCGACACTTTGCGGATTTCTTCCGTCGCTGAGGCGGAAATGCACCGGCGATGGCAACATCGTCCCCATATCCTGGCTCACGTGAACAAGCAACTGCCCCTCGCGTGCAAAACGAATCGAATCGACCGAAGGTGCGTCATGCGGATGGAGTAGGCGTGAAAACACCTTCGGGCTTTCGGGAGGTGTGCGTGTCGAATCGAAGGAAGTAATGGCGTAGAGAACTTTCGTGCCACTGACTAATGAAGGATCGGTCAAACTGGCCGGAGCATCAAACGTAGCTATCCGTTGCATGGATGCAGGGTCTTCACCTTTGTACAGGCGATACTCAGGTGCGAAACCGGCCGTGGTCCATGAAATGCGTGCACTGCTGTGATCGATGTACTCGACGCGCAGGGATCGCGGAATCGTCGGGCCGAAATACGGAAGATCGCGCTTGAAGCATACAATACTGTCAGGCAACGCGACCGCGAATTCGTTGATACCGTCGCCGTCGATGTCGGCGATGAAGGTCGAGTTGCTGTTGACGAGTGGATGGTACCAAATTGGCGCGAAGCTTTCGCTTAGCGGATCGTAATCGATGATGTACAGTTCGGGATAGGTGCAGATAATCAACTCGTCCGCTTCATCGTCGTCGATATTCCCGGCGGTCAGACTATTCTGTATCCGAGTAAAGCTTCCGAATTGACTACTTTCCGTTACACCGTGGAATTGCATGGACCACAGCCTTTCCTCGACATTGTTTTCGTCGAGACGAAAAATGCCCACGAACCAGAAGGGTACGACATCGTCGGTATCGGTGCGGAAGCCTATCGCGAACTCGTCCCGTCCATCACCGGTAAAATCTCCGGCGGCCACGAATTCCCCTGCTTGGACGAAATCGTTTTCCGATCCCCATATCACGGGGAAACGTCCCGAGCCGTCGTGTTCGACGATGAAGAAATCTCCGTCGTCGTCACCGAAAAGCATGTTGATGCGCCCGTTTCCGTTGAAATCCCCGATCGCCGCTTTGGGAGCGTTGAACATGTTGCCCGGGCGTGGTTGCGTGGGATTGACGATGTCTGCGACGAGCGCGAGCCCTGCGCCATCCCAGGTGAATACACCGACGGTCGAATCGTTGCGAATCGCCAATACTTCGTTCCGGCCATC
>Ga0114946_10000072_pt1 | contig 50219 bp, 35 predicted proteins | sample WalLakDeSediment_FD_88676 | JGI IMG/M metagenome (GOLD analysis project Ga0114946, IMG submission 88676) | Lake sediment microbial communities from Walker lake, Nevada to study Microbial Dark Matter (Phase II) - Walker Lake 11/02/13 Deep Sediment | ecosystem: Environmental > Aquatic >... | reverse complement strand
CCCATCATGCCCATCATCATGGACATCATGGCATGATCCATGGAACTCCCTGACATGCCCATCATGGCGGCCAGATCCTCGAGGCCGCCCTTGGTTTCTATGGGGGACATGATCCTGGACAAGTTGCTGGGACTGTCCCCCCAAAGCCCGGCGCTGGCTCCCAGGAAGGACATGCCTCCTGCTTGAGCCATGGCCTTCAATTTGTTCATGTCCATATTGCCTCCCATGAACATGGCGGCCAGGGCTTGCATGTCCGCTCCCCCTCCCATACTCTTGCCCAAGGCGCTCAGCGCGTCCCCTGAAAGCCCGGCCGCGGAACCGGCCATCCCCATCATGGCAGCCATTTCGGAGAGTCCGGGAGAACTTCCCATACGACTCATCTTTTGCATGCCAGCCATGCCTGCCATACCACCTATACTACCCATGCCTGCCATACCACCCATGCCGCCTGACATCATGGCTTCCAGTTCGCTCAGATTTCCCATGCCGGTCATGGCACTCAGACCCCCCATGCCCCCACCCAATCCCGTACTTCCCTGCAAGGACGCCAGGTCCAATTCGCCGCCTCCTCGAGCCACGAGCTCCATCAGTTCAGAGGGAAGAATGACCCCGGCTTCCAACAGGTCCGCCAATTCGGGAGGGATTTGTCCCATCAGGTTGCCTGCACTGGGCGTCATGTCTCCCATCATGGAGGCCATGCCGTCTCCCATGCCTTTGGATATGCCCTCCGGCAGAAAGGACATGAGCGCGGAATCTCCCAAGCCCATGGGGATGGGGCCCCTGCCCAACCCTGCCAAGGCAGCCATGGATCCGGGCAAGCCTTGAGATGGCCTTGAGGAAGTGGAACCAGGTCTGCTCTGGACGAGTTCCTGGGATGAATCGGCCAGAGGCTCCATTCCTCTGAGGCGTTCGCTCATGGAATGGCCCAAAATCAGAGGAATTCCCTCTGAGATGACATCCATGAAGATCTCGTCCCCTCTGCCTATAGGCTCCCAAGGAATGGGATGTTCTATGCCTATACGAAAGGAAAAGGTCCCGTCATGGAGCACCACAGCGTGTATTTCTTGCCAGAAGGGCTCGGAATCGGGTCCTTCGCTTCTCAGGAAAACCTCGGCCAGAACAACGCCATCCCTGGGCAACGAAATATCCTTCGGACAGGTCCCATCGACTACGATGGAAGGTAGCGTCAGGTCCTGGCCGACGCCCAAAGGACAGAACAAGAGGGGCAGCAGCAAGGATATAGCCAAGAGGGCTATTTTCTTCTTTTCCATGTTTCGATGTCCTCGTACCCGGTAAGGTCGTACTCGATTCCAACGAAATCCAGAACGCGACACAGGGACCTCATGGCCACGCCAAACCCATCAGGTCCACTGAAACCACCGAACTGCCCACCGCCTTTTAGATGAGGTTCCAGGTCGACAAAGAAGCCTGGAATGTCAAAACGCTTCAGGCGGGTCGCGATGCCAGGCAGTCTTGGCTTGAGATCCCTGAAGATTCTCTCATATCCGGATCCTCCTCGGTCGCAGGGAACAAACTGTTTCAACATGTCTTCATTGACATGTCCTCGGAAGCGGAGTTTGCGCGATACGACATAGTCCTTGACATGGATCCATCCCAGCCATGGAAGCATGGCACGATAGTCCCGAAAGATCTCGTCCGGTGTTTTGCCGTGAACTGCAATATTGGCTCCGTCAAAGATGAGAACCATGTGGGCGTTGTTCACTCTGCGAGCCAGCTCGGCTTGAAGAGGACCGGACTGACCTACCAGGTTGGCTTCCACTTCCAGCCCATAGAGGAGATTCGCCTTTTGGCAGGCCTCGGCGATGGAGCCGAGTTTCTCCGCGGCTTCTTGCACATGGTCCCAGGGGTTCTGTCCTTTGGGCGGATAGAAGGAGAAACCTCGAATGAGCCTGCAATCGAATCGATGAGCCATATCGATGGCCTTGGCCACGTCCCTCTTGAGATAGCGATCCAAAGGGACGAACGCGTTGTTGGTGCCGTCCTCTACATCCCTCAGCTTCACCTTGCCGATGGGACTTCCAATCGAAGATACGCGAATTCCGAAAGCATCGTGGAGTTTCTTGAGATGGTTGATTTCAGGCACGGTGAGTTTCATGAGGTTCTTTACGCCATCTCCCATATCCACGAAACGCAAGCTGTAGTACTTCATACCCAAGCCTGCCAATACGGCCAATTGTTCCGTGGGGGTCTTGGAATGAGCCGCTTCGTCCGCGAAGCCGGACAGGATCACTTTGGGATGCGCCATACTAGTTCTCCTTATCGCTTGCCGACGCCGCTTGGCCGCCCGGAACCTTGGCCGCCGGGGCCTCCTTTGCCTCTTCCTCTTCCTCCCTCGGGTCTTCCGGCGTGTTCGGGTCGTCCTTTGCCCGGTCGGTCGTCCCTTTCATTCCTTCGAAGGCTTTGTCGGGATTGAAGTTCCTGTTGAATGGCTTGGGAGAGATTCTCGCCCCGAAGCCCTTGGCCCAATTGATCCTGCACGAATTGTCCTATGCCCTGAACGTCGGTGTCTTTCAACCCGTGCTGGGATGCCGCGTTTTCTGGTTTGCCGTTCCTCTGCCTGTCTCGTTCCCTGGACGCGGCGGGCACGCCTGCCATTTCGTCGATCAAGGCGCTAGGATCCTTTCCCTGCTCCAAGGTCTCTCGAATCCTTTGGACAGCGTCTTCCCTTTGATCCAATGCCTTATGAATGATTTCCTTCCTCTGCTCCACCGATTCACCCAGGTTTTGCTCATTGGCGCCTTCAGCTGCGCCTTCGGCCATTTTCCTCAGGACGAAATCACCTAGAAGTTTCTGTTCCATGACCTCTCTTTCCGTGAGAACCCTTTGGGGTTGAACCGGCTGGTTCTGCATGGGTTGGGCTTCCAAGATGGACGAGCAGAATAGAAGCGTCGATATCCCGAGACACAAAGAAATCAGGAAACCACGAACTCTCATGGGAACCTCCTTGGTTGACTCCCACCTTGTCTGCCATTTATCCGTCTAGTTGTATATATAATAACATCAAAAGAATCTCCTGACCAATTCGGCCTCTTCATCTGCCTCTTCAATTCTTTATCGGTCATCTCGTTGAATTTCAGTGAACCCTTAGAGAAGTACCCGGCCGGTGAGGAGGAAGGGATCGTCTTGGCGGGTGTACCGGGGCGGCCTGAACAACGGCCTTTTCGCCTGCTGCTCCATACACAACCGGTATGCGGTACCATATCCCTGTCGCAGGGTCATCTTTCAGAAAGGAAGAAGGATGTCAAACGTGAGACGGTGGAATAAGAAAGCCATGTGGAGGACAGCTCTCCGACTTGGAATGGCCTTCGCTTCTGTCTTTTGCTCTGCTGCCCATCTGGAGGTCAAGCAGGAACCTGGGGCCATGGAGGTGGTCTGCAAGGATTCTACGAAGTGGGTGTATGTCTATGAGGACGTGCCCTATAAGCCATATATCAAGGAGCTGAGGACCCCTTCCGGTCTCAATGTGCTCCTCGACAGTCCTCCGGACCACAAACATCATCACGGTCTCATGCTTGCCCTTGGGGTGGACCAGGTGGATTTCTGGGGCGAGCATGATCCCAATCAGGTGGGAACCCAGTCTACGGTAGCCATAGAAAGCATCTCTGAAAACGGGAAAAAATCTGGAGGGCACGCAGGTCTCGTATGTCGTCTGAATTGGAAGGCTCCGGATGGATCGGTACTCCTGGAGGAGACGCGGTCCATTAGGACCTTTCTGACCCAGGAGGATCCTGTTACACTCCTGACCTGGCAATCAGATCTGAGTGTGCCTGAGAGCGCGTCATCGACCACATTGTGGGGCCGACACTATTTTGGACTCGGCATGCGATTTCTTCCGGGGATGAACGGGGCCTTGTTCTTCAATGCGGATGCCCGAGAAGAGGATGTGGTACGGGGCTCTGAGAAGCTTGTCTATTCGCGTTGGTGCGCCTGCCGGGCACAGGTGGATGGAAAACCGGTCACAGTGGCCATGTTCGATCATCCATTAAACCCTCGCTATCCAGCCCGCTGGTTTACCATGAATGATCCCTTTTCCTATCTCTCGGCGACCCTCAATTTGGAGGCGCAGCCCGGTGCGGTGAATGCCGAACGGCCTTTGAGCCTTCGATATGGCGTTGCCCTATGGGATGGTCACAAAGTTCCGGAGGGGATCGAGGCGATGTACCAGACATGGCTCTCTCTGGAAAACCCCATGAAAGAAGGGATCAACGTTGCGAGGGACTCGGCAGGGGCGAGCGCTTTTGCCTCCAGCGAATACGGTCCTGAGTATGTTGCCGGCAAGGCGATCGATGGTCGATATACTGTCAGAGAGACAGACAAATGGAACTCCAAGGAGAACATCACGCCGCATTATGTGCGGGTGGATCTCGGACAGCCGAGGACGATCGATTGTGTGGTTGTCCGACACGAAGGGGTGATTGTAGGGGGTGACGCCTTCAGATGGAATACCCAGGATTTCAGGGTGCAAGGATCGAAGAGCCCATGGGGACCATGGAAGGACCTAGTGGTTCCTGTCTATCGGAATACGGACAATGTGACGATTCACCGGTTCGAGCCTGTGAAGGTGCGATTCGTGCGTATTCTGATAGAGACCGGAGAACAGCAAAATGGCAACGCGTACGGAAGGATCCCGGAAGTGGAGATCTATTCACAGAGAGAGGGATAGGATCATGATGCAAAGTGATTCTGGGCGATATGAGGCGAATGAAACCACACGACGGGATTTTCTCAAACGATCCACTGTGGCTGCTGTGGCAGGTCTGGCCGGTCTGGCTCCCACGGCGGCTCAGGCTGCCTCGGAGGCGAAAGGAAAGCGAATCGGCGTGGGTTTCATTGGCGCGGGAGGACGGTCTCACGGCCACATGAGCATGGTGCAATATCTCAAGGAACAGGAGAATTTTCCTGTGGATCTGATCGCTGTCTGCGACGTGTACCGGCCCCGGATGGAGCAGAAAAAGGATGCGTTCAAGATGCCGAGAGGTACCATGAATTACAAGGAACTCCTTGAGGATCCTGAGGTGGATCTGGTTTGTATCGCGACCCCGGACCATATCCACGGCTACCAGGCCATAGACGCCCTCCAGGCCGGAAAGGATGTGTATTGTGAGAAGCCGGTCACCCATTGGAGGCAGTTTGATCTCACCAAGAGACTGAACGAGGTGGTAACCCAGTCAGACCGGGTTTTCCAGTTGGGAACCCAGGCCATGAGTGACTCTGCCTGGCACCAGATGAAGGCCCTGGTTCTGGATGGGCTGATCGGACAGCCCATCTATGGAGAGACCGGATTTTTTCGGATCGGGGACTGGGGGGAAAGGAACATGCCAGTGGATGATCCAAATATCCAACCCGGACCGGATCTCGATTGGGAGGCCTTCCTGGGCGATTCCCCCGAGAGGCCGTTCAGCGTGGACCGTTTCTTCAGATGGAGGCTCTTTGAGGATTATGCCGGGGGTCCGGTCACGGATCTATTTCCTCACTGTCTTACCCAGGTGATTGATATCCTGGGCGTGGGTTTTCCTGACACCGTGGTGGCTACCGGCGGGATCCATCGTTACAGTTATGCATTGCGAGATGTTCCAGACACCTTCAATATGCTCGCACAGTACCCGGAAAACGTTACGATCGCGGTCCTGGGTACCAATGGGAACGACCACAACACCTTGCCTGCCCGGGGCTCAGGGCAGAGGTCTCCAGTGATCCGGGGATGGGATGGCACGTTGACCATCGAGAACAACAAGAACATCCTCTTTACCCCGGTTTCTGTCAAAGGGGCCAAGGAGCCGAGGCGGTTCCCGATCGAGAGAGCAGAGCACAACCTGGATCACTGGAAGAACTTGATCGCGTGCTGCCAGAACCGAGGGCAGAGACCTTGGAGTCCCATGGACCTGGCTTTCAAGACCCAGACTGCGCTCCAGATGGCGATGTGGAGTTGGAAACAGGGCAAGGTGGCGAGGTTTGACCAGGAGCATAAGGTCATCTGCATATGAGTGCGTTTCGGGTCAGAGGGAAGTCGTGGGGTAACGATGTTGGGAGCGTGAATAGGCAAAAAATGGACAGACTCGAGCAACAAATGGCCTTTCTCAGGGAGATCGATCAGGTCAAGAATGTCTTGAGGAAGAACCGTATTCTGGATGGATCTAGGCAGGAAAACGACGCTGAGCACGCCTGGCATCTAGCTGTCATGGCGTGTATTCTCGCGGAAACTTCCAATGAAAAGAATCTGGATATTGGCAAGGTGATCCAGATGGTGCTCGTGCATGACCTCGTGGAGATCGATACCGGGGATGTCTTTGTGTATGACAGGGTTCAACGGGAGAAACAACGGGAGGCTGAAGTCCAGGCCGGCCATCGTATCTTCGGTCTGCTGCCCGCGGATCAATCGGAAAAGATGCGCGGGTTGTGGGAGGAATTCGAAGGAAGAGAGACCCCTGAGGCCCGGTTTGCCGCTGCCCTGGACCGGTTGGAGCCGATCCTCCTGAACGCGGCCCAAGGAGGATGGCTTTGGCGGGAGCATGGACTGTCCAGGAAAAGGGTGGAAGAGATCAACCAGCACATGGCGCAAGGATCCGAAAGGTTGTGGGATTACGCCCGGGGACTGATCGAAGTGTGCGACCGCGAAGGAGTCTTTGCTCATGAACCGTCGGAGACGATGCGGTTTCGACAGGTTAGATCTCCAGAAGAAATCAGGACCACGTGCGAGCTGGCGAGGGAGATCTGGATCGAATATTACGTGAAGATCATTGGTAAAGATCAAGTGGAATACATGCTGGAGAAGTTCCAGAGCGAAGACGCCGTGGTCCGGCAATTGGATGAGGGTCATGAGTATTATCTGGCTGATTGGCATGGGGAACCTGTGGGATACGCGGCATGCATGCCAGGAGAGAAGGGAGGCTCCGTTTTTCTGAGCAAGATCTACATCAGGAAGGATCTAAGAGGGAATGGATTGGGTTGTCAATTGCTGACCTTCCTGGAAACCCTCTGTCAAGAAAGGGGCTTTTCTTCGATATGGCTCACCGTGAACAAGAGAAACCATGATTCCATCGTTTGGTACGAGAGACGTGGATTTAACAGGTCCGAATCCCTTATACAGGATATCGGACACGGGTTCGTGATGGACGATTACAAGATGGTCAAACCTCTTGAACCCGTGTCTTCGCCGTTGAGTTGAGGCGAAAAGGGAGGATCTTTGGGACTTTGCCTTGACAGCGCGATGCTGACCATGGCTAAATGGCGGGTCGTGCGTTGGAACCATGAGGAGGTATGCAATTGAAGCTTTCCAGAGAAGAACTGCCCGGCATGGCTGCGAAGTTGCGAGCCCATGTGATTCGGATGATCGCCAAGGCTGAGAGCGGTCATCCAGGAGGCTCGCTTTCCGCGGCTGAAGTGGTCACGAGCCTGTATTTTCACGTCATGGAATACGATCCCAAAGATCCCCAGAGGGAGGACAGGGATCGTTTCATCATGAGCAAGGGGCATGCCTGTCCTGTGCTCTACGCGGCCATGGCGGAGGCTGGATTCTTTGCCAAGGAAGATCTGCTCACCCTCAGGGAATTGGGAAGTCCGTTGCAGGGACATCCGGACAAGGTGAGATTGCCAGGAATTGAGGCCAGTACCGGGTCCTTGGGACAGGGCCTTTCCATTGGGATGGGTATGGCTCTGGCATCGCGTCTCGACCAGAGGAAGAGCATGACCTATGTCATGTTGGGGGATGGTGAGATCGATGAAGGGCAGATCTGGGAGGCGGCTTTGGCCGCGGCCCATTTCAAGGTTTCGAACCTGGTCGTCTTTCTGGATGCCAATCAACAGCAACTGGATGGCTGGACCCATGAAATCATGAATTTGGAGCCATTGACCACCAAATGGGAATCCTTCGGATGGCATGTGCAGGACATCGACGGACATGATTTCGACCAGATCCTGGACGCGATCGACAAGGCTCAAGGCGAGAAAGACAAGCCATCCATCGTGATCTGTCGCACAATCAAGGGCAAGGGTGTCTCCTTTATGGAAGGCGATGTGGAATTTCACGGCAAGGCGCCGACGAAGGAAGAGACCGAACTGGCTCTGTCCGAGATCGGGAAGGGGTGAGTGAGAGATGGAATTCAAGATGGGTATGGCAACGAGGGACGCCTACGGGAAAGCGCTGGCCGAATTGGGCGAGTCCATGAAACAGATCGTGGTCCTGGACGCGGATCTATCCAAGTCGACCAAGACCGTGGTTTTCGCGAAGAAATTTCCTGACAGGTTCTTCAACATGGGTATCGCCGAGGCGAACATGGTGGGCGTGGCCGTGGGTCTGGCCAGTTCAGGGAAGATTCCCTTTGTATCGAGCTTTGCCAGCTTCTTGATGTGCAAGGCTTTTGATCAGCTTCGGATGGGCGTGGCTTATTCTAACAATAACGTGAAGGTTGTGGCGTCGCATGGAGGCATCAGCTTGGGACAGGACGGGGCATCCCAGATGTCCGTGGAGGATCTGGGACTGGCCTCACTCTTGCCTGGATTCGTGGTGTTGTGTCCTGCGGATGAAGTGGCCACTGTGTCTCTCGTGGAAGCCATGGCTCGTTATCAAGGACCGGCCTACATGAGGGTGGGACGTCCCAAAATGCCTGTTGTGTATGAAAACGGTGCCTCACTTGCGATGGGTGGATCTTCCACCCTAAGGGACGGGAAAGATGCGACGATCGTGGCGTGTGGACTGATGGTGGGGCCTGCCTTGGACGCGGCAGATCGCCTTTCCAAGGAGAATGGATTCGATATTCGGGTGGTAGATGCCTATTGTTTGAAACCTTTGGACAGGAAAGCCATCCAGCTCGCGGCGCAGGAGACAGGTGCGATCGTGGTGGCTGAAGAACATCTGGCCGGGTGGGGATTGGGTCCCCATGTGGCCAGGGCTGTGGCGGAAACTTCACCTGTTCCCATGGAGTTTGTGGGCGTGCAGGACACCTATGCCGAATCAGGGGATCCGGATGGCCTCATGCAAAAATATGGATTAACAGCAGTGGACATCATGGAGAAAGCGCTGTTGGTGATTCAGAGAAAGGTGGCGGCCTCCACGAAGTGATCTCTTCGAACAGATCGTACATGCGCAGCTTGTGAAATGTCTCTTCTTTGCGCGCCGCCAAGGCGATCTGTCCGGTAGGATCCAGCTTCACGGCCCGTTCCAGGTATTCCAAGGCTTCGGCATCCTTTCCGAGTTGCGCGTACACTCTGGCCATCAGGTAATTGCTTCTTTCCCTGTTGAATCCAAGCTTGACGGCCTGGGACGCGTGAACAGCGGCATCCTCGTACTGTTCTCTGTCGAAGAGGAGAAGTCCCAGATTGTAGTGGATGTAGGGATTGTTCGAATCAGCCCGAAGAGCTTCTCGATAGAGTTCCAGCGCTTCCAAGGGCAATCCCCTGGCCACCAAGGAATTTCCCAGGGCCGTGATGACAGTGGAGTCCTTGGGAAAGGTCTGTCGGGTCTTGCGCAACAAGGGAATGGCCTGGTGATGGGCGCGGATCCTGGAGAGATGCAGGGCATAGCGTCGAAGCGCCTCGGGGTCATGAGGCGAGTACTGATACGCCAGGTGTCTTTGTCGGAAGGCATCCATATCCCTGCCGATATTGCTCAAGGCTTGGGCATACATCAACCTGACCCGACTGCTGCGAGGAGCGAGGGATGTGGCCCAGGCCAATTCGTCCAGGGCGGGCAGAACTCGATCGGCCCTCCAAAGGTGTTCTGAGACGAAAAGCAGGCTTTCCGAGAGGATGTCTCCCGCGGCAGGATGCAGGTGAAAAGAAATTCTTTCCGACCTCTCTAGCCAGGAGGAACGAAAGGCTTCAAAAGAGGAATGGAGTACGGGTGCCCCCGGGGTCTTGGCGTGTCGGAAGAGCAAGCCCCGAATCGGCGAGATGCCCTGGCAACGATCAGCTACTTCGATCATGGCCTCTTCGAATCGTGCAACGGCGGATGATGTGGCAGACGGATCATCCCTGTGGATCGGTCCGATGAGTACCAGATCATCGCGTATCCTGGAACAGGCCCTTTCCGCGGCGAGAAGCAGGTCCACCGTGGTCCTGTGAATCACGATTTCCGAACGTCTGTCCGCTTCCCGAAGCAGGTCTCGCACGATCCAAACAGGTTCATCTCTATCCCTCCCCGAAGACATGCGCCATCCCGCCGCCAAGGAATACGTGGCCGCGCAGGCCAAAAACATGGCCAGGACGGAACGTGGGAGCTGAAGGGCCGCGAGAGAACGTCCGGAGAGATAGAAGAGCAGGCCCATGCCGGCCACCGCGCGGGTTCCCAGGGCGGCGCGTCCAGGAGGTCCGAAGAACAAAAAGCCCAACAAAATCGCGGGATAGAGAGATCTTCTTCCTCCTATCAGGGCTCCCAACAGAGCCAACAAGTACCATGGGATCCATCGCAGGTCTTTGGCGATCAGAAGCAAAGATCGCAGGGATTCCTGCCAGCCAGTCTCTTTACCCGCAGTCAGACATGTGATGTGAAAAAACTGGGAGAATTGCTGAAGTCCGGACAGAGAAGAAACGTTTCTCATGGGCGAGAAAATCCACAGCATGGCGGCCAGGAGAAGCAGAGCGAGGCCTCTTACCTTCTGGGTTGGTCCTCCTTGAGAACTTAAGAACAGGTGGAGGAGTATGGGACCGGCGAACCAGATCCCCCCTGGAACGCCCACCAGGATCCATCCAGCGAGAAAATAGGCAGGCGTCTTCTTCCAGCGAAGAGAGAGGGCGAAGGTCCACAGGATCAATGCTCCGGTCGGGACCCCCAGATCCAAAGGCGTGGCTCGTTGCCAGAGCTGAGGCATTCCAGCCAAAACGAGTAGGGGCAAGGGTGTCAAAACCGGGCAAGAGCGCATGGAAAGAGCCAAGAGTCGGTAACATGCCGCCAAGGCCGCGAGGTACAACGCGATCCAGACTAGGTTCATACGAAAATGCAGATCTCCAATTGGGATCCAATACAACCATCCACCGCACAGCCCGGGCCAGGAAGGGAGGGGAGGATGAAGTACCCCTAGTCTGGCACCTGCCGCGGCGATATGTCCGGAAAGGCCCCAAGCCAAGCCAGACCAACACGTTCGCAATTGCAGGGCGAACAGGCACATGAACAAGAGAAGATGGCGGGTACGTCCTTTCACAATGAGACCATCCTATCTTGAGAACTCGGGGTAGGCAAGTGAGATGTAAGCATTCAGTGAACCCGATCTGGACGTGGACCGGATATAATCTAAGCTCAGATCGGGTTCACTGAATATTTACAAAACTGGTAGAGAGGGATAAGCGATGAAGTTTGGATGCAGTACCTTGTTGTATGGAGGTTACAGCCTGGAAGAAGCTCTCGATGGGATTCAAAGGGCGGGCTATGAGGCCATAGAACTCTGTTGTATTCCCGGCATGGGGGATCATCTGGATCTGGGCCGGGAGGATGCGTACTACGAAGACATCCGATCCAAGGTGGCTGATTGCGGATTGGTGATTGAATCCCTGGGGGCCAGCGGAGGATTGGGGAACGAACGCTTCGATCTCCTGCTCAAAGCGGCCCGTCTCGTGGGATCGCCATGCTTGGCCTGTGGATCCGGAGGCAAGGTGGGCGACGAGGAATCCTTCAAGGCCTTCTGTGGCCTGGTCAAGTCGGCTTTGCCCGCGCTCAGACAGGCTGGGGTGAAGTTGAGCATCAAGCCTCACGTGGGGACCAGTCTCAAGGACAGCGCCATGTGCCTTCGTTTTATGGAGGAGGTGGGCGATCCGATGGTCGGGATCAATCTGGACAACACGCACATCCAACGCCATGGCAAAGATCCGATCCAGGCGGTCAAGGATCTGCGGGATCACATCCTTACGGCGAGGATCAGGGACTTCAAGAGTCAGGACCTGGGGATCGGTCCGGTGGAGAATCAGATCCCAGGAAAGGGCATGTCCGACGTAAAGGGATATCTGCGTGCCTTGTGCGAAGTGCCTGGATTGAAGGTCGCGACCGTAGAGATCGTGGGCAGCAAGGACTTCGCCCTCTCCGAGGTGCAGCGCGTGGTGGAAGAGACGATCGTGGCTCTCAAGAGCTATCTATAGATGGGAGATGTTTCATGGAGAGAAGAGAGTTCATCAAGGGATCAGTTGTTGGAACCGTGGCCATGGGTGTCGGATGGATGCGTGATCATGATGCCGTCGGAGAGGAAAGCGAACAGCCCGCCTCGGAGGCGGAACTGAAGTTGGGGAGTCAAGAGAGCAGGATTCCAGGCGCCTCACTCAGGGAAAAGGTGTTGAAGATCGAGGAGTGGGGTGGGGTGGGATTGGAGCTGCATGGGTCTCCCAGGGATCGGATTCAGGAGATTCAAGAGGCCATTCAGGGCACTTCGGTGGAGGTAAGCGCTCTTTGTTGGGGTTCCATGAACGGGGATCTGGTCTCCATGGATCAGGAGAAGCGAGCCACCGGAATCGCGGCCATGAAGGAAGCCCTGAGCGTGGCCGGGGAGTTGCGATCCAGCGGGGTTATCTTTGTTCCGTGTTTTCATAAGCAGAGCGAGCTCACACCTGAAGAGTTGGATCAAGTGCTTTTGGATATTCTCCCGGAGCTGGGGGAACACGCGCAGGCCTGTGGTACGAGGGTCTTGCTGGAACCTCTCAACAGGATGGAGACTTTTTACATCAACAGGCTGGAGCAGGCGGTGGCGATATGTGAACAAGTGAACCACCCCGGGATTCGCATGATGGGGGATTTCTACCACATGGGGATCGAGGAGAAGGACGATGAAGCGGCCTTTGTTGAGGCGGGACCTTGGCTCCATCATGTGCATCTGGCCAGCAAGAAGAGGTTTCTTCCAGGACAGGACGAACGCAGTTTTGTGGAGGGCTTCAGAGGGCTGAAGCGTGTCGGATACAAGGATCATTGTAGCTTGGAGTGTGGCGTTCGCAAGGGAACGGATCCTGAGGAGGAGATTCCCAAGGCCTTCCGTTTCCTTATGGAGCAGTGGAGACAGGCCGTGATCTGAAAGGATATCGTTCCGCCTATTTCCCAACGCAAAATCTAGAGAAGATGATGTCTAGAAGCGCTTCGGGCGTGGTGCGGCCCACGATCTCTCCCAGGGCTTCGTGGGCTTGCCGAAGCTCGTGTGCCAGCATGTCCAGGGGTTGACCGGAAGACAGTAGGGACAATGCCTGTTGTAGCGCGTTCTGGGTGCGGGATAGCGCGTCTACGTGGCGTGCTTCGCAGACGAGGATCTCGGACGAGGGATCAGGCACTTGGTTTGTCCAGATCGTTTCGGTCAAAAGCTTTCGTATCCTTGTGATGCCTTGTCCTGTCAGACAGGAAACACGGAGCGTTTTCCAGTTCCCGAGATGTTCGGGAAGATCCCGTTCCTTCAGTATGCATGGAAGGTCTTCCTTGTTCAGGATCAGGATCCCTGGTTTTTCCTGGACTAGGTTGGCCAGGGATTGGTCCAGTTCTGTCCATGGTTGGGAACCATCCAAAACCAGCAGGATCAAGTCTGCTTCCGCGATTCGATGCTTGGCGTGTTCGATACCCATGCTTTCCAGTACGGTCGGTTGATCCCGAATTCCCGCCGTATCCGTGATGGAGAACTGGATCCCATCCCATTCCACGGAGGCATCCACGGAATCCCTAGTGGTGCCGGGTTCCGAAGAGACCAGGACTCGCTCCCTGTCTAGAAGACGGTTGAGCAGGCTGGATTTGCCCACGTTGGGTTTTCCGGCGATGACCACCCGTACCCCCTCGGCGAGCAGCCGTCCGCTGGAATAGGAAGCCAGAAGCTGTTCCACTTCTTGCAGGATCCAATCGAGCGTCTCAGGCATCGAAGTTCGTTCGTCTTCCACATCCTCCGGGAAATCCAGGGTCCCCTCCAGATGGGCTCTTGTCTCGATCAGCCGTTCGTCCAGCTCTCCGATTTTGCGGGAGAGCCCTCCTTCCAACTGTCTGAGAGCCATCCTGTGGCTGGCCTCCGTGTTGGAACGGATGATCAGGTTGACTGCTTCGCCCTGAGCCAGGTCGATTCGTCCGTTCAGAAAGGCTCTCAGGGTGAATTCGCCTGGCCTGGCCAACCTGGCACCCTCTCGCAACAGAAGCTGGAGGACCTTCCTGGCCGCCATGGCGCCCCCATGGCAATTGATCTCCACCACATCCTCTTTGGTATAGGTTTTGGGGCCCCGCATGACCGAGAGAAGGACCTCGTCGACAATGAGATTGCCATCCATGATGTGTCCGTAACCCAAGGTGTGGGTGTGCCATGAGGAAGGTTGGGTGTCCCTGGTCGCGCCACGAAAGATTCGATCCGCCAGGTCCAGGCTGTCTTCTCCGCTCAACCGCACGATAGCGATGGCTGAAGGCCCCACTCCAGTGGCCAGGGCCGCGATGGTGTCTTTGGTGTCAATCGTTTCCATGAATAGAACGTAGCCCAGGTGTATCATCTAGGACGGCCAGGCTGGCAACCCGGTTCGGGTTCACAAAAGGGTTACAAGCCAGCCCTGGATTCATCGAAGAGGATCAGCGCTTTCCAGATCCCGTCTTTCTTGTGGTGAAGGGTTTCGATGGCTTCGACGACCTGGTCCAGACGATATCGGTGCGTGATGATGCTGGCCGCGTCCACCTTCCTTTCCGACAGAAGCCTCAGGGATGTTGGAAAATCCCACGCGAAACCCATGGTTCCCAGCACCGTCATCTCGTCCAGGGTCACTTTGCAGAGGTCGAAGGGGACAGGCCCTTTTCCTGTCCATCCGATGAGCATGATCTTGCCGCCCTTTCTGGCCAGAGCTGTGGTCAACAGCAGGGTGTTTGGATCACCTACCGCCTCGATGACGCAATCTGCTCCTACTCCGTCCGTGAGGTCCAAAACCCTCTCTTCCAGGGATTCGCGGGTCGGGTCGAGAACGAACTGCGCGCCCATCTTCTTGGCGGTGTCCCTCTTCCTGGGATCCTGTTCGCTGACCAAAAGTCGTGCGCCGCTGTTGAGCACGTGTTGTGCCGTGAAATAGCCAATGGTACCAAATCCCATGAGTATCACGAAATCCCCGATTTTCAGGTTGCAGCGTCCCACGGCGTGCAAAGATCCGCTCACCGGTTCGACCAGGGATCCCTCTTCCATGCTGACGTTTTCAGGCAGGGGATGAAGGAAGCGTTCGTCCATGCAAATGTATTCGGCGAACGAACCCTGGATTCCGTGCCCGATGATCTCGATATTCTTGCACAGGTTGTACTGTCCTCGCTGGCAGGCCGGGCACATCTCGCACACTGAAAAAGGTTCCACGACCACAGGATCCCCTGGTTTGAATCTGTCGACACAATCCCCTATCTTGTCCACGATTCCACTACATTCATGTCCCAGAACGATCGGGTATCCGATCCAGGGATGGGTGCCGAAAAAACCATCCACGTCGGAACCGCAGACCCCGGACGCCTTGACTTGAACCACGACCTGGCCGGGTCCGGGTTGTGGTCGATCCAGTTCCACGATGTCCAACTTTCTGGGTTCCAGGCAAAGCGCGGCACGCATCTTGGCCATGATGCATCCTCCTTGGATATGAATCCTTGTTCCATGGGGCACGAGCCAGGGATGACCCGCGCTGTTTCTGTGCTTCATCCGGACTTAGTATAGGACAGGAAAGAGTTCTTGGGGAAGGATGAGGACCACAAGGACGTAGACCCGTCTGAAGGTCAGGGCTGAGGTGGGGTCGGCCAGGTTGATTGTGCCACTTGATGACCGTGGCAGGCTTGGCGTTCACGAGCGCGTTGCGTCATCTGGACCAGAAGCGGTAGAGTGTCACCCAAAACAGACGATCTCGCCAGGCGGGCCGAAAGGCCGGTCCCTACCGCGATATAGCGACAGCGTGAACGACTGCGTCTGCTCGAACAAGGCGGACCAGTTTGTTGATGATTCCGAGTTTGCCGTGGGTATCACTCATCAACAGAAATCGTATGCGCTGGCTCGTCAATCATCTTTCAAGGTTGTACTTCCGTAGGCGGCCAGAACAGCCTGCTCCATACGGGAGACTTCCCCATCCGACAGGAAATCGAAGTGGCTCGCGCGTTTCTGCGCTGAGAGTCGACCGTTGCTTTGAAGGCAATAACGGATGAAGAGATCGATTTGACGATCGGGCATGTCCACGATTTCCTGGATGGCTTTCTTGGTCTTGTCGTGGTTGGCTAGGAAGGTCAATTCGTTGGCGAGCTCCGTATCGATGGTCTGATCGATAAATCGAAAAAGCGCCTCTGCCTGGGCCGTCATATCAATATAGCGATACCAAATAGCCGTATCGTTTTTGACGGTCATATGGCCGTCTTTATCGAGCGAGTATTCCACCAAGGGCATGAGCTGCCGTGAGAACGCTTCCAAAGATTCGTCATAGTCGACCGGGCTTTTCAGCATGGACGCTGAGATGGGAAACATGACACCCTCTGGTGTGAAACCCCGTCGTGCGAGAATGTTGTGGATCAGAAAACGGTGGATTCTGCCATTGCCGTCCTCGAACGGGTGCAGAAAGACAAATCCGTAGGCGATGGCTGCTGCGTGAATTACCGCGGACACGTCTCCGGTGTTCATGCGCTCATGGGCGGCTGTCAGGCCGTCCATCAGGTCTGCCAGATCCTCTGGTTTCGGACATGCGAAGTGGATTCGTTCCTTCTGCCAGGCGACCGTTTCGCCGACATAGTTCTGGTTTGACCGGTAATCGGAATCCCGAAAGCGTGCATCGACAATGCGATTTTGAACCTCAATGAATCGCCCTTTTCGGCAGAAGTCCTCTTGTTCCGCTGTTTGAAGCATGGCCACGAAGCGCGCGGTCCTGGTCGAGGTGGGTTTGATATGTTCTATTTCAAAGGACGATTTTGTCTCCTTGGTGTAAAGGTACCCAAGCACCCGCTTCAAAACTGAAGCAGAATAGCCTGCCACCACTTGCCGGCAGCGTTTGGGCAAATCGGCCATTTCGAAGTCGCGAACCGTATCGGTGCGTCGAACTACCGGGCAGAACCGGTTGTCACCCAGCAAGTTGTTGTTGATCCGTTGCCGCCGAACCCGGCGGGCCGGGCTGATTGTGTAGTGTTCATCCGGTTCGAGCAGGTCGATGTAGTTTCCCTGCTTCAGGTCCTCAAGCGAAAGTGTTTTACCGGTCAGGAATTCGTACAGGAACCATAAGCGCCTGGCATACTTGCCGGTCGGTTTGGACCGAACATGAATCAGGATGTCTTCCTCCTCAATCTTCTTGAACAAGATGCTGAGGATTGCGAGGTTCGTCCCGTCATACTTGAGCGCAAATTCGAGATGGTCGCCAAGCGTGTCCCCTGGCCAGTACTTGGGTGGATATACCTCCTCAACTATGCCCCCGTTCGAGTCGATCCGGTGGATGCCGCTGGTAGTCACCAGGGACTTGTGCCAGTTCGGCATGACATCGAGGTCATACCTTTCGATAATCGCCGCATACCCTGCGGGTCGGTATATCGATGCACCCTGTTCGTTGCTAGGCATGGATTTCTCCAGAAAAACGATTACTATGCAAGAATTACAGTTATATTTTAGCATAATTCAGGAAAAATAATTGCATTCTGGTGGCAAAGCATTCCAGTCTCAACAAGAAAAACAGTTGTTCGCCCCAAAGCCTATGCGGAAGACCTGGATGCACAGAAAATGATCAAGCAGATCGACAAGTACGGGGAGAAGCTCTTTGCCGATCCGATTACCGATACGTTGCACCAAGAGTTCCGCAAAGCTCACGACTCCCCCAAAAGAATCCCCGCCGAACTCAAGCCGCTCATCGCCACAACCGACTTCCCTGAAAAACTTGTCAATATTATCGAAAAGACCGCGGTACAGCCCAAATCAAACCAGATTTTGCGACAATAGGTGGATTCAGTTTTGGCGAGCGACAGCGGACCAAAGAGGTTCAAAGACCCTTACCTCAATACGCGGCCCCGATGCTCAGATGCATGGCCATGGAATCCTCCCCTCGATCCTGGCGAGCCCAGGGATTGAAGGCCATGTCCAGGCGGACTGGTCCCACCGGCAGGGTGTACATCAAGCCCATTCCGATTGCTCCTCGAAAATCATGGAAGAAATCGGACAGCGTGTCGGAGAGCAAGTCTGCCCTGGAGGTATACAACTCCTTCTCTCTTTCGGCCGGGGAGCGGTTGGGTGCCACGTTGCCCAGATCGTAGAACAAGGAAGCTGTCAGGGATTTCATGAGCCTCTGGCGGACTTCCAGGCTTAGGACACTGCTGGCCAGGCCCCCGGTGGGATTGCCGGAGAGATCCCGGGGGCCGAGCTTGGCTTCCCGGAAGCTTCGAACTGAATTCTCGCCGCCGTTGAAGAAGCGTTCGGCGACCGGCAAGGCCACCTCGTTCGAACCGGGAACGATAAGCCCGGCCTGGGCGCGGAAGGCCAGCACCGTGGATGGACTGATCCCGTGGAAGGTCTTGATGCCGGTGGTCACGCGCAGGAAGTCCACTTCTCCACCCCATAGGTGGGCCGCGTGTTCCACGACCGCGTGGCTCCTTTGTCCCTTGGACGGCAGGAAGACATCGTTTCTGGTATCCCAGACCCACTGTATCCTGATGCTTCCAAGGCTATATCCTTCCTCCCGATCCAGGCTCAGTCCATCCTCTTCCCAATCCGATAGATCGGTTCTACGCAGGGCATATCCGGTGGAGAAGGAAAGGTCCTTGCTCCACGCGTAACTGGACATCAGGTCCCATCCCACTTCCCTGCGAGTATAGGCGGGTTCCTCCCGCCGCAACAGGGATGTGTCCAATCGGCCGGACAGATCGGAAGCCCACAGGTGTGGGGATTCCAGGGAGGCATGCACGCTCCGGTGAACCAGGGATGCCTTGCCTTCGGTCCCGAGCAAGAGCCCGTGTCCGAGCCAGTTCTTCTTACGAAGGCCGGCCGTGGCTCGCGCCTGTTCGTAGGATCCCCAACCCGGTTCCAGGAAGGCCTCCATGGAGGGTGCCTCTTTCACCTGAACGACCAGATCTCGCTCTTCTTCTTTTCCCTCCAAAAAGACATCCACCTGGGAGAATATGCCGGTTCTATGAAGTTTCCTGGCCGTTTCTCGTTCCCTCCGAGCGCTGTACAGATCTCCCGGTTTTAGGAAGAAATGCCTCTGCAGGAACACTGTTCGTGTCTTCTTCTTCCCTTCGATTCGCACACGATCGATGCGGACCTGGATTCCATGTTCGATATGGACCACAAGATGAACCTCATGACAGAATGGTTTCCTGTGAAAGGTCACGTTCACGTCACAGTCAGGGTATCCATAATCTCCATAGATTTCGGTGATTCGACTCTTCAAGAGCAGCTCGAGCCGGTTCTGGTAGGGTTGTCCCAGCATATCGTCTCGAAGCGCTTCAAGGTCAGGCAAGAGCTCTTCGAGGAGATCTCCCTCATAAGACACCTCGTGAACCAGACAACGAATTCCTTCTTCGATATCCAGGCTCAGATATGCCTTTCCTTCGAATTCCTGCACCAGGATGTTTGGCGCGGAGAGACGAACATCCAAGTAGCCGAGGCTTCGATAATGCTGGGTGATCGCCAGGATCGCCGAATCTACATGGGAACGAACGAAAGGAGGGGTTTTTCTCATGAACAGCCTGTCCCTGCCCAATCCCAGAAATCCTTCCAAAGTGTCTCTGTCCAAGGCTTCGTTGCCGGAAAAGGTTGTTTCGGCCAGTCGAACCTTGGGACCAGCCTCGATGTGAAAGGTCACAACGGATGATCCATCGTGCTCTTCGATTCTTGGGTTTACCCGGGCCCAGGGATATCCCGCCTCGAGATAGGCCAGTTGCATCCAATGGGCGGCATCATCGGCACGAGAAGCCTTGAAAGGGGGCGAGCGCAAGGCTTCGAGTTCCCTGGACGCGGCCCGCTTCAATCTCTTGGGCCGAAGTCCCTCTCTTCCCTGGAATCGAATCGTCACCTCCAACGGTTCAAGTTCATGCGATCCGGGAGCCGGAACGGCAAGGATGCATAGAAGAATCAATCCAAGAAACCTTTTCAACATGCCATGACTCGGTGTCTCTGTGAACCCGGTTGGGGTTCACTGAATATTTACACTGAAAGTTTACACAGGAAGAGTCCTTCCGTGCTTCATCGAAAGCGAAACATCAGGCGCAAACCCACGTTGTGGTGATCGTAGATGTCCTTCTCCAGGGTGACATAGAAAGCGTCCGCCTGGCGCAACAGGCCCTCCTTGAGAAGGTATCTCGCGTCGATCGTCTCGTCCCCGGAACGTGTCACCTTGCCTCCAATGGACAGGTCGAAACGATCCAAGAAGGGGTTCTCCTGGCTTGGAGAAGTGTCCCTGAGCCAGCGGGACATGACGTCGCGGACCACATAGACAGCGACCCGGGAACCCGGGTGTCCTGGGGAGTTCCTTGCCGAGATCCTCGGGGGTGGAAGTCCGGTGAAAAGCATCAGGAGGATCTCGTCGCTGGACAGGACCGGCGTGGAGGATACCGTGATCTCCGGATCCTGATGAGGTCCTTGGATGGCGATGGTGGTATCGTATCCATACATGGTGGTCCTGCCCTGCAGATCCAGATAAGCCTGGTCAGGATTCTCTTTGGGAAATTCTATTACCCCGGAATGGATCAAAATACGGCTCGAGGGGAGAAACAGAACGCTTGGTTCCAGATAGATCTGGCCGGACAAGGTTGGCAAGGCTCCCGTGCCTCCAAGGATCAGGGACGGTCGCATATCGGATCGAAGCACATTGTTTCGGACCTTGAAAGGGCGATAGGACCCGATCCTGACATCAAAAGTCATGTCCTTGAGCCAGGGATCCTCGATGGAAAAAAGCGGGATTGCCGGTCCACTCAGGCGGGTCTCGGGATCGATCCATGCCTCAAGAAAACGCAAGCGGGAGAGGATTTGTCCCTCGGTCAGGGTGATATGACCGGACAGGGACATTTGGGGAAGGGTGCCCTTGAACGTCAATTCAAGATCGGCGCGCGCGTTCGCCTCTTCGTTTCGAAGCAGGAGAAAATCCCGGGCATTCAGGAAGAACGAGAAGGTGGGATAGTCTGGCCCGGCCAGGTCGATTCGGCCAGTGATTCGAAAAGGATTTCCTCCGAGCCTCCAGGTCAGAGAGGGACTTTGCAGGGACAGGTCCAGTTCCATCTGGCCGGTGTCCCAGGATTCCTCCCCTTCCATCCAGTCTGCGAGCGTAGGCCCTTCCATCCACATGCCGCTTCCCTCCAAAACCAGGTGGAAGTTGGACAAGCGAAAGGAATCGATCTGAAGGCCGGTTTCTCGCAGGGTCAGGTCGATCTGCAAGTGGAAGGGATCCTCTACAGTGGGAAACCAGGGTTCCCTTGGGATCAGGCCTTCTGCCACGATGTGGATCTTCGCGTGGGGATCGGGTTCTCGATCCGGGGTATGGATTTCGATCCTGGCTGAGCCGGAGCGAAAGGGAAACGCTGGCCATGTCGCGGAGAGGATTTCAAGGTCTGGGATCTCGAGATCTCTTCGCGCAGAAAGGGTCTCACCCCCAGCGAAGACCCCGAGCAGCAGAACTAGTTTTACGCAAACATGAGCAACCAGCCTACACCTCCCCGGACGCGCGTCTGGCCTTGGACACCAGGGCGTTGAGGAAAACTGATTTCAAGGGTTGAATCGCCATGGCAACGCGCACAGGAGGGGATTTTTCCAGAACACCGAGGATTCTGCCCAAGGCCCTGTGGCTCAGCTTCTCCGGATCCTCGAAGATCAATTCCGCCAACTTGCCCCGTTCCACGGCCATGGCCGCGATTCGGTCGAACGCGGTCTCCGGGGTATATACGCGCTGTGGCCTGGATCGCATATGCATGGCTTCAAAGGGGCAGGTCGTGGCGCAGACGCCGCATCCCAGGCAAATCTCCTCGTCCCGAACAGCGATCTTTCGGGGGTTTCCCCCGGCCTGATCACGTTCCTCGATCTGAAGGATTCCCACAGGACAGGCCTTGGCGCAGCGGCCGCAGCCCTTGCAGGATTCGGAATCAATCTCGGCGATCCAGTTGGACGTGACAATGGCGCCTCGGATGTCAAAGGTACGAATGGCATCCATCATGCCGCAACAACAACCGCAGCAGTTACAGATGTAGCTGACACCCCGCTGCACGTTGTCCCCTGTCTGGGCCAGTCCCTTCTCCTTGCAGTCTACCAACAGAGCCATGGATTCCTCCATGGAAATCCTTCGCGCGAGTCCGTTGCGGATCAATGTTTCTCCCGCGAAATTGAAGGTCATGCACACGTCCAGGGGTTGATCGCAGGCGTGGCCCAGATGACTGGCCTTGTGCCGGCAGGCGCACAGCGAGACCCCATGGGCGGTGGCGCTTTTCACGATCCAACTGGCTTTCTCCCAGTCCAGGATCTCGGTGTGATCTTCGGGTAAGGCCTCTTCGTGAACCAGGGAACGTCCGATCTGGGTTTGTCCCTGGAAAACGGACCTGGCGAAACGATCGTCTTCTTTCATGTAGCGATCGAAGAGAAGGGACAGCTCCTTCATGGGCAGGTCTTCCCGAGTCCTCATGAAGGTGAACTCAAAGAAACCGATGACCACTGGCGCCAGGCAGACGTAGCGCTGTTCCTTGCGCTCGAAATCCATGACAATGCCCCTGCCGGCCATGTCCCTGACCCGATCATCCAACTCATCCACAGGCATGCCCAGGGTCTGGGCGACCGAGGGAAGGGGGGTGGGACGCGTGGGAATGCGGCGAGCCAACTGGGCGTCTTGTTCCGAAAAAACCATCCTGAGGATCTTCTGGAGAATGGGGGAATCAGGTGCCCCGGTGACCATGCGGTCCAGCCGTTTCTGAAGAAGCTGATATTCTCGATCGACGTTGACGATATGTCCCATGTTTTCTGTCCCTCGTTTCCAATTCCGAAAAAGGGGGTTGCCCCTTGAAGGGTCGTTTCATAGGTTCGGTAACGTATTCTATCACGCTGTTTTCGTACATCTTCAGCGAAGCCGGTCAGATCGGGTTCGCTGAAGATGTAGCTGCTTTCTGATGGAGTTCGGAGGTCCGGTTTTGCCTGTCTCGGTTGCCGGAATTTCAGGGACAGGACTGTGACCCGTTGTCTAAGACAGAGATTCTCGGCGGCCATGTCTGTCTTGCTCTTCAAGAAGGCCCGGAGTATATTGAACACGATGGCCCAAAGAGACGTCTACTCCTCCTTCCATGGGCTAGATGATCAGGAACGGCTTTGGAGGAGATGATTGCTTACATACGTGGATGGGGCGAGGTCTGAGGCAGTGGATGAAAATTCCGATTGGGACAGGGTGAGAAGCGGTGGTATGGCCATCGAGATGAATATGAAGGATGATCCAATGACTGATCACGAGTGTCTTTTCGAGCACGGTAGCCGTTGGGTCCGTGCTGACTTTCATCTGCATACGCGGCGCGACAAAGAGTTTAAGGACGATGGAGACGAGCAGGACTTCGTGGCCCGATATATCGCAGCTCTCAGGCGTGCCGAAATCCACGTAGGCGTCATTACAAATCACAACAAGTTCGACCGCGAAGAGTTCAAGGCCCTCCGGAAAGCGGCCAAGAAGGAGAATATCTACCTTCTTCCGGGCGTTGAGCTTTCGGTGAGGGATGGATCAAACGGCATACATACTCTAGTGATTTTCAGTGATGAATGGGTCAACAACCCAGAGACGGACTATGTCAACAGATTCTTGGGCGTTACGTTTGCCAATCAGTCGAACTATGACAACAGCAATGCGAGATCAAATCACGATCTGGTAGAGACGATTCGCGAACTGGATAAATTCGCCAAAGACTATTTCCTGATCTTCGCCCACGTCGAAGCAGACAGCGGTCTCTACGGCTCAGGTGGCTTACAAGGCGGCCGACTTCAGTCGATGGGGAACAACGAACTCTTTCGGGAACGGACGGCCGCGTTTCAGAAGGTTCAGACCCGAGACCTCAAGCAGAAGGTTCAGGGCTGGCTTGGCGGGTGGTGGCCGTCTGAGGTGGAAGGCTCTGACCCCAAGGCTATGTCCGAAATCGGTCGAGGCGAGAAGACCTTTATCAAGATCGGTGCTTTTACGTTTGAGGCCGTGCAGTTTGCCCTGAAGCCTGGTGCCGATCGGCTTTGCTCTCAGGAAACAACGCACCATCCTCATTCCTGGGTGCGAGCGATACGATTTGAAGGCGGCATCCTGGACGGACGACGTATAGCATTTTCGCGTGAAATGAGTTGCCTGATCGGGATTCGGGGCAGTGGGAAGTCAGCTATCCTTGAGTGTCTTCGCTATGCCCTCGAACTACCCATGCCTGAAGCCTCGGACGAGGTTGACTTGAACTACAAGAAAGAGCTCGTCCGGTTCGCACTCGATAGTGGCGGTAAAGTGATCGTTGAAGCCCAAGATGCGCAGGGTCGCAAGTTCGAGATTCACCGGATATGGAATGAGCGCAGAGATGTGTACTTTGCGGCAAGCAACTCCATCAAAAATCCGCTATTCTTCGGGCAGAAGGAACTCGTTAAACGTGGGAAGGGTTTTGAACATGAACTGGTTGAACGCCTCATCGGCGCAAGGCTGGATGTCGTTCGTCGCGAAATCGCGGCGCAGCGACAGCGAGCACTGGATGTTCTTGCCACCCTCGACAAACTGAAGGACCTGGACACGCAAGAGGATGAGTACAAAGCAAAGAAGAAAGACACCGAGTTTAGTCTAAAGCTCTTTAGTGACTCTGGGGGAGAGGATCAACTCAAGCGCCAAGTGCAGTTCAACTCCGATGAAACACACGCGCGTCGCGCCATGGAAATGGTGCAAACCTTCGTCCTGGCATTTGATACATTTTTGAAGGAGCAGGAGTCCGAACTCACGGCAATTCCTCGGCTAGACTCCAATGAAAATGCTGACGTGATGGCCGAGATGAACGCTATCCTGGACCGAATCCGTAATGTGCCTGCTAAAGTCGAGGCCGTTTTCGCGGACACCCAGAACGATGCGCGTGCCCTTCGCAAGAAGCTCGCCGAATTGCAGCGCCGACGCGAAGCATTGAAGGAGGAGTTTGCGGCCATCGAGCGGCAACTAAGCGAGAAACTCCAACAGCAGGGCGGTGTGAGTGTCCGTCCTGACGATTTCGTCCGTCTCAACGCGGAACTCCAGAAGGTTACACTCGCACTCTCAGAGATGGCGAAAAGCCGTACAAGAAAGAACGCCCTGCGAGACGAACTGATCAAGGAACTGAAGGGGCTCAGTGACTTGTGGCATCGGGAGTTCAGGGAGATCGAGGGAGAGATCAAGAAGTTGAACGCGAGCCAGAGTGCGCTCCAAATTAACCCCCAGTACAAGGGTGATCGGTCGGCAATGCTGGATGAAATCAAGAGCCATTTTCGTGGAAGTCGATTGCGCGAGGCAACACTGGCATCCGCTCTGGCGGAACACGCCGATTTCATATCGGTTTTTGAAGCCATAGATAGGGTCTGCGATGGGCTTGGCGAATCTGGCGAAGTATTCCGTCGCTACTTCAACGACGCGAAGTCATCCCTCCTGGTATGGCAGGTTCCGAACACTTACCAGATCATGTATCACGGCAAGGAGCTGCGGGAGCACTCCCTTGGGCAGCATGCGTCTGCCCTGATCCTCTTCATTTTGAGCCAGCGGGACAACGACCTGATTGTCATCGATCAACCCGAAGACGATCTCGATAACCAGACGATCTTCGAGGATGTAATCAAACTGTTACGGTCTTTGAAGAAAGAAATCCAGTTCATCTTCGCGACCCACAACGCAAACTTTCCTGTCTTAGGTGACGCGGAACAGGTCGGTGCGTGCACATTTGTATCCCGTGCCGGAGCGGTCGAAGTCGGCAGCATTGACCAGCCGGGAATTCAAAAGGCCATTGTCTCGATTATGGAGGGTGGCCATGAAGCGTTCGCCTTGAGAAAAGAGATTTACGAGCTATGGAAACAATAGAACTCATTGAGATGATCAGCAGGGGCGAAGATAGTCGCACGCAGTTCAAGCGCGAACCGATCGGCTCAAAGGACCTCGCCGAGGAGATGGTCGCGTTATCAAACGGCAGCGGAGGAGTTATCCTCTTCGGAGTGGATGATGACGGGCTGGTGAAAGGGCTCTCGGATCAAAATATTCGGACGATCAACGCCCAATTGAGCGACGCTGCAAACGACAAGGTTCGTCCCTCGATATATCCGAAAACGGAAATCCATCGAATCGGTGACCAGAATCTCCTGGTCCTCGTGGTGATTGTTTCGGAAGGAGTGTCCAAGCCCTATGCCGACAAGAGCGGGGCATATTGGGTCAAGTCAGGCGCCGACAAACGAAGGATCACGGCCAGAGAAGAAATACAGCGGATGCTCCAGGCATCTATGCTGATCCACGCGGATGAACTTGCCATAGACGGAACGACGATCAGTGATTTTGACATGACCCACTTTGCATCGTTCTTTGGCAAGCAGTACGGCGAGAACCTTGACGCTGCGCTTGAGAGAGATGGCATTACGCTTGCCCGTCTCCTGAACAATCTTGGTCTCGCACGGGACACCAACCTGAATCTGGCTGGCCTACTCCTTTTTGGCGGTAATCCGCAACGATATAGGCCGGCATTCGTCGTCAAGGCAGTTTCTTTTGTCGGCTGTGATGCAGCGGGCGACAAGTATCGGGACAGCGAAGACATCGGTGGCTGCCTGCGAGATATGTACAAGGGCGTTATATCCTTCCTGACACGGAATCTTCGCCGCTTGCAGGGCGAGAAGGGCTTCAACACTGAAGGAGACATCGAGATGCCCATAGCGGCTTTGGAGGAACTTGTGGTCAACATGATTCTGCACCGTGACTACTTCGTCTCTGCTCCGTGGCGCGTCATGATTTTCGATGATCGGGTTGAACTCATGAGTCCCGGCACGTTGCCGAACAATCTGACCGTAGAGAATATCCGTTACGGCATATCCATGATCCGAAATCCACTCATCACATCGTTTGCCATCAAGGAACTGCCCTATCGAGGAACAGGGACCGGCATCCTACGTGCTCTAAAATATGTGCCTGATTTGGAATTCGAATCAGATCGCGAACGCAATCTTTTTGTCGCGAGGATTCCTCGAGAGATTGCCGAATGAGTGAGGAAGCTAGCTTCAGCAGAGAAATCATGTAGTGCAGAGGTGTTAAGATGTGAAAGAGTTGCCATGATCTGGCTCGTGGAAGATGTCATCGAATCCAAGGGAGGGTATAGCTGTGTCGGAAAAGCTTCAGATTCAAGTGGAAGAAGGAATCGCGAGGGTGACGTTCAATCGACCGGAGTCGTATAACGCGATGGACAGCGATGTCATTGATGCCCTGGCCAGGAACTTCATGTCCATGGCGGTGGATCGGGCGATTCGGGTGGTCGTGATCTCCGGGAAGGGCAAGGCGTTCTGCACCGGGGCAGACCTGAAAAGCGTGGTGGCGGATCCTGCGGGCGTTCCTGCCACGGTATACAGGCTGGCAGGGATCTTTCACCAGGCCATCGTGGAGATGCGTCACGCGCCCAAGCCCTTCCTTGCCGCGATCAACGGGATTGCGGCCGGGGCGGGGTTTTCCCTTTCCCTGGCCTGTGATTTCAGGATTATGGCCCAGTCCGCGGTGTTGCGGCAGGTCTATACCTCAGGAGGCCTTTGCATCGATGGTGGGGGAACGTTCACGCTGCCTCGGCTGGTGGGACACGCCCGTGCCTTGGAGATCGCGGCTTTTGATCGACCGATTCCGGCGGAACAGGCCTTGCAATGGGGCATGGTAAACAAGGTGGTTCCGGACGATCAGCTCGAGCAGGCGGCCCTGGAAATGGCACGGGACTTGATGTCCCGTTCCCTGCATTCCTTTGGCCAGGTCAAGCAATTGTTCGAGCGTTCCTTTGAAACCTCTCTTGAAATCCAACTGGAGAAGGAACGTCATGGCATTATGACGTGCTCGGCGCACAACGATGCAACCGAGGGGATCAGGGCGTTTTTCGAGAAAAGAAAGCCTGTATTCAATCAGGAGTAATGGGGATCTGGATCTTTTTCATGAGACAGGCTGAAGCACCAAGGTGCCTTTGGCTTCCCGCAGGATGTCCTCTTTGTCCATCAACATCCTGTGATACTCCACGTTCATCCAGTCCCGCATCTGGTCCGAGAAGTGGCGGCTCATACGCTGTCCGGATTGTCCTGTCGTGTTCGTGATGTAGCCCACCGGCGGACTGGACATCTCCACGATCATGCGCATCGAGGGCCCGGAGGTCACTTCATAGGGCACGGCTCTCCGGCTGTAGCCATGGTAATTTATCGTGTCTGCGCTTCCCGGGCGGGGGAAGGGACCGAAGCAGAAGAAGTCTACCAGCCTTCGAGGCAAGGGAGCGTCCTTGAAAAAGATGTGCTTCCACTTCATCACGTGCATTTCTCCCCAGTTCCAGGTCTTTGGATCCGGTCCCAGCGTCTCTTCCAAATGCCCGCATCCTTGTTGCAGGGCTCGAAGCAAGATTTCGCCTTGTCCCTCCTGCTGAGGCGTGGATGTGTCGTTTAGCCAATGCTCGTGGATTCCGTCCGCTACGATGTTGTCCAGGTGCGCACTCATCATCCAACGGCATCGGTTGTGAAAAGCGTCCTCAAATTCATCGGCCAAAATCAGGTCAGGCAGACATCGGACCGCTTCCTCGAAGATCGTGGGGGCCGGCGTGTCCATGTCCATGAAGAAATCCCATCCCTGCAACGCTTCTACCGCCGAGCGAATCGAGGCCGGATCGTCCACCGGGTTGGAGCGGAAAGCTTCTACGAACAGGGGGGCCAGTCTTCGGGCGCGAGCGGAAAGGACGTCTCCCTGGAGCTTGGCCATGGCGTGTCGATCGATCTGATTCGAGGTTTCCAGGACCTCCACGATCCTTTCGGCCCGGTATCCTGTGTCGAAATCGTGGGATACAGGCAGTCCCACGCCCTCTTTCGTGACGCGGTTGTTGGCCGTGGCGATGTATCCCTTGTCAGGGTTGAAGATCTGAGGCAACAACTCGTGCGGGATCGCTCCAAGCCAGGTGGCCTCAGGATCCGAGCCGTCCAAGGGCTGGCAACCATCCCCCTTCGCTCGAACAGGGATACGTCCATTGGCGATATAGGCGATGTTTCCCTGGATGTCTGCGTACACCCAGTTCTGAACAGGTCCCCCTGCGCTCTTCATGCCATCCAGGAAGGCGTCCCAGGATCGAGCGCCATTGACCTTGAGAAATCCGTCGACCATGTCCGTTGGATGATAGGATGCCCATCGAAGCGAGATCGGAGGGCTGTCCGTTTCTAGCCATTCGACCAGGGGATTGATCACAGGACCATGTCGGGTGAACAGGACGTCCCTCTTGATCTCCCTGAGCCTCCTGCCTTCCCGAACCAGGAAGATCTCTTCCATGGCCTTGAAGGGTTCGATGTGTTCTCCATAGGGGTACAAAGCTGCTCCGTTTTCCTGAACCAGGGACATGATGAACAAATCCTGGTTGTCCGCGCAGGTCGTGGTCGCGCCCCAGGCGATGTGACGATTGTGTCCAATGCTCAAAATCGGGGTGCCGGGGAAACAGACCCCAATCACGTCGAATCCAGCGCCGACCAAATGCATCTCCATCCAGACCGACGGAAGCATAAGCTCCAGATGCGGATCGTTGCAGAGCATGGCCTGGCCGCTTCGGGTCTTTTTTCCGGAGAGGACCCAACTGTTGCTGGCCATCACGGGACGCGTGGAAGGGGAGAACCAGGACAGCTTTTCTTTGGGGAAATCACGCGCAAGGTATGTCTCGATCTCGGGCACAGAGACCCCTCGCTTCAGTTGGTCATAGGGAGGCGTGAGGGAAGGCAAGGGATTTGGGCGGACTCCATTCAGGGCCTTCAATGCGAACGATTCGTTCGATCCTTCCGGGATGATGACCGGGCAAGGACTGGCGTGGTGGGGAGCGAGTTCCTGGACGGCCTGTTCTCCCATTCGCTCCATTAAGCCCCATCTCTGGATCTCGTTGTCAAAATTACCGGCCAGGTTCCAGTCCACGTACAACGCGACGGCAAGGGTATTCTGGGGGGTCCAGGGAGCGGGATGGTAGCTCACACCCCATTTCAGGAAAAGATGTTCCAGGGGAAGTTTTCCTGGAAATCTTTTTCGGCAGGCGTTGACGCCATCCGAGTAGGCGTCAAGCACCGCGCGGGAACGGGGGGACAGTCCATTCATGGCTTGCTCGCTGATTCGCTTGAATCCGATCACCCTGTTTCGAAAGTCGTCTTCCAACGCGCTCTTGCCCGCGATTTCCGAGAGACGGCCTTCCACGGCCAGCCGCATGAGATCCATTTGCGCGAAACGATCCTGGGCGTGAACGAACCCCACGGCGAAGAAGAGGTCGTGTTCGTTCTGGGCGTAGATATGGGGGATCCCGCGGGAATCCCGAACGATCCTGACCTCGTCCCGAAGAGGGTCCATTCTGAGTACTCCGTTGATTTGGGCCAGATCGCCGAAAAGGAGCCTATGAGTCATCCAGAGGCCCAGCAGAAGGAACGCACACAGGCCCCCTGCGGCGTATAGGAGAACGGAACGGACTTTGGATGGCAAACTATCTCTCATAGATATTTCCTTCCCTGAAACGTTGCCACAGGGTCTCGAACCAGGGTTCCTCTATGGGTAAGGGGCGCACAGGGCGCCAGGTTGCGGAAAAATCCTGCCCGTTGAATCTCGTTTCCAGGATCTGTTCTCTGAAGGAGGCGTCCTCCGGCAACCAGGTCGAATCAGAGCCTTGGCCCTGGATCACGAACCCGCCGCGGCTGCCTCCGCCCTTTTCGACATACTCGGACACAGAGGAAAGGACCGTCCAAAAGGTGAGTATCAGGGCTTCCAAGCGCAACCTTTCCCACAAGGGCCGTTCCCCGAACGTCACTTGTCCATCGACCAGTTGATCCCATCGATGCCGGGCCAATTCCAGCCCGGAACCGGCCAGCAAAGGCTCTCGAATCGGTCCTGCGGCCTTCAGGGCGAACCGTCGGGTGTGGTCCGCCACCTCTTGAGGGGACAGCGCGCCTTGGGGACGCAGTGTCTTTCCCACGTCGGCCAGGAAGTTCCTCACTTGGCCTGTCACTGTTTCCACCCGTTTGAGCGGTTCAGGCTTGTCTTTTCGGTTCGCGATATGAAGCGCAGCGCGAAGCCCGCCGATCTGTCCGGCGTTGAGCGCCGAGCCGCCGGGACGGCTGACACCGTGGCTGCCATTGGCTTCGCCCACCACGTAAAGATGAAGGAGGCTGGATTGCCACCAAAGATCACCGCGGATCCCCCCGTTGAGATGCTGGCTCGAGACCCGAATCTCGATTCGGTCCCTGCTGATATCCTTCCCCGCCTGGATGTATCGTTCCACCGCGGGTCGGTTCATCCTGTCCAAACGCTTTGCCGGACAAGGCAGCAGGCAATCGGAGGCTGTCAGGTAGGATCTGGCCTCGTCCGGTAGAAGGCCAGGATCGAAAACACCGTTTCTTTCCAAAGGATCCCGAGTGAAATCCAACCACACGCGACGGCCTTTCAATGTCTCTTCCAGCACCAATTCATCCACCCTGGAGGAGCCGCCGGAAATCAATTTCCTGGCGTCGAAGGGCCATTCGTATCCCTTGCGAAAGACAGCGCGGGCCTGCTCTCTGGGAGAGGGGAAGGCCCCCTCTAGGAATGGTTGTTCGTCCTGCCCACTGGAATTGGTGCTGAGATAGGATGGGATCACCTGCTGGTAACTGCCGGACAGGTTCCATCGGGGAGCCAGGGACGCGATCCCGAACTGCATCTCGGTCATATTCTGAGTGACAGCTCCGGCCAGGATGGGAACACCGAGTCCGCAGCCCAGGCCTTCTGGATAGACGGAGTGAGGGAACAGGTCGCCGAGTCCCCCCCCGGCCCAGATCACGTCCCCTGCCAGGACCACGGAAACCGATTCAGGGGACCCGTCCTTCTCCAGATCCACTAGGATGGCTCCCAGGCATTGGGTCTGTTCCTTCAGCATTCGGGTCAACAGGCGAGCGGCCAGCTTGCCTTCTTCTACAGGGATTCCCTTCTCCAGGACCGCGTTCAAAAGGCAGTCCACCATGTTTCGGGAGGTCCAGGGTCCTGTGGAGCTGGCTCTTTGCCTGGGATCGTTGTCCGTGCGATATCCGGCGTATCTTCCATATTCGTCATGGGGAAAGGGGACGCCCAGTTCCACGAGATGGAAAAATTCCCTGACAGACGTGGCCGCCTCGATCAGGGCGATGTCGCCGTGAACGCAACCGCCCGCGACCAGATCCGCTGCCATCTGTGCCACGGAGTCCGGGGCCTGCCCGGCCAGGGACAACTTGTAATAGGTTTGTTTGTCCGACCCGGCGTTACGAGAGGTGCTCAGCGAGAGGCTTTCGGTGACGAGCAGAATCTTCTCGATTCCCAAAGCGTGAAGATGAAGCGCAGCGTTGAGTCCTGCCGCTCCTGCACCCACGATCAACACATCTATTTTCGTCACCGGGATCTCGAAGCCCTCGATGGTCAAAAGGTCGGTGCTGGGATGGGTCACTCGGTGCGTCCTTCTGCTGATGTGCTCTCGTTTAAGGCTTGGATCAAGGGCCGGGTGGTCTGATACAACTCGGAATAGGCCTTCCTACGTTGGGAGTATATCGAAGCGTTGGCGGGATTCGGCAGGGTTTCTCCGGTGCATCGAATGGAAGCCTGGACGCCTTCCATGGGATCCATATAGACCCCGGCGCCAACCCCGGCCATGATGGACATGCCCAGACACGCGGCTTCGGAGACGTCGAGGGACTGGACCGGACGGTCGAACACGTCCGCCTTAAGCTGAAGCCATGCCTTGGATTTGGCTCCGCCTCCAATGGCTCTCAGGGATGAGACAAAAACCCCGGCCTTCTCCAATAGATCCAGGTTGAATCGCATCTCCATACTCACGCCTTCCAAGAGGGATTTGACCAGTTCTCCTTTGTTCGTTTCCAGGGTCAGTCCCATCCATATGCCTCGGGATTCCGCGTCAAAGTGAGGGGTGCCACTCATGCCGAAGTAGGGAAGCAACATCAAGCTCGTGGGTTCGGCAGGCATCAAGGCCAGGAGAAGGTCATAGACGTCCTGTCCCTGCTCCTTGGCCATTCTCAGTTCCTCGGTTCCCAGGATGTCCCTGAACCATTTGAGAATCGATCCTCCGGTCCAGTTGAAGGCAAGGGTGAGAAATCGATTCGGCACCACGTGCCTGTAACAGCAGAAACTGTTCTTTCTCATGGATTCCGAGAGCACGGGTTGATCCAGAACCACGGCGATGCATTCCACCGTACCGGTGGCATCCATGGCCATGCCCGATTGAACCGCGCCGCATCCCAGGCAGCCCGCCGGTTGATCGTGTCCCCCGGCAGCGATAAGCACCCCACAGGGAAGTCCCAGTTCTCGGGCCAAACCTTGAGGTACTTCTCCGATCAGGGTGCCGGAAGTCACCGGTCGCGACAGCCTCTCTCGCTGCAGTCCCGCAGCCTCAAGCATCTCGTTGCACCAGTCCCCCCGCGTCACGTCCAGGGCAAGGGTCCTGCCCGCCAGACTCAAGTCCATGGCAGGCTCGGCTCCCAACTTGTAGGCGACGAAGTCCTGGAAGCACAGGAACCGCTCTGCCTGTTCGAAGAACCTGGGCTCATGATCCTTCCACCACATCAGCTTGGGAAGGGTGTAGCCCGAGGCAAGGGGCATGCCTGTCAAGGACATGATGCGCTCCTCTCCCAGGCGACACCGAAGTCGTTCAACCTGTTCCTGTCCCCGAGGGTCAAACCCCAGGATGGCACCAGCCAGGGGTTGTCCCTGTTTCGAGACGCCGAGGACGCCTTCGCCCAAAGAGGACACGGCCAGGGCGCGAATTGGGTCGGATGCCGTGCCAGATGCCGCCTCGCGGATGGCCTCTTGGGTCTTTTCCCATACCAGGGAAGCGTCCAGCTCCATAAAGCCCGGCTGGGGGTGACACAGAGGATATTCCCGATAAGCTTGAGAAAGGGGTTGTCCCTTCTCGTTGAAGGCGATGGCTTTGCATCCGGTGGTGCCCACGTCGATGCCCAGAAGACTCATGACTTGTCCGATCTATCTCATTTCTTGTCCACCTGTAATGTTGATGGCTTGTCCTGTCATGTATTCGGCCTCGTCGCTGCAAAGGAACACGGCCACGTTGGCCACATCCTCCACCGTGGCGTCCCTCCCCAAGGGAATCTTCTTGACATAGTGGTCCCGCACCTGGTCCTTGGGGATGCCCAACTTCTTTCCGTAGGCCACCTCCAACTGGGCCCATTGGGGGGTGAACACGATTCCTGGGCACAGAGCGTGTACCGTGATTCGGTGTGGCGCCAGATCCATGGCCAGGCTCTGGGTGAACCCGATGACCCCAAACTTGGTGGTGCAGTAGGCCGTCAACCAGAGCCCCCCCTGCTTGCCGGACTTGGAACTCATGTTGAGGATACGTCCGCATCGACGTTGCACCATGTGTTCGGCCACCAGCTTGGAACACAAATACATGCCTTTGAGATTGACCTTCATGGAGAGATCCCAGTCCTCGTCTTCCAGGTTGAGGATGTGGGCGGCCTTGACCACGCCGGCGTTGTTCACCAGGATGTCGATCTTCCCGAATTTCGTGAGTGTTTCGTTCACCATGCTTTGTACCGAGGCACGGTCTGCCACGTCGGCCACGCAAGCCAGCCCTTGTTGTCCCATGCCCTCGATCTTGCCCACCACTTCAATCAGGCGCTCTTCGTTGAGGTCGTTGACAACCACATGGCATCCTTCGCGAGCGAAACGAAGCGCCAGACCTTCTCCAATACCTTGTGCCGCCCCGGTTACCAGGGCGACCTTGCCTTTCAATCTAGGTTCCATACGAAAGCCACCTCCATCCTTGTGTATTCCATGTTGATGAAGCTACCATAGCCGGCCATGCCCTTCAAGCATCAAGGAGGTGGTCTCGTTTCCCATGAAAGACTCTATCCTGAATCAGATTCGAGAGCGATGTCTTCCCTGCTACCAAGGCAGTGTCCATGGATGGGACCATGCCTGTCGCGTGGCTTCCATGGCCAGGCGGCTCGCGGCACAGCAGGGGGAGGATCCCGAGGCCGCGGAAGCCCTGGGCTACCTTCACGACATGGCGCGCCACAGGGAGGATTTGGGACAGGTCGCCTGTCACGCCCAGGCTGGGGCGATACAGGCGGAGCATCTTCTGGCGGAACTGAAGGTGGAGCCGAGGCTCGCCCTGAACATGGTTCGCGCCGTGGTCATGCACCGTGTCAGCCAGAAGATGGAGCCACGGTCAGCCTTGGCCGCTATTCTTCAGGACGCGGACCGGCTGGACGCGTTGGGCGCCATTGCCGTGGCCAGGATTTTTGCCAACGCTGGCTGTCAGGGCACACCCTTTCATGATCCGTCTCTGCTTCCAGGTTCCTCCTACGATGGCACCTCCAGTACTGCTATCAACCATTTCCACGAAAAAATCCTTCAGTTGACCCCAAAAACCTTCCATACGCCTTTGGCCAGACAAGTGGCCATGGACAGGTACGCTTTCGTCTCGGAGTATGTGCGACGTTTTCTGGAAGAATGGGGATAGGCTTCTTGCTAAGCCCCAGCCTCCTCTTGTGTAGTTCGTTCGATTCCCACGCGCACGGTCTCTTCCCCGAGCCGAATCTCCTTGACGTGCTGTCCCGAGGGTTCGTTTTCCACAAGGCTTGTGCTCAGGGTCTCCGAGCAGAGGTAGTCCGAGAAGGCAAGAATCGCCGCTGTGGCGCCAGGGCTTCCCTGGTACGTCAAGCGAATACGGTCCGCCACATCAAAATCCGCTTCCTTGCGAAGGGATTGCACGTGGCGCACGATATCCCTGACCAGTCCCTCCTGGATCAGCGTTTCGGTCAGCTCCAGGCAGATCGCGGCCATGCCGATCGGTCCCTCCGCGATGGCCCAACCCTCCTGAGGCACGCAGATGAGGTCGAATTCGTCCGGGTTCAGCTTGACCTGCTCCCCATTGACCGCAAGGATCCACGGTTCTTCCCGTTTTTTTGCCTGTGAGGCGCGGTCGACGGATGCCTTTGGAAGCGCCTTCATGAGCTTCTGAAACAAGGGGCCCAGCCTGGGAGCTACCCGTTCCGGTTGGATCTTGACCGATAGATGGGCGGCTTCGGCGCGATCGGTTCCGAACACAAGTTCCTTGACGTTCAGCTCGTCCCGAATCTCACTGGCCATCTGTTCCACCGCAGGTTGGTCCTTGTCTTCGTCCAGGTAGAAAACCACCTTCTGTAACGGCTGGCGGACCTTGATCTTGGCGGATTGTCGGGCCGCTCTGGCCATCTCCACGGCCTGCAATGCATGATCCATATCCCGATTGAGCTGCTCGTCCATCCAAGACGCATTCACCTGCGGGAAAGAGGTCAGATGCACACTGACTGGGGCTGATGTGTCATGGCTTCTGACCAGGTTCTGATACATGGCTTCTGTGGCAAAGGGGATGATCGGGGCCAAAATCTTGGATAGATCCACGAGCACCTGGTATAGGGTCTCGTAGGCGGCCTTCTTGTCGGAATCGTCGTCACTCTTCCAAAAACGTCGCCTGCTTCTGCGTACATACCAGGTGGAAAGATCGTTGATGAAATCTTCGACCCTGTCCATGAAACGATGCACGTGATACTGGCCATAGGCCTTGTGGGCATCTGCGATAAGGGTCTGGAGGGAGGATAGAATCCATCGATCGAGAAGGCTGCGTTCCGGCACGACTGGCTCTCCGCTGGGTTGAAAGTTGTCCAGGGACGCGTAGGTGACGAAGAAGCTGTAGACGTTCCAGAGCAGGAGGAAACGCCTTCGAGCATCATCCACCGTGCTGTATCCGAAATTCAAATTTTGTTCCGGGTTGTGACTGGCGTATAACCATCGCATGGAATCGACGCCGGCCTTCTCGGCCGCTTCATCGAATTCGATGGAATTGCCCCAGCTCTTGTGCATTTCCCGTCCTGTCTCGTCCCTCATCAACGCGTATCCGAACAGGGTTTTGAACGGAGCTCGCTTTACCATGACGGTGCTCATGGCCAGGATGGCGTAAAACCAGTTGCGGAACTGTCCCGGAAAACTTTCTGAGATCAGGTCTGCCGGGAACCAGTTTTCCCAGTATGCTTTGTCCTCGAAATAGCCCATGGTGGAGAAGGGGACGATCCCTGCATCCAGCCATGGGTTGCCAACGTCCTGAACGCGGAACACGGCTTTGCCGCACTGGTCGCAAGCGATTCGGACCTCATCGATCCAGGGGCGGTGTGGAGATTGTCCCTCGAAACGATCCCATCCTTCGACGGCTCGTTCCTTCAACTCCTCCCTGCTGCCCAGAACGTTGATTCTCCCACACGAACAGGGGTAGATCGGCAAGGCCAATCCCCAGTACCGCTTCTTTGAGATCATCCAGTCCCGCATGTTCTGAAGCCAATCCATTTCACGGTCCTTGCCATAGGCCGGGATCCATTGGGTCTTTTCGGTGACATCCATGATCTCGTAGCGAAGCTCGTCCATGCGGATGAACCATTCGTCCACCAAACGGAAAAGAAGCTCTTCTCCACACCTCCAGCAGACAGGATAGGAGTGGGTGTATTCCTCGCGTTCGAACAGGATCCCTTTCTCTTCGAGCAGTTCGCAGACTGTTTCGGCCATGGTGCCGGCATAGTGTCCGGTGAAGCTGCCGAAACCCTCCACGTAGTATCCGTATTCGTCCAGGGGTGCGATCACATCCAGATTGTGTTCCTTGCTGAGTCCGAAATCTTCGGCGCCGCAGCCAGGAGCGATATGAACGATCCCTGTGCCTTCCTCCGCGCTGATCTCGATCCATGGAATGACCTTGTGTTCCGTGTTCTTCTGGACATCCAATTCGTCGAAAGGTCCCTTGTAATGATAGGGCAGCAACTCGTGTCCAGGGAGTTCTCGCACGATTGTGGCGGTGGGACCTGCCACGCAGGCTCGTTCCTTGATCATGAAATAGGTCGCGCCATTCTTTCTCACTTCCACGTAGGTGGCGTCAGGATGGACCGCCAACGCCACGTTGGCTGTCAGGGTCCAGGGTGTGGTGGTCCATACCAGGAAATACTTGTCTTTCTCCCCCACGATGGGCAATCGAATGTACACACTGGTGTGGGTGAGCGTTCGGTAACCTTCCGTGGCGATCTCGTGTTGCGACAGCCCGGTCCCGCAGCGACAGCACCAGGGCATGACGTCGGTACCTTGGTACAAGAAGCCGCGGTCGTGGCATCTCTTGAGAAAGCCCCAGATGGCGTAGTTGTTGATCTCGGACATGGTGTAGTAGGAGTTGTCCCAATCCATCCAGTAGCCCATGCGGATGGATTGGGTGGTCTGGATGGACGCGTATTTGTGAACGCGTTCCTTGCACTTGTTGACGAACTGGGCCACGCCATAGGATTCGATGTCCCTTTTGGATCGAAAACCCAGTTCCTTTTCCACCTCCACTTCCACCCACAAGCCTTGACAATCGAAACCGTTCTGATGTCGCAGCTCGTTGCCCAGCATGGCGTGATAACGCAGGAACAAGTCCTTGTAGGTGCGTCCCCAGGCGTGGTGAACGCCCATAGGATTGTTGGCCGTGATGGGACCATCCAGAAAGGACCATCGGGGACCTCCCCGGTTCTTCTCCACCAGTTTCTCGAAACAGTGCTCCTTTTCCCAGAAACGGAGGATCTCTCGCTCCATCGCAGGGAAATCCATCTTGGCGGGTACGGTTTGATAGCTCATGAATATAGTCCTCTAATTGAATACATGGAAAAATCCACTCCTCTGATCCATCCATCATGGATCCCGGTTGGCGAGATCTTGCCCCCCTAGGCAGACCTCACCGCCCTGTTCCAAAAATCAAGAACGGCGGTGCTCAGTCATACCGACCTCGCCAAGCGTTGAACCTGACCTTGCATACAACGCAAAACATGGATATCGAATCGGCCATAGGGTTGACCTTGCTTTCTTGTCCGTATCTCCACTCCACCGGAATCTCACATAGACGATACCCTAATTTCTTGGCCACGTAAAGGGCCTCCACGTCAAAAGCGGTCACCGCGCCTCGGGTCAGCTCCGGAGCATCTTCTCCGTAGAGCTTGAGCTTCTCGAAGACGGCTTGGGCCGCTTGGTTGGTGAAGGCCTTGAAACCGCATTGGGTGTCCTGGTAGTCGCCGACTCCCAGAAGCCTTACCACCAGATTGAAAACGCGTCCCATCATGTGCCTGTGCCATGGCTCTCCGATCCTGTTGGCTCCCAGTCCCTCCCTGGAACCGAAACAGACCTGGGCTTCTCCCTTCTCGAGTTGAGCCAGGAGTACATCCGCTTGTTCGATGGGCACGGCCAGATCCACGTCCGTGAAGAGCACATATTTTCCTTGCGCCATGAGCATGCCCGTTCTGACGGCAAAGGCCTTGCCCTTGTGGGGATTGCGCTGAACGCGAACATAGGGATGGTCCTGGCTGAAACGCTCGGCCAGGTCGGCTGTGGCATCCTTGGATCCGTCGTCTACCACGATGACCTCGACATCGAAGGACCTGGATTCGACGTATGAGGCCACCGTCTCCAAGGACTCTGGAAGGCGTTTCTCCTCGTTGTAGGCAGGTACGACTATGCTAAGATAAGGTTCACTCAAGAGGTCCTCCCCTCATGGTTGGATCGTGCCTTAAGGGTAAACCGTCTTTGAAGCAGGGTCAAGGTGTGTGGGCTGGTGAGTCGGGGTTTGCGCATCAAGAGACGTAAATATTCAGTGAAAGCGAGCCCGGCGAGAGTTTTGTGTGGGTAGAGCGTGGAGGATTTTTATGAGGCAGGAAGAGAAGGGTCGAGACGTGATCCAGGGAACGGGAAAAGCGCTTGCCTTGGCCTTGGGGGTTTGGACCCTGTTGTTTCTGAGTTGCTTCGCGTTGCTGAGCCATATGACGGACGTGCCCTCCATCTCTCTGTCAGGAAGGCCCAACCGGGAGCGTCGGGCTGTCGTGGCCATCAGGGATCCTGAAAAGCCTTTCATGCAGTGGGGAACGCGATTGTTTACTTGGCCCTATCTGTCACGGCATTATGGCAGGGCTTGGCTTTTTACTCAGGCATCTAAAGAGGACCAGAAAGAGGCTATCGTGGCGGCGATGAACGAGGCGCTTCGATCCTGCGATTCCTTGGACCTCTTTCTGTTGGCGCACTCCAACAGCTTTCACGAATGGGTAGGGATTCTGGATGAAGAACTCAGACGGAAGAAATTGAGAATGGTGTATAACACGGGCTGCTACAACGCCAGGCAAGGGGAAACCTGGCTCGAACTGGGAGCCAAGACCTATATCGGACATCCTGGTAACAGCGTGTCGCCCCCTTTCTATGTGTTCTATACGCGGCGTTGGGTGAAGGGATCCACGGTGAGGGATGCCTTTGACGAGGGAAACGCTCTGGCCAAACGTCTTTTTGATCGTTTGGAGCGGGTCATGCCCTCCAAGATCGATTCCGACAAGGTGTGGCAGACCTCCCATGCGATCCTCTTTGGAGCAGGGGAGATGTCGATCGGGGATCGACCATGAGAGCGCAAGGTCTCGTCGGATGGATCTTTCGCCACTCGGCTTGGTTGCCGCTTCCTCTTGGGCTGGTCTTCCATGGCGTGATCGCTCTCGGTTTGCGTTGGGTTTGTATGAACGCTTATTCGGAGAATGCCTGGATTCCTGAAAAGTGGGTGTGTCCCCTGACCTTTGCCTTGCTGGGCTTGGGTGCGGTACTGTCGTGGGTCATGAATGTGGAGGGATTGCGAAGGCTGTTTCGGGACTGGGGTATTCGCTGGGTCATGCCCCTGGTTTTCTTCCTGGTGTTGCCGTCCGCCTTGCTTGCCGCCTTCTGGTGCTACACGTTGATGTTTCTCACTGGATGGGCCTGAGGAATGCGTGAATCGTCTGGCTCGGTTCAGGGGCGAGACGATTCACCTTTTCCCTTGCCAGCGTGTTATGCTCTATGTCCAGATCGGGTTCGCCGGATACTTACTCCTTCCCTCCGGAAGAAGTGGTTCCTTTTTTTGCAGAAACAGGGTGTTTTCCTGTGTGCTATATTCAGGAAAGAGGAGCGATACATGGCTTGTCCAGTCAGGTGCGGGATGCTGGGTGCGCAGCATGCCCATGCCAAAGGAAAGCTGAAAGCCGTCCTTGGATCGCCTTTGTTGGATCTGGTGGGAATCTGCGAGCCGGATCAGCGTATTCAGGAAAAGTTCAAGAGGTCGCCTGAATTTCAGGAGGTTCCTTGGGTGTCCCAGGGCGCGCTTCTCGAGGATCCATCCATCGAATTGATCCTGGTGGAAAGCCGGGTGGAGCAGCTTGTCGAATTGGGAAGGGCTGCTGTGGACGCGGGCAAGCATATTCACATGGACAAGCCGGGGGGGACCTCCCTCAGCGCGTTTCGCGAGCTTTTGGATCAGGCTGAGGACAAGGGACTTCTGGTGCAGATGGGATATATGTTTCGCTACAATCCCGGGTTTGATCTTGTGCGCCGGGCGGTCTGGGAGGGCTGGTTGGGCAACGTGTATAACATCTATGCCACCATGAACAAGGACTTGCCGGAGAAACGCAGGAGGGAATTTGCCTTTCATTCGGGGGGTATGATGCTGGAATTGGGGTGTCATCTGATCGACATGATCGTCCTTCTCATGGGCGAGCCCAACCGGGTGATCTCCTTTTTGAGAAGCGATGGGGGATTCGATGACGGATTGTCGGACAACACCGTGGCCATATTGGAGTTTGAGAAGGCTTTGGCGACCGTGGAAGTGGGTGCCATGGAACCGGAAGCCGAGGTGGCTAGGCGTTTCAAGGTGACAGGGGACAGAGGCAGCGTGTTTATGGAACCCATGGAGCCGCCTTGCGTGCGTATGTGTCTCAGGGAGCCGACAGCGGGCTACCGCGCGGGCTGGCAATCCTTGGCCATCAGGGACGAACCTCGTTACGTTCGGGATATCGAGGACTTGGCTCATTGTATCCAGGGGGAGGCGACCTTTCAGTACAGCTATGAGCATGACTACATCGTGCAGAAGACCCTGTTGCACGCCTGTGCTGGAGGGGACAGGTAAGATCCAGCCTGTTTGAAAGGGAAGGATGTCGTGATGACGATCTATGCCTTTGACGCAGCGCCCTGGGCCCATTCATTCCAACAGGGTGTCGAACTGGTGTGGGACGATCCCCGTGAGATTCATCGCGTGATCGTCGAGTTCGAAAGGGATGTTCCTGCGGATTTATCTCTGGAATATTGGCGACATCGGTGGCCTCAGAAGCGTCTTCCCAAGGACCATCTTCTCACTGGGGGCTCGATAGGATGGTGGGAACTTGGAAACTGGTTTGCCGGGGAGTACCAGGCGGCGGACGCGGAGATCGCGATTCGAGGGACAGAGGCGAACATCTCCTTTCGGCCGGTCAACGAGAGGGAATTTCCGGATCTGGACGATTTCATGGGCGATTTCCGAACGACCTTCAAGATTCGGCTTGTCTCACAGGACACTCTTCCTTCGATTCGATCGATTCATGTCTATACGGATTCCGTGTTCGAGGAGGCCTGGATCACGGTCCTGTGGGAAGGGATCCCCGGCATGGATCCGTTGTTCGAGGCCTTTAATGGCTACGTTGAGAAGGTGGAAACAGGGAAGGATCTGAGGAAACGGTTCGTGAAGTTGCGGCGAACGAGGAACACGGATCCCAATACCTTTGACAAGACGCTGTTAACCCTTCGATCGGATTCTACGGTGACCGTGCTCCTGGAAGATCTGCTCGCGGGTCCGGTGTTGATATCCCATCTAGGGATCTGCGTTGCTGAGGGACGTGAGACGCGGGGATTCGAGGATTGTCTCCAGGAGGTATTGGCTGGCCCGAAAAGGATGACCTTCGAACAGGTGGGTACAAGGCCGGAGCAAACCTGGCAGCGTGCCTGGAACCACATGGTGCCCAAAAGCCAGCCCATCTGTCTTCCTCTGGGGACGGACGGGGGCAGACACAAGTTTCAATTGAACGCGGATGGTTCGGTGAACTATCGAACCAACAATCTGTATCTGGAAAGATGTCCTGGCCGGGACACGGCACGGCTGGAACAGGATGTCTCGGAACTTGAGATCTCCTTCGGATTGCCCCCTGTTCCAAGTTTCAGGACCCTGAAAGAAGAGGTGTTGCCCGTGGGAATCACCTCATGGACATTTCAAGGGCTCGAGGTGAAGCAGACAGCGTTTGTCACGGTTCTGGATGGGATCGAGGCAGGCAAAGGGGTTCCTGAAGGAGACGCTCATGGAATCCTTCTCTGCCGCATGGATCTGGCGAACCGGTCCGAAACGGCGATTCCGCTCCAACTACCCGTTCGCGTGAAAAGCCATGGTGAGCTGGAGAACGTTTCGGTGGATGAGCGAGGGATCCTGAGGACAGGGGACAAGGTCAGAGCGATTCTGGAAAGGGGGCGATTCCGGAAGAAAGAATGCGGTGGACTCTTGTGCCGGGACAGCGAAAACGTGTTCTGGAAGGTGGAGATCGAGCCCGGAGGTTCGGCGAGCCTGATCGTCAAGATTCCCTATCTGTGGCCTGAAGAGGAGGAGATGGAACTCTTCCAGAAGCTGGATTTCGATGGAGAAATGGAGAAGGTTTCATCCTACTGGCGGAGAAGGTTGGCGGAGGGCATGAAATTGCATACCCCGGAAAGCATGCTGAACGAGTTTCATAGGGCCCATGCGGGGCATCTGCTCATCAACTGCGAGCGGGAACCTGGCTCTACTCGACGATTTGCCAGGGTGGGATCCTTTCGATATGGGGTCTATGGGGATGAATCCTGCATGATGATCATGGATCTGGATCGCAGGGGGTATCACCGAGAGGCCAGGGAATGCCTCGAAGCCTTCCTTTATTACCAAGGGACTGTGGCGTTGCCGGGGAATTATGTCTCCCAGGAGGGTGTGTTGTACGGGGCGGCCGGATACGAATGTGGTGGATACAACAAGCATCACGGATGGACCTTGTGGTGTCTGGTGGAGCATTTCCGTTTCACGAGGGATACAACATGGTTGAGGAAGATCGTCCCGAATCTGCTCGCGGCATCGGATTGGATTCTTCGAGAGCGAGCGTGTACTCTGGAAGAAGATCATGTGGGTTTGGGGCTTCTTCCGCACGGCAGTTTGGAGGACATCGCGGATTGGTGGCAATGGCTGGTGACCAATGTGTATGCTTGGAAAGGACTTGTGGAATCTGGATGGGCGCTGGGAGAGATCGGATGCCCGGAAGCGAAGCGAATCCTTGAGGCTGCCAGGGAGTATCGAGAGGATATCCTTCGCGTGTTCACCCGGGCGCGGGAGAATTCCCCAGTGGTGAGACTTGGGGACGGCGTCTATGTGCCCCACTTTCCTTCCCATCCACAGCGCAGGGGACGTAGCTTCGGGTGGATCTGCGAGACCCTCGAGGGGGCGATTCATCTCTTGATCACCGGGATCCTGGATCCCTCTTCGAGGGAAGGAACCTGGATCCTTCGCGATTACGAGGAGAATCTCTTCCTATCTCCCGAGTTCGGCTACGAGACCGAGGATTTTGTCGAGAACTGGTTCGACTGGGGAGGCTTTTCCATGCAGGCGACCCTTCTTCTGCACGTCGAACCGTATCTGGACCGGGACGAACCCAAGCATGCCCTTCGAGGTATATTCAACGCCATCGCGGCCGGGTACTTTCCGGATACCAGGATGTGCTGTGAACACGCCTTGCCCAAACTGGGGGACTGGCGGGGGGATCACTATAAATCTTCGGACGAGGCCAACGCGACTGGGTGGTTGAGAAAGATTTTCGTTCGGGAACAAGGCGACACCTTGTTCCTTGGACAAGCTGTGCCCAGGGACTGGCTCAGACCAGGGATGCCTGTGGGCGTGGAACGGGCAGCTACGCATTTCGGTCCCATGGACCTGATGATGGAAGCGGACGACACAGGGATCACCGCGGATCTGAGATTGCCTCGACGCAATCCGGCCTCTCGGATTCTATTGAGATTTGGATTGGCCCAGGAGGATCTCACGGAGGTTTGGGTCAACGGGGAGCCTTGGACCGACTGGGACGCTCATTGGATTCGTTTGCCTGCCGGTCTGTCCGATGGCGATTCCGTGCTTGTGCGCGGCGTGAGCCCTTAGGCCCCGATGCTGGCGATCCAATAGACAAAGGCCACCATGGCGATCACGATGGCCCAGCAGATCACAAAACCAAGGATGCCTTCCAAAGAAGGTCTCGGGATCTCGAGATCCGGATGATGGATTAGCTTGTGCGCCGGGGTGGGCGTCACGCCTTCGGGCAATTGGAAGGGGGTTGTGGTGGACGGCTCATCAGGCAGGATTGGGGTGCGCAAACAGTCGTAGAAACGATCGAGTTGTGCTTCAGGAACGCGTCGGGTCATCAGGCTGACAAGAATCGCGGAACCGAAACCAACTGTCAGATAGCTGAGGATACGAAAGGATAGCCGAAATTGGTCCTTGAAGATCATGAAATCAGGCAGGTTCCTGGAAGCCCAGGCGTGAAAGATTTGATGGTTGGTGAGCAGCAAGACCGCGAACGCGACCAGGGTGCCGGCCCACGCCCCGGCCGGGGTGGCGCGTCGCCAGAACAGGCCCAACCAGAAGGCTGCGCCCATCAGGGCCTGGAAATTGAAGAACCACTCCAGTCCCTTGGGAACATCGGGAACCATGTTGGCGAAGAGAAGTCCCCCGGCCACAATGACCACGGATACGATTCGACCCACCGTGATGTAATGATGTTCATTTCGGTTCCTGGCGATGAAACGTCGATAGAAATTGTGGGTGAAAAGTCCCGAGGACGAGATCATCTGCGCGTCACAACTGGACATGACCGAGGCGATCAAGGCGGCGAGAAAGACCCCGACCAGTCCCGGGGCGATGGATGGAAGGAGCACGCGCGCCACTTCTCCGTAGATCAGATCAGGACGGGCGATACCCTGTTCTTTGAACATGGCCAGTCCCGCCAATCCGGTGAGCATCCAAGCGACGGTGCATACGCGTTTGAGCATATTGCCCCCGGTCATGCCGATACGTCCATCCATTTCATTCCTGCCTGCTCCGGCAACCCCCATGATGTGAGGTTGCGTGACAATCCCGATGAGCGCCACCAGAGCGAACATGAAGATATGAAAGAGATTGATTTCGCCGGGAGAAACGAGACTGAACATGTCAGGGTTGTCGATGATCCTTCTCAGGCCACGCATGTATCCGACTCGATGGAGGGCAAAGGGAAGAAGCATGAAGGAGAGAATGACGGTCAGGATGCCCTGAACCAGGTCGGTTAGGATCGCGGCCGTCAAGCCTCCTGCCATGCCGATGATGAGCGTGGCGATGGCCATGATGAGGATGGTGGCCAACTTGGGAATAGCACCCTGGGTAATGGCCTCGGTCATGGCCGCGCAACCCAGAAAGAGGACTCCGATGTTCAAGGTCAATTGCGCCACTCCGACAATCGAATACAGTCCCGCCACCGAGGTGTTGTAGCGATATTCAAAGAAATCCCCGGTGGTCAGGGCCCTCATTCTTCGGAAGAACGGCGCGATGACCCAGTAGAACGGGGTGGCGAAGAGCCAGAGCCATTGATACCAGATCCCGGCCATGCCATCGGTATAGGTGCGGGAGGATACCCCCACGGCGTCGTTGCCGCTGGTGCCCACGCCAAAAGAAAAGAAGATCATGAGGAGCCTGTTGGTCTTGCGTCCCGCCATATAGAAATCGGCTGTGTCATGGATTCGTTTGGATGTCCAGACCCCGATCAGGGTGATCCCGACGATATACGCCAACAGCGCCGCCCAATCCCACAAACCGATCCCCAGAATCAACAGTGGTTCTTGCATGAATATCTCCGTGCATGAGCGATCGCCGATGGCAATCACTTGGGTCGCAAGGTGGTCATCGCAATGGTGTTCGATTATAGGTAGACGAAGACGATCGGTCAACGATCATGGAATCAGGATTTCGATTACTTCAGGAATTTGGGTTGCGCAATCACCGCCCTTGAGCGGTTTCAAAGCCTGCCCCATTCACGGGAAGGCCTGTCAACAGCGAAGCCATGCGGCCTGCCTTGTAGGAGCTGCGCACCAGGGGACCGCTAGAGACGTCCCGAAATCCCAGGGCCAGAGCGTGTGTTTTCCACCAATCAAAGTCCTCCGGATGCACGTAGCGTGCCACAGGAAGCTGCCATTTCGTAGGCTGCAGATACTGTCCTATAGTCAGGGCGGTACATCCTGCAGCGAGGAGATGACAAAGGACTTCCTCCACTTCCCGATCTTCCTCTCCCAACCCCAACATTATTCCTGACTTGAGGTGAAGTCCGGTCACAGTGTCTTTGGCCGTGCGAAGAAGATTCAGGGATCTCTGAAACGAGGCGCCAGGACGGACCCGATCATAAAGCCTAGGAACCGTTTCCACGTTGTGGTTTAACACGTGAAAACGCGTATCCAACAGGATGTCCAGGGCATGGGGGTTGCCCTGGAAGTCTGGGACCAGAAGTTCCACGGTGGACTTGGGCAATACTGCTGCCAGGGATCGAACGGTGGCGGCGAAATAAGCTGCCCCTCCGTCGGTCAGATCGTCTCTAGTCGTTGAGGTCACCACCACGTGCTGAAGTCCCATCCTCTTTGCCGCCGCGGCTATCTGCCTTGGTTCTGTTGGGTTTGGGGCAGATGGAACGTCCTGTATGATTCCGCAGAATCGGCACCGGCGCGTGCAGACAGGTCCCAGAATGAGAAAGGTTGCTGTCCCTTGAGATAGGCACTCCCATCGGTTGGGACAGTTCGCTTCCTGGCAGACCGTGTGAAGGCCCTGCTGTCTGATTTGAGCCGTCAGGTGGGCAAAGTTCTTTCCCCGGGGGAGGGGACGTTTCAACCAGGAGGGTTTAGGAGATGGCATGAACTGTCCCTTCGCCTTCTTTGGGGATAGCCGCCTGGATTAGACGCCATCCGAAGACATTAACAAAGGCCTTCTCCATGGCGGCCTTCACCTGGCGCATCTTTAGTGGCCTCCCAGCGGCCTGGGATAGGCTCGCCATCGTGATCCCTTGAAGACCACAGGGGACGATCCACTGAAAGGGCATCAGGCATTTTGAGTTTACGTTAAGGGCCAGTCCATGAAAGGTTACGGATCTTCGAATGGCAATGCCCACGCTTCCTACCTTGCGAGAACCGATCCAAATACCGGGCCCGCGTTGGTGTGCGACGGCGTGGATCCCGAAAGAAAAGGCGGTTTCCTTCATGACCTCTTCCAGTTTTCCTACAAAGGCGGGAACGGAAAGGTGCGACTGACCCAGATGGATGATGGGGTAGGCTACCCACTGGCCTGGACCGTGGTACGTGATATCTCCTCCCCGATCGGCTCGGTGTACGGACAATCCCTTCTGTTGCAGGAACTGTTCGTCCACCAGCAGGTTTGGTTCCCGCACATGTTTGCCCATGGTGAGGACAGGGGGATGTTCCGCGAAAAGCAGCTGATCCCTTGTATCGTGTCCCTGGGCCCGAGCGGTGACTAGGCGGCGTTGCAGGTCCAGGGCCTGAAGATAGGGCAGATTGTCCAGAGACCAGACAACACAGGGGCGGTCGAGCTTCGTAGCCATGGATTATCCTGTGAGGTGGGGTTTCCTGGCAGCCCCAATTTCGTCCAACCGTGTCACCTTGGTTCTTTGGGGGGCCGAGTGCAACTTGTCCGGGGCAGTTTGAGCCATCTCCGCGATCCGTTGCACAGCTTCCACAAACTGGTCCAGTTCCTCCTTGCACTCGGTTTCCGTGGGTTCTACCATCATGGCCCCTTCTACCACAAGGGGGAAATAGATGGTGGGAGGATGGAAACCCTCATCGATGAGCGCTTTTGCCATATCCAGGGTGGAAACGCCTTGATCCCTCTGCTTGGCGTCGGAGAAGACGCACTCATGCATGCATGGTCCCTGAAAGGGAAGATGCAGTGATGGCTCCAATCGACAGCGAAGGTAGTTGGCGTTGAGGACCGCCATCTCACTGGCTCGCTCCAGGTTGCGTCCCATGGACAGGATGTAGCAGTATGCCTTGACCATCACGGAGAAGTTTCCGAAGAAGGAGTGTACTCTCCCAATGGACAGGGGCAGGTCCTCGCAGAGAGTAAAACGATCCCCATTCTTCACAATGCGGGGACGAGGCAGAAAGGGCTCCAGTAGCTGGCGAACGCACACAGGGCCAGACCCGGGACCGCCGCCGCCATGGGGCGCCGAAAAAGTTTTGTGCAGGTTCAGATGGAGTAGATCGATTCCGCTTCGCGCCATGTCTGCTATCCCCATGAGCGCGTTAAAATTGGCGCCATCACAGTAGACCAGTCCTCCTTTTCTGTGTACGATGGCGGCGATCTTCTGAATGTTGCTCTCGAAGAGGCCGAGGGTGTTTGGGTTGGTTACCATGATGCCCGCCACCTCATCATCCATGGCGGCCTCTACAGTTTCCGGCGACAGGATCCCTCTATCGTTGGAGGGAATGGGGACGGTCTTGAAGCCGCACATGGTGGCCGTGGCCGGGTTGGTGCCATGCGCCGTGTCCGGAATGATGATCTTGCGTCGATCTTGCCCCTTCTCTTGGTAGAAGGCGTACATCATGTGCAGACCCGTGTACTCCCCGTGGGCACCTGCCGCCGGCTGGAGAGTGGCAGCGTCCATGCCTGTGATCTCGCCAAGAAGGCGTTCCAACTCATACATGAGCTGAAGTGGGCCCTGAGCCAGGGCAGGATCAAGTAGCGGATGGGATCGTACGAAACCTGGCCGCTGGGCTTGGACCTCATGGGTCTTTGGGTTGTATTTCATGGTGCAGGAGCCCAAAGGATACAGCCCGGTGTCTAGACCGTAGTTCCACTGGGATAGGCGAGTATAGTGTCTTACTACCTCCGGTTCGCTTAGTCCAGGAAGATCGGGAACGGGTCCTGTCAATTTCTTCGCCGCCTCGCTATGGGGCACTTCCTGTCGCGGAAGAGAAAACCCGATTTTACCCTTCCTTCCCCGTTCCCATAGAAGGGGTTCGTCTATTTTGAGTCCATTGATTCCGGGAGTCTTTGTATTCATGAGCCGCACACCTCCTCCATGAGCGTGTTCAGGTCTTCCTTGCTCGCCGTTTCCGTGACACACGTGAGGATATGTCCCTTCAGGCCAGGATAGAAGGGATCTAGATGGAGCCCAGGCACGATTTTCATCGCTCTCAGCCTTCTTTCGAGGCGATCCGTGTCCCCTGCTGGTTTG
>Ga0114946_10000070_pt1 | contig 50536 bp, 46 predicted proteins | sample WalLakDeSediment_FD_88676 | JGI IMG/M metagenome (GOLD analysis project Ga0114946, IMG submission 88676) | Lake sediment microbial communities from Walker lake, Nevada to study Microbial Dark Matter (Phase II) - Walker Lake 11/02/13 Deep Sediment | ecosystem: Environmental > Aquatic >... | reverse complement strand
TAGGACAAAGGTTCCAGGCTTCTGCTCCAGCCCGCCACAGGTCTCGGACGTGATATCCTTCCCAAAGTGACATGGGGAATAAAAGTTCCCTTGGCAATTGGAAGCCCAAGCTTCCCTAGCTGATCTTCAATCAAGATCACCAATTTGGCTATGATTCCATTTAAGTCATTGAGTCCAATCCAAAGTACAGTCGCTCTATTGTCGTCAGGAAAAGAACCCAAATGGGTTAAATATAACGGTTGCGATTCCACTTGGATCGCAACGTCATCCAGAACGCAGCGTAGAGAAGGTATCATCTCCTCAGGGGTATCTCCCAAGAAGCGAATCGTCAAATGATAGGAATCTCGATGTAGCCAGCGCACGTTTGTCCCATGAAAACGTGCCCTGGTCAGGGATGTCATAAATACCTTGATCTCCTCTGAAAGAGGAAGAGCGATGAAGAGACGTAAACCGGCCATGTGTTCCTCAGAAGAGGTTGATCCAGTGCAGGATGAGCAGGCAATACATAGAGTAGATGGCAGCGATGAGATCATCCGCCATTACGCCCATACCACCATGTATGGACTGGGATTGAGAAGCCAAAGGGGGCTTTACAATATCCCACAAGCGAAAAAGCAAAAAACTGGCCAAAAGGATCTCAGGACGGGGACGAAATGGTAGGCATGTCAACCACATACCACACACCTCATCGATAACGATCCTACCAGAATCCTTTTTGGCATAGATGATTTCGCATCGACTAGCGGCCCAAACACCCAAGGGGATCAAGAAGGCTAACCCTATCACTCCTCGAAAGCCGGGAAACAAACAAACCAATAACAGCCCCCAAAGGCTACCCAGGGTTCCCGGTGCCCATGGACAATATCCAAGCCCCAGCCCAGTCCCCACGGCGATTGCAAAGGAGTCCTTTGAAGTCTTCATTACAATTATCGTCTCCCTCGACTAGAGTTCTCGAATCAATTCCCAATTCTTGCTGAGATAGCGAATTCCAGAAAACCAGGTCACGCCAAGCACTACCCACATACCCATTCCAGCCATGGCTTCCAAGAGATTCCAGGCAGATACCAGAAGCGGATTCGGAAGCAACACGCTTCCACGCTTCATAAGAACCAATCCCAAGACTACCGTGATATATCCCATCTGCCACCCAGTCTTATGCTTACCTAAACGTTCGGCACTCAAAACTCTTCCATGGGCTGCGGCTAAAAGACGCAAACCTGTGACCAAAAACTCCCTGCCTATGATTGCAACCACTGCCCATGCCCGCACAAAAGGTGTATCCGGATGCGACACAAAAGCAATCAGGCCTGCGGATACCAAGACCTTATCTGCGATGGGATCCATGAGTTGTCCAAAGACAGAGGTAACATGGTACATTCGTGCCACTTTGCCATCCACCATATCTGTCAGAAGAGCGATCATAAAAAAGAAGCATGCCATTGCCGCGGTCAGGAACCGTCCCTTTTCGTCCAAAAAGGGCCAAAAATCGTTGTCACAAAAAAAGAGAAGAAATAATACAGAAAAGAGGATACGAGATGCGGTAAGAGAGTTTGCCACCCAGGCGGCGGTAGATGATGATTGCTTCATGTTGCCTGTCATAGTATAATTTCACCTTCGATTATCTACATTGAATGAGAGGTAGTATCAATGTCTAAACGTTGTGAAGTCTGTGGTAAGGGTCCTTCCACTGGTCATCATATCAGTCACGCTCACAATAAGACCAAACGGAGATGGTTACCTAACGTACAGTCCATTCGAGTCAAGGTCAATGGAGGTACACGTAGAATGAAGATCTGCACCACATGTATAAAATCCAACGCTGTGCAAAAAACCTGACACGTCCCTTGCTCGCACCCCACTCGCAACCCAACAGATGAGAGAGAAAATAACCGGGCCGCGACCCTCACCCCGCGCCCTTTCCCAAAAGGCGAGGGATCCGAATCTGTGTGCGAGATGTTCCATAGAAGATGCAAAAAAGTCATGATGGAAGAGTCTAATCCTCCTGGCTGGTTGTTTCTTCATGAAACGCCGCAAATGCAACAGCAAGCCTGCGCCATTCCTGATCCTTGAGTTCTTCAGGCCTTTTGTCCCATGGAAAATCGTCTAAGGAAGAATCATTCGAGAATTTTACATTGTCAATTCCTGAAAGCTTCATTCCTTTGCGGATCGATTTCCTTCTGTGTCTGAAAAAAATCTTCACCATCTGGTCAAAGACTAATTCATTCGGCACATCATAGAGGACTTCGGCTCTCCTCTTGCCCCAGAGAACAGCAGAGTGAACTTTGGGAGTTGGACAAAAATCATGAGGGGCAAGAACGCAATCAATCCGTGTGTCGAACCATCTTCTCCATTGTACCGTCAATCGTCCAGTTTCTCTGGCACCGGGTACAGCCGCCAATCGTTCTGCCACCTCCCGTTGAAATACGAGGATCAGACTAGCAATCCACTCTCGCTGCTCCAAGAGTTTCAGAACAATCTGGTGACTGGCATAATAAGGAAGATCCCCCACGATTTGAAGCGATCCCTTCCTATCGGCATAATAGGATAGATCTATCTGGCGAATATCACCTGAAATGACAGAAACCAAAGGATTCAAGGAGAATCGTTGTTTCGCACGTTGAACGAGCTTTGGATCCTTTTCCAGGGCAATAACGGGTCTTTCCACAAGCCAATGGGTTAGATTGCCTGGCCCACATCCTATCTCAAAAATCAACTCTCCTGGAAGGGCTCGAGATAAGCTCCCAATACGTCTCTGGACCTCCTCATTGACCAGAAAATGTTGTGCCAATCTCGCTCTCATCACCGCAACTGAACCCGGTGATTTCCCAAGAGATCCTGAAGGTTTTCCAAAAGCTGATCCGTCGGCTCTACATGGAAATGCGATCCTGCGGAAAGAAGAGTTTCTTTCTCATGATCCAGAACCACGTGAATCATCAGTGAAACCGGCCCAGGATTGGATAAAAGAAGTTTAGATACTTCCTCCAGAATTTCCGGATCATCGTCTTGGGCATGAAAAGACAGGTGTAAATCACGTTGATCCGATTCTCTGGCCTGTTTGGAATCCATTCCAATGAACTGCTTCTTGCCCTTCCTATCGGTCCATCGGGCTTTGATAAAAAGCACTTCCCCTTCCCTATGGATATTCCGATTATAGGAATCAGCGAAAAAAGTCACCTCCACCTCTCCCAAACCATCCTCGATCTTCACAAAACCCATCGTCTTTCCCGACCTATCCACGTATTCCCTTATCCCCATAACCCTGCCTCCGAGAATGACTTCTTGATTCTTCTTGAGTGCTTTCGTTTGGTTCAAGGGAAAACAATCATAACGGTCAAAAAGAGATTTATATCTCAACAGAGGATGGCCACTGAGATAGAAGCCCAAAATATCCTTTTCTCTATCCAAGCGGTCCGAATCCTGCCATTCTTCCACGCAAGGCAAATCTGGCCGCTTCTGGGATACGGATTCCGCGCCAGCCTCGGCAGAGAAGAGATCCATCTGATACTCCCTATCAGGATCGTTCCTTCTGTTCATTTGCCCGAAGGAAATGACATCTCCAACTACGGCCATCTTCTGAGCCCGATTTCCAGGCAGGGAATCCATGGCCCCCGCAGATATCAAACTTTCAAGCACCCTCTTATTGACAACACGCGTATCAACCCTTCCGCACAGATCAAAAAGGTCCAAAAACGGACCTTGTTGTCGCTCATTTGAAATGGCGTTTGCGGCACCCTTCCCCACGTTCTTAAGAGCTCCAAGACCATATCTCACCTTGCCACCCACCACAGTAAAAGCATAAAAGCTCTCATGGATATCCGGGGGCAACAAGCAAACCCCACAAGCCTTGCACTCTTCCACATATTCGGCGATCTTGTCGATAGAACCAATCTCGCTAGTGAGAAGAGATGCCATGAATTCTGCGGTAAAGTTCGCTTTCATATAGGCCGTCCAATAGGCCACTACAGCATAGCCGGCTGCATGGGAACGGTTAAATCCATATTCCGAAAATTTGGCCATCATGTCGAATATTTTATCCGCCGTTTCAGGGGAAATTTCATTCTCAGAAAGGCAACCTTTCTTGAAGATTTCCCTATGCTCATCCATAAGGGAATGCTTCTTTTTCGCCATCGCGCTGCGTAACTCGTCGGCTTGTTTCAAACTGTATCCCGCCAGTTGCCTTCCCACGAGCATCACTTGTTCCTGATAAAGCATAATTCCATGGGTAGAAGACAAGATTTCTTTCAAGGCGGGGTGCGCGTAATCCGGATCGACCCTTCCCTCTTTTACCTTGATATAATCATCCACCTTGTCCAAAGGACCAGGTCGATAAAGAGCGACCAGATCGATTAGATCATTCATGTTCCGTGGTCTGAGACGAGCCATAAGGTTACGCATCCCGGAACTTTCCAGTTGGAAAAGCCCAATCCCTCTTCCTTCCTGAAGCAGTCGAAAGGTTCTTGCATCATCCATGGGAATCTCATGAAGAGACATCCGAACAGACCGAGTCTGTTTGATCATGTCCATGGTGTGTTGGAGTACCGTCAATGTGCGAAGCCCCAAGAAGTCCATCTTCAATAGCCCCAAGGATTCAAGGGCTTTCATCTCATATTGCGTGGTCGTATCACCATTGGGTGCGCGTAACACTGGTGAATATTCTGTGATTGGACTCGGAGCAATCACGACACCAGCAGGATGAATCGATGTCTGTCGGACCAGGCCTTCCAATCGACTTGCAAGACGGAATAGATGCGCTTTCTGGGGGTCCTTGGAGCAGGCATCTTTTAACTCTGGAAGTTCATCTAATGCCTTGGAGACCTTCATGGATCTATCAGAAGGCAGCAATTTGGCCAGAGAATCCCCCTCTTCGAAGGACAATCCCATCACCCTTGCCACATCCCGAACAACCCCACGAGATTGCATGCGAACAAAGGTAATGATTTGCGAGACGTTTTCCGCCCCATATTTGTCAGTAACATATTGGATCATCTCATTTCTACGTTCATCGCAGAAGTCGATATCAATATCAGGCATGCTCACACGTTCTGGGTTGAGAAAACGCTCGAAGGACAGGTTGTATTTCAAGGGATCGATCTCATGTATACGAAGACAATAAGCCGCCAGACTCCCGGCAACGGAACCTCTTCCAGGCCCGACAGGGATTCCGAGATCCTTTGCGTGGGTAACGAAATCCGAGACGATCAAGAAGTAAGGCGCATACCCTTCACCGTTGATCACATTCAATTCATATATCAACCTATCCCGAATTGGAATGGAAATGTCCCCAAATCGCTTTCGAGCTCCTTCTTCAACCAATTTACTCAAGTAAGTCTCTGGAGAAACCCCATCAGGTAATTCAAATATGGGATAAAGCATCTTTCCCATCGCCATCTGAAAATCACACATTTCTGCGATCATCATGGGTGTATTCAATGCAGAAGGCCAGCTCTCAAAATCGGATCTCATTTCTGCTGGAGATTTGAAATGAAGAGATTCGGACTCGAAACGGAGTCGATCTTCGTCTGATATCTTCTTTCCTGTTTGTATACACAGCAAAACATCGTGGGCTTCAGCGTCATCTTTCTCCAAATAATGACAATCGTTCGTAGCGACAACAGGTACGGAAAATCTTCCGGCAAGATCCACCAGACCGGCATTCAATTCCATCTGGCGAGACAATCCATTCACCTGGAGTTCGATGAAGACGTTTTCTCTTCCATAGATATCCAAGAGTCGTCCGAGTCGTTGCCCAGCTTCTTTGGTATTCCCTTCCAGAATGGCTTTGGGAACCCAACCTTTCAGACAGGCTGTCATGGCGATCAAGCCATCAGAATGTTGGCTAAGAAGATCCAGATCAACTCGGGGCTTATAATAGAAACCTTCCACGAAACTTTTGCTCGAGATCTGAACCAGATTGTCGTATCCGGTCTTATTCTTGGCCAAAAGCACCATGTGCGACAGATCCCGTGCGGTTCCATCTCTGATCGTTCTTGAGGTTGGAGCCATATATACTTCCACTCCCAAGATAGGCTTGATTCCAGCCTTGGACGTTTTGCTCATGAAGTCGACGGCTCCACATAAGTTTCCATGATCCGTAATGGCCAAAGCGGGCATTTCCCACGCACTCGCCTTTTGGAGCAGATCCTCCAGGCGACACGCTCCATCTAGCACGCTGTATTCGGTATGGACATGGAGGTGGACAAATGTTTCCCTCATTTACCCATGCCGACCTTTTGAGCCCTCTGAAAGACCTTCCCCTCATTTTGGATAGAAGGCGCAATGATGATTTCGGTGAGCTGCATCTCTTGAATGTTAGAAACTCCCAAACTGCCCATGGAAGTTCGCAAAGCCCCCATGAGGTTCTGGGAACCATCATCCAATTTAGCGGGACCAAATAGTATTTCTCTCAAACTTCCAGCTGTCCCGACTCTGATACGCGTCCCACGAGGCAAATTGGCATGAGAAGTGGCCATACCCCAGTGATATCCTCTACCAGGCGCCTCTTCTGCCCTAGCAAAGGCGGACCCAACCATGACCGAATCGGCGCCACATGCGAAGGCTTTACAGACATCCCCCCCGGTAGTCATACCTCCATCCGTGATAATGGGTACATATAGACCCGTCTTTTTGTGATGAAAATCACGAGCTGCGGCCACATCACACGTAGCGGTCACCTGTGGAACGCCTATACCAAGAACTCCCCGAGTAGTACAAGCGGCACCAGGCCCTACGCCTACCAGCAAAGCAGATATTCCTTCCTGCATCAGTGCTAGCGCTGTTTTGAAGGTGACACAGTTTCCAACAATGACTGGGAGCTTGAGAGATTTGCAGACATGCTGGAGGTCCAAAACCCTATATCTGGTCGACAGGTGCTTTGCTGAAGCTACGGTAGATTGAATGACAAAGATATCCGCCCCGGCTGCTTGTGCGATTTCTCCGTAACGCAAGGCAGACTCTCTTGGAACCATAGAAACTGCTGCAATCCCACCACCATTCTTGATTTCTTCCACGCGGCGCGCGATCAATTCTTCTCTTACCGGGGTCTCATATACATGCTGGAGCAGAGCTGTCGCATCTGCGACACCGGCATTGGCGATACGATCCAATGGTTCTTCAGGATTCTCGTATCTTGTCTGGATGCCATCGAGATTCAATACAGCCAAGCCACCCGATTTGCTCATTTCAACCGCAAAGCGAACATCAACCACGCCATCCATGGCTGCAGCAATAATGGGCACCTCAAACTGAATATCTCCAATGTTCCAACTCGTATTTACCTCTTCAGGATTGATCGTCATATCACCGGGAACAAGCGCTATCTCATCAAAGCCGTAACATCGCCTTGCTTTTCTCCCACGGCCAATCCACATACCCATAAAAGCTCTCCTTTATAACCGTCCCTTATCCATCTCAAGCCCCAATTCGATCCGTAAATATTCAGTGAACCCGATCCAAACGCAGCCCTTGGCGGAGAAGAGACAGAGATGCTGTTTTCGAACGGTTTGAAAGGTACGTATCACGGCATTCCAATCTGTCTCCTCTTCCCACGACGGTTTGTCTCTGGATCGCTTTCACTGAATATTTACTTCGATCCAACTCATTTCTTCCTCGTAAACTTCTGCCAGAAAGAGGGTTTGTGTTCCAAGACAGAAAGTCCTTCCCTGGCATCTCTATTGTTGGGGTCCCAGTGAAGAGCGTCATTAAATTTCTTCCTGGCTTGAGATTTGATATTTGATTTCAAGTAGATCTTGCCAAGATTGGCATGAAGCTGCGCCTTGCATGGAGAGAGAGAAATTGCTTTTTCGCAATTCATCTCCGCCATACTGAATCCCATCCCTGCTTCAATGATTGCCAATCCAAGCATGGTATAGTATTCCGGTTCGATCGGATCATGATGAACTGCCGTTTGAAACAATTCTTTGGCAGATTGAAAACGCTTTTGTCTCATCTCGGCCATGCCACGTTGATATGCATTTCTCGCCATCTCCAGACGCGTATGTTCAGCTCTTTGATCCGGCCCCTGCTCCTCGGACCGAGGTGTGTTTCCTCTCTTTCTCAAGAATTCCCTATATGCGTCTCTCTTGGCCCGATCTTTCAGCGTGTTGTACGCCCTCGTAATTTCAACAAAATCAACATCTTTCAGTGAAGTGTCATTCCCGGATGCCAAATATATATCCGGATGGTACTTGCGCGCCATACAATGATAAGCGTCCTGAATCTGGTCATCTGTAGCGTCCATGGAGAGTCCCAACAGATCGAAATAGTTCCCTCTAACCATCCCATTTCTCCCTGTACGAGAGAGATGCTTCCTCTTTATGGAGATCAGAATGACAAAAAAGACAAATGGATTCCTCTATAAGGCTATTCATCTCAAATTCCCTAAAGATCGAAGAGATTTCCGACGGTGACGACCTTCCAAGCATCATGCGATTCTCATCAAGATCGATATCTACATCATCTTTTAGTAAGGTCAATTCCTTCCATTGAAGGAGACGCTCTCCAATAGAAGCTGCCTTTTTCAATGCAGAGTCCAGCTGACATCCTCTCTGGATGACATGGAATATGTCCTCTACTGTCCCATATTTATCCAAAAGTTTGACCGCGGTCTTTGGCCCAATTCCAGGAACCCCTGGAATACCATCGGTCGTATCTCCGCAAAGAGCCAATAGATCCGCAATCTTGCTTGGTTCCACGCCCATATAATTCACAACATCCTGCGTACGGAGCGGGATTCCTTTGATTGGATTATACACCATGATATGATCGTTGACGAGTTGCAGCATGTCCTTGTCGGAGGTAACGACGACAGCGTCCCAATCCTTCTCTTGAGCCCATCTAGCTGCTGTTGCCAAACAATCATCAGCCTCAAATCTTTCTAACTGCAATATGGGAACACGGAAACGAGAAAGAATACCGATCGTGTCAGACAACTGGATTCTCAAGGAGTCCGGCATAACTGGGCGATCTGCCTTATAATCCTTAAACAGGTCCTCCCTGAATGTTGGACCCGAAGGATCAAAAGCGATGGCCAAATGGGTTGGTTGAAGGATCTTCAAGGTTTTGAATAAGACTCTGAAGAAACCAAAGGTTCCATGGGTTGGATGGCCATCCGACCGAGTTAATCCTTGGATGGCATAGAATGAGCGATATAATTGCCCGTGCCCATCAATCAAACATAGCCTTTTTCTGGCTATACCGCCTGCCATCCAATGTCTCCTCTGTAGAAGGACCCATTCCAATGAATGATGCTTGTAGCCTCATAGGCACGGTTTTTGGCGTCTTGAAGAGAATGTCCCAAGCCAGTCACTCCCAAGACTCTCCCACCCCAGTTGACGATTCCTTCTTGCGTCATCCGAGTACCCGCGTGAAAAACGATCACGTCCTCCATCGTTTCCACTTGCTCCAGACCTCGAATGGGAAACCCCTTCTCATAATCCCCCGGATAGCCACCTGATGCCATGACCACACAGAGAGCTCTCTTCTGAGACCATTCGATCCTCTCGCATGTCAGTTTGCCGCGAGCACAATCATGTAGATAAGGAACCAGATCAGAAGAAATCCGCGGAAGAAGAGCCTGCGTCTCAGGATCCCCAAATCTTACATTGAACTCGAGTACCTGAAACTGGTCTTGGTTCAGCATAAGCCCAGCATATAGAACCCCACGGAATGGACAACCTCGATGCAGCATTAGATCCAATAAAGGGAGAAAGACTTTCTCCCGTGCCAGCTCCTTGATGGAATCGGTGACCACCGGAGTTGGGGAATAAGCCCCCATACCTCCAGTGTTGGGCCCCGTATCATTTTCATAGGCCCGTTTGTGATCTTGAGCCGCATCGAGAAGGATACAGTCCCGTCCATCACATAATGCCAGGAGGGAAGCTTCCTGTCCTTCCAAGAGGTCTTCAATAAGAATCCTATCTCCAGCAACTCCTAAAGACCGTTTCTCGAGAAGCGAAACCACTGCATCCATTGCCTCTTCCGTGGTAGGACATACAAGAGCACCCTTGCCCGCGGCAAGGCCATCTGCCTTGACGACCCAACCGCAAGAACGAGCCCGAACGTAACGCTTTGCCTCCATTGAATCTTCGAAAACAACATAATTCGCCGTAGGAATTCCAGCCTCAACCATAGCTTCCTTGGCGTAAATCTTGCTGCTCTCTAGCATTGCTGCAAGAGCGTTGGGTCCAAACGCCAGGATCTTTTCTTTATTCAATGCATCCACCACACCTGATGCAAGAGGAGCTTCAGGTCCCACGACCACCAAATCTATCCCAAAGTCCCTGGCTATACGAACCACCTCAGAAGGATCCGCCGGATCTCCTGGAATGCATGATCCTAAGCGAGTCATACCGGGATTTCCCGGCAGGGAAAAAACTTGTTGGACATCCTGGCTTTGAACGATTTTCCACGCAAGCGTATGTTCCCTGCCTCCACCTCCCAGCACCATGACATTCATCCCACAACTCCTCTCAGAAAATGCTTCCTCATATTCTGATACGGAAGATGATCTCCCGGCCTGATCGTCTTACCACCATATCAAAGCGTCCCATGTTCGATCCAAGTTCGAGACATCTTTCAAGGGTTTCCAGATCGTTAACAGGCTCTCCAGCTACGCTCAAGAGCAAATCCCACGCTTCCAATCCGGCGAAATGAGACAATCCACTTCTTCCCACACGCACGATCAACAATCCATCCCCATCTGGATTGGGCACGAAAGCAGCTCCCATATTTTCAGACCATATTGCCTCCTGCATCAAACGTTCGCGCTTCTCCGTTTCGGTGAGAAGATTCTTGGCCGACCTAAGAGCCTTGTCAATGGGTATGGCAAAGCCGATCCCCTGAGCTCCTGCGTAGATCGCGGTATTGATTCCTATAACCTGGCCCATAGCGTTAAGCAAAGGCCCTCCGCTATTTCCGGGGTTGATAGCAGCATCGGTTTGTATCAAATCCGTAAAGGTCCTTCCATCTTCGGTTCTAAGGGTCCTCTCCAAAGCGCTAATGACACCTACCGTAGCTGTATGAGACAAACCAAAAGGATTGCCCATTGCTATCACCCATTCTCCCACCATCAGATCATTGCCTTCGAATATCGGACAGATGGGAAGAGAAGCCGTGTCACAGACCACTTTGATAAGTCCCACATCGTTTGCTGGATCCAGGGCCACCACTTTACCCTCAAGAGTTCGACCATCGGAAAAGCCAAGACGAACGTCTTTCACTCTTCGAAGAACATGCTCGTTGGTAACGATGATCCCCTTGGCATCCAGCACGAATCCCGAACCCATACTGGTTTCTTCCAACGGAAGCTCCCACCTAGGTTCAAAAAAGCGAAAAAATTCATCCCAAGGACTTCGCGTCGCTCTGAGCACTTTGATGCTGACTACACTGGGTCCTGCCTTCTCAATCGCTGCAACCAAGGCGTTATGTCTGGATGAACTGATATTTTCGCCAGAGGATAAAGCATCGATGCTAAAAAATAGACCTATTTCAAAGATGAGAAATAGATGCTTAAGATAGAAAGATACCCGCCCCATCATTCTCGATCATCGGCCGCCTTTTTTAACTTCCCAGACATCTTGGCCATGGATACCTGGCATTCTTTGGTCGTCTCATCGAACCATTTGCATTTACCGATGGGTCGTTGCGAAGAACTGGATTCCGGCACATAGATATATCCCTCTTCATCACAAACTACAACACGAAATCCAACAACCGGACGATCCGTTCCAGGCACCTTACGCAAACTTGTTTCACTGAGTACGGGGCATATTTTCTGTTCTCCCGCCAAGCTTCTCTCCTTTCGATCTATTGCGCCCCCCCGGGCTGATTCTGGCGAACCAACTGCATTCCTACTGGAAGCGCATCTGCTGATACGATGGTTACTGTAACATCCTTCTTATTCCACTGAGCATACCATTCTGTATCATGTTCACCGCCAACAAAGACTCCAAATTCCGAAGCATATCCTGGGTCAAGGGTATGTTCACCAAATAAATGCTGTTCTTCCATCGCACCGACAGTCTTGCCTGTATTGTCTTTGAAATGCAAGATCATATGGATTCTGTATACGCTTCGATTGCCTTTATTCCTCAGATTCCCTCTGATAGCATAGCCATTTTCATGATGACGCCACTCGGAAGACACATCTAGCACTTCGAGATGCTCGTGGTACATATCCAAACCTCTGGCTGTCATAAAAAGCCCCTTGAAATCCTCCCAGATCCACCAACGACCTCGATCCTGTTTCATACGTATCTTGACAAAGCGCGACACCGTAGGCAATCGATTCTCTGTAACCAGTTGATTGAATACTTCATGAAAAGCGTCTTCCTGGCGCACAGTGTCTCCCTGATCATCCACCCACGGGACCTGAAGGTATATTCTTTCCACATGAGGAACATCACAGCGCACATCAAAAACCAGCACACCCGCAACGTCTTTGGGTTCTTCTTCAACATAAATCTTGGTATTTTCGAAGGCCAAGCGATCTTCAATATGACCCCGTATCAATCCAAGCCTCTTGTACCAAAACTCAACATAATGGTAGGGCTTTTTGATCAGATTTTGATCCTCTTCGTGAAGCAGTTTTTCAAAAAGATAATTTGAATCATGGAAGTTTGTCCTGAACTCCTTGATAAGCCTCAATGGATCCTGGAAGCCGGTTTCCGCTTGAGTGGGTGGCACAGATTCCTGTGTTTTCTTTTTGCAACATACCAGAGTCAGTACCATCAAGATTGGAAGGACAAAAGACGTACGGTATCTCATGATATTTCTCCTCTTATTGAAATCTTAAGGATCTCTACTCGAGACGTCAAGATACCCATGAACGAGTCAGAGATCCCAGGGGTCACACAAAGAAGATTTCACATCAACCACCTCAGAGTGCGAATTGATTCTTGCATACCCCTGAGTACCGTTTATATTCAGTTTATTCGAAAACATCTATAGAAAGGAGATCGTAAATATTCAGTGAACCCGATCAGATCGCTTTCACTGAATATTTACAGGAGATCAGCCTTGGATTGCATGCATGTCATCTATAGAAAACCATATAGGGCTTGTCCAGATCTGATCATGATCTTCTCCAATGATATGAAGACTGAGACAGGATCCATCTGGTATCTTGACAGATCCTCTGAGTGTCTTCATGAAATGGTGTCCTTGTCCCTCAAAAGATTGAACCACATATCCATCGAGCAGAAGAGAGACTTGAAATCTCTCGCTTTGACAAAAGGCTTCCATTTCGATCAAAAGATCCTCGTTTGACATGATCTCCCCCCCCTGCCAAACCCCGTTGACCCGCAGCAGAGCAAATCCTCTTGAGCCCGATGTAGCACAGGTCCTCCTGCTACGAATCGCGGACCATACAGAATCACGTGTCAAATCTTCCGCAAGAAATACAGTGAGTCCTCCCACAATGGCACGAGGATCCTTTCTCCCAGGATGTCCGTTGTGGGAATCTCCGTTGGCAACCACCCCCACTTGCTTCCCGGCTCTAACGACATCCCAATAATACACGTCCTCAGTCGAAGCACCATAGATACCACAAGGAGCCCCCCTTCTATCAGAGACGCCATGAATAGAACTGATTTCCACCACAGGGGTGACTTCCTCGTCTATGAACTCAACCTGAAAAGGGACCGGTCCTCCACCAAGATGATGGGGTATACAGATTGCACCCTCATCACGTGCATATGCCCATAATTTTCGGGGTTCATCCGAATCTTTTGACAAGGAACTCCAGCATGAACCTTGGTCTCCCGGGAAAAGAACCAAGCTGTGGCCATAGGTCCAGTGGGTCCATTCATATCCGAGAAAAGAGACAAAGCTACCTGGATCATGGATTGCCTTTGTCACTTTCATCGTCTCTTCCCACATGGCCTCGTTCATGGGGATCATGCCCAAAGCATCGTGATCTGTTAAGGCTGCAACATCCATCCCAGACACATGTCTTGCGTAATGATAGTAATCATGTACGCTGCCTGTACCATCACTGAACGAGGAATGACCATGTAAATCGCCACAAAAGAGATGATATTCATGGGGCCATTCTTTCACCACAAACCACTCGCTCGTGCCAACAATGGGAATGTCTTGTTCCAGATTGTCGCTCTCCAATTGACCTGTAAATCGATATATCCCTTCAGGAATTGGATCCCAATGGATCTGAGAAATACCTTCTCGGAGCGGGAATGTTTTTTTGCGACCCTCAGGCTCTATTTGTAGATGAACGGTTCCAACACCGTCTGAACAAAAATTGTCCATATGATCCAAACTGGCCATCTTGACCATCGGTCGATCTCCCAAAGGAACCAAGGGAGAAACAGCGATCGAAAGTTGAGCTATGAGACCCGGCAATATCCTGATCCCCGGTTGTTCCGCCAAAGGCACATATTGACCCTTACCATCAAGATCCACCTTGAGGAAGAATTCTTCTCGCTCCTCTGCATATCTGTCCGCGCGTCCCCTTGCTTCAGGATAACGGCCGCCAGAAGTGTCGCCATATGTTATATGAACCTCGTCTCCCTCTTGAAGCATATTCCCCTTTACCCGCCCTACCACATAGAACAAATGTCCTCCATCCACCAGATCAAAAGAAACCCCTCTTCGTGAGCTCTGAAAAGATGTGTAACCAGGCCGGTTTGGCCATCGGGTTTGAGGCTCTATCCATCCCCACCAGGGAGAAACGTGAAAAGCGATTCCTCCACCTATGGCAATGCCATCCGGGGGAACCTCGTAGACAACTGCCCAGGTTCCTCTTTCTGAAACTCGCACTGCTTGATCATTTTGTAATCTGGCGCTGCCCAAGGGAACATCGAATCCCTCTCTTGTCCTTTGCCCCTTTTTGCAGGAAAACATACAAAGACACAGGACAATCGTAGCCATCCATCTCACGACCGGCGGTTCCTACCTTTTAGCCTTTTTTGTCTCTCGAAAGTCCAATTTCCACCCTTCTTGGAGGAAGAAACCGCGCTCATTCGTCCGGACTTTGAACCGCTTTTCTTTGTTTCAGGTGAATGCATCAGGATCTGCTGTATTAGAAGATTTCTTTCGCCGAGGGCGCGATGACCCAGATCGATTGGAGGGTAGGCAGAACAAAAGTTCAAGATTTCACGAGCGAGAACCGTATTTCCCTGGTTTTGGGCCAAACTGGCAAGTCCAATCAATGTGTGATGGGTTACGCTATAAACTCCCCAATCTTGCAATGGATGGTATTTTTCTCGTAGGGATCTCCAAATTCTTCTGGATGCTTTCAGATCCTTCTCTTGGATTCTTATTTTAAGAAGCTGAGTCAAGGCCTCGACACCTTCTTCCGATATACCCGCCCTTCTTTCCACCCATTCCAGGGAGCGAATGGCGTCCTTCCTTCTACCCATTGTGATTTCACAACCCGCCGCTCGAAGCCCGGCCTTCCACGCATATCGCTCTCCAGGATATTTTTTCATGGTGGCAAGATATCCTTTATAAGCCTTTTCTATATCGCCTCGCACTTCCATATCCCAACCAAGCGCCTGAAGATAAGCATAGCGAGCAGCATCAGACCTAACTCTGGTCTCGGCTTCCCTTCTCGCGCACTCAGACATCAGAGAATCTATTCGTTCCCCAAATCGAAATACCTCTCCCATATCAGACAGGAGAAGATCCAAATGTCTGAGAGAATATACAGCTTCCTCCGTGTATCTGTATCGTTCCAAGAGCCTGTCATACCGTTCTCTGGCATCATCAATTTTCCCCATAGCCATGTAGCATTGTGCTTGAAGATAAAGGACCCTACCCGCAAGTTCGCCAAATTCCGGATTATTCTCCATACCCTCACACAGCTGGATGGCCCTGGCAAACTCCCCGTCGGACGCCGCTCTCAAGGCATCGCTCAACATGGCGCGCGATCTTGAGATCTCCTTGGGTGGAGATATTAAGGTTCCCTCTTGTGGAATGGAATCCTGATGTAAGGTGCAGATCCATAAATCCTTGCCGTGAGCAAAACTCATCCTTTTGCCATCCTGAGCCCAAGATGGAAACGCGGCACCTCGTACCAACATATGCAAAGCGGAACCATCTGACTTCAAGAGCCAGATACCACTTTGGGAAGGTTGTAGATTCCCTCCATGGAACATAAATAGGGTACACGCCAGCCATTGGCCATCCGGGGAGATCGTGATCCCCATGATATTGATATTCTCCATCGCATGAAGATCTGTGACCCTGTAGATCCCTTCTCCCAGAATAGGAATTCTATATATATCAAGAGATCCACTCGCACTGGAGCCGACAAAATATAGATCTCGTCCGCTCGGGGAAAAACACAGACCTCCGCCGGGCCATATCGTAAAATTCTTGTCTCTGGGTTGGAATAGAATATGACGTTTCCCGGCCTGGAAATCTCGTCCCAATTCCACAAGTTCTATGCGCAAGAGTCCCGCAGCGCTGTCCCCGGCCAATTGTCTGGTCCGAGCGAAATAGGCCACGCTGTTTCCATCAGGAGAAGGAGAAGCTGATCCAAACACGATCGAAGCACTCCTCAAGACATCGAAATCCTCCTTCTTTGGAAAAAGACGAGTCACGGCAATATGACCCGCACCCCATTGGTACATACACGATTTCCCATCAGGCATGAAGTGAACATTGCCTATCGCTCCGAAATTCCTCAATTCATGCCTTTGCTCGAGAGTCATGGTATCAAGAGTCCATATGCCTATATCAGCCATAATGTCCAAAGACTCTTCCTGTCTTTTGGTTTCTCTCACCCCTTCTGGCGGAACTTCCTTGCTGAATATAATCATCTTTCCATCAGGACTCCATGAGCTCTTTCCACATACCAGATCAGACATATAGGTGGCACGTACAAGCCTTTCGTGAGACATCAAAACCTCAGGTTTCTCCTGAAATAATGGAGGGGTTTTTCCAATGCGGCATCCCACACCTGAGAGAACAAGTGCAACGGCCACCATGGCTTCAAGAATATATCCCTTTAATGTCACGCCGGATCCTTCCTAGGCCAATCCGATTGTTGTGTCTGTATGGCCTGGTCCATGAAATATTCCTTGAATTCCATCCATGAAAAGCTTGCTAACCTCCAGAAAACACGATCTGGACCGGAAATGTATGTCAAGACAATCCCTGCAAAAGTCGTTCTGCAACCTCAGACAATTCCGCTTTCGAAATTTCCATTTGAGCGGGATGAAATCGCAGCCCGTCTTCAGGGCTTCGGGGAACCACATGAGCATGCACATGAGGAACAACCTGGCCAGCATCCTTCCCGTTACACAATAAGAGATTCGTCCCTGACGCGTTTAACCCAACCTTGCAAGCCTTTGATATTCTTTGAACCAATTGAAATAGATCGTTCAGTTCCATTACGTTGAGATCCTCCAAGGTTTCAACGTGTTTTTTGGGCACAACCAGAGTGTGCCCCTTGGATATGGGCATAATGTCCAGAAACGCAACACTGGATAGAGTCTCAACTATTCTATGGCAAGGCAATTCCTCACGTAATATTTTACAGAATACACAGCCGTTCTCCATCCTTGCTCTCCTCTTCGCCAGAAGTTTATCCTTCACTTCTTATCGCAGTCACTGGAAGATCACCTTCTCCCACATTACTCTACACATTGAAATGCAGTCAATTCTTGGATATATGAGGAAGACATGCCTCTTTTCTTTGCTCCCTCTACCATGGCGACCCAATCCGATCTCAGGGGGAGAAGTCCAACCTGGCTTCGACAACCCACATATACGGCGGCAGGCAGGGTCATTCCGTCTTCAGCCACCACCTCAATGGATTTGCGTCGATATATCATATGCCCAACCCTATAATAAGCATCTAGTATCGATATTCCTTGATCGTCCACTTCATAAAGCATGCCCTCCACAATAGAGCCAGTGCTGTATAACAAATCGGGCATGCCTCCCCCTGGTCTTGTGGGAGATGGATTGGTGAAGACCAGCCGATAATCGGACAGAAAGGCTTTCATGGCTTGATGCACTGCCAAATCCATTTCTATCAATATATGCTCATTGATTTCAGAACCATAACCAAAGTACCAGTAATGACTAATGTGGTGTGCCTTGGGCATACCCACAACCTCCCTTCAGTCCTGAGTGGACTCGCCTCCAGTAAATACCGCGGAAGTCTTGTACCTTTTCAGAATCTCAGACAAGATCACCTTGATTGTGGCCGCAATGGGAACAGCCAACAAAATCCCAAAGAAACCCAGGAATGCCCCACACGCCATGATAGAAAAAATGATCCAAACCGGATGTAAACCCACCTTTCCTCCCACGATCCTGGGAGTTAAAATGGTATTGTCCAGAATTTGTGCAAAAAGAAAGAGACACAGGATGGCAAGGAGTTTCCCTGGACTGTGAAAGGTGAACCAAGTTACCAATAGGGAGAGGGCAGCCCCCAAAAAAGGGCCACAATAGGGAATGATATTTGCAAGTCCTGCCACCACGCTGATGACATAGGAGAAGGGCACTCTTAGAAACAAAAGTCCAATCAGGTAGATGACGGAGAGGACAGCAGAAACCGTGAGAGCTCCTCTGAAAAAACTTCTTAAATGCCTGTCGATCTCCATCACTACACCTCTCACCAGACTGAAATAATGCCTTGGGATAAGACCGCTTAGAAAAGTGAGTATCTTGGGAAAATCCTTGAGTAGATAAACCGTCACCACGATGAATACAAAGCCTTGAATGAAGATATTGGCCGTCCATCCTATAGTCCACAAGGTTCCCCTCGAGACCCTCCGGGCCACATCTCCGGCTTCCTTGCTTTGAAACGCCCTCAGCGAGACCATCACCGGGTTTACCACCGATTCATCGGTAGCGGCACAGGAAGGCAATGAAGAACATTCGTCCTCCAAATCATCCAGAAGCCCTTGTTCTAATTCGTCCTGAATCAGATCCGCTGTCCCAGGAGTGCCAGGTGACATCACGATCTGCCATTGTACTAGGGCTTCCCTGAGGGATCGCTGAAGCCAATCTGGCATATTGCTTTCCATTTCACCGCTGATTTGTTTGCCTATCTGGGTAACATATTTAGGGATAGCCTCCACGAAATTGACGGCCTCTTTGGCCACACGATAGGTCAGTAAAGGGAGAAATATACATAGGATAAGCATGAGGAGGACTGTAAGCAGACCCACAGCCAGTCCTCGACTCATCCTTCGTTCCATTCTTCCCACCAATGGGTTCAAGATGTAAGCGACAAGGCTGGCCAAAAGGAATGGGGTCAAAACCTCTCTCAGTAAATAGATCACACCTAGGACCAGGAAGCCCAAGATCCATGGTCCAAATTTGGCTAAGATCTCTTTGCGCTGCATTCACCCTCCATGATCAATCCAACACTTTCTCAATGATACCGCCACCCACCAGTTCTCGTCCTTGGTATAAAACAACAGATTGTCCCGGGGCAATGGATCTCTGAGGTTCATTAAAGATAATCTCTGCATGTTTGGCACTCTTCGCAAAAACCACAGCACCACTCAACTCTTGATTATATCGCGCTTTTGCTTCGATTTGAAACGTTCTCGCTGGAGGGTTCCCGCTGGACCAGACCATATCACAGGCCGTCAGGCGCTTGGCATACACTCCCTCCCTGGAGGACATAATTAATGTTCCTTGGAGAGAATCCACCCGCACAACATATCGCTTATCGCCAAGAGACAACCCCAGTCCTCTTCTTTGGCCCAATGTCACACGAGATAAAGGAGGTGTTTTTCCCAGATATCTTCCAGTTTCATCGAATACGGACCATTGACGAGTACAATGCTCTCGCCAGATATGATCCGGAAAACAAGTATCCTGACTGGATGGTTGATCATGACATCTCAAAGTTGCATCCTTGGCCAAGGCTCGAACCTCTTCTTTGGACTTACCCCCCAAAGGAAAAAGAAGATGAGATCTGATCTCGCTGGGAATGGCATAGAGAAAATAGGTTTCGTCTGGAATTCCCCTGGAAGGCCGATAAAAAGTAAGATGAGATCCGCAGGCTGATACTCCCAGGCATGCGTAGTGTCCAGTAGCCAACACCTTGGCACCCAGCTCTCTTGCCTTGTGAAAAAGGATTCCAAACTTGATTCGGGCATTACATAAAATACAAGGGTTGGGTGTTCGTCCCGATCTATATTCTTCCATATATGGAATGAGAACCTGTTCCTGAAAGTCATGGCTGAGATCAATAATATGATGTTCGATGCCCAGCTGATGAGAGATTTTCTTGGCATTCCTTGCTGCGACATGGTGTTGGCCATGCAGTACCATGGTTATGCCCATGACAGGTCTCTTTGTCTTTTGAGTCAGTAGCACAGCCACGCTACTATCTACTCCTCCACTCATGGCTATGGCCACTGGCAATTCGGAAGAAGAAGTCACCGCGTTTCGCCAAGCTCCCTGGAACGTTTTGTCGCTTCTGAGACTGCCTTTATCAGAGCCGAGCGAATCCCCCGCTCTTCAAGGGCCAAAAGCCCTCTCGATGTGGTTCCACCTGGCGAGGTCACCTCATTCTTGAGTACGCAGGGATGTGTCCCCGTCTCCAGGACCATTCTGGATGCCCCCAAAAGGGTCTGAGCTGCCAAATGCAGCGCCACTTGTCTAGGAATGCCTTCCGAGACACCTGCTTCAGCCAGAGCGTCCATGATAAGAAAAGCGTACGCGGGACCACTTCCACTCAAGCCAGTGACAGAATCCATGAGGTCTTCCTGGATGCAAACTGTCGATCCCACAGCACCGAAAAATCTTTCGACCCACTCCACATCAGTGCCTGTGCTTCCCCTCCCCCTACAGAACGCTGATGCTGATTCACCGACCAAAGCGGCTATATTGGGCATAATCCTTATGAGTCGTGATTCCCCGGGAAATAGCCTTTCCAGCGATGACAAAGGAACTCCAGCCACGATGGAACAAAGCAAATGTTCCTGATCCAACCTTTCCTTCAAGCCCCCAGAAACCGCATTCAAATCCTTGGGTTTGACGGCAATCACAATCGTTTTGCAACGATCCGCAAGATCGAAGTCATGATCGAGCAAGACGATCTGACCTTCACAACGATCACTGATATTCTGAAGTGCAGAGTCAGAAACATCATAGAGACAAATATCTTTGCCCACACAGACACCCGAGTTGATCCATCCAGTCACGAGAGCAGTTCCCATCTTTCCCGCCCCCAACACCCCTACTTGGCTTCGCACAAAACCACCTTTCTGATTGTCCGTCATTCCTAAAAAAGAAGGTTCATTCGTCCCTCAGGGTGAAAAACAAAGCAATTATAGTATGTGAACGTTATATTCTCATTGCATCCCTAAGTGCGTCAAGGAGATCTCTACATGTCAAGCGGAACCGGGAATCACTCTGTTCAGTTCGTTTCCACTTGAAGTTTAGGCTATAATTAAACGTCAACCTAAACCGATCCATAGTGTCTCTTCATCAGAAGGTAGTAAAGAAATTGTGACATGGATCAAAGTGGCTACATTCAATGCCAATTCCATTCGGGCAAGGCTCCCCATCATCTTGAGCTGGCTCAGAGAAGAAAAACCCCATCTATTATCAATCCAAGAGACCAAGGTGCAGGATCAAGCCTTTCCCGTCCAAGAATTTGAAGCCCTGGGTTATTATGCGGTTCATAAGGGCCAAAAGAGCTATAATGGCGTAGCTATTCTATCGACCTCGCCTTTGGAGTCGATTTCCTATCAGATGGAAGATGCTGAAAAACCCGACGAGGCACGGTTTCTACAGGGATCCTTCCATGGCATATCCCTGGTGAACACCTATCTGCCCCAAGGAAAGTCTGTAGATCATATAGATTTTCACTACAAGCTCAGGTGGTTCGAACGACTTCTGGTCCATTTCGAGTGCCATTTCGATCCTGAAGAGCCCCTTCTATGGATGGGAGACCTCAATGTCGCTTTGGACGAACAAGATGTTTACGATCCCAAGAGGTTGGATGGACACGTCTGCTTCCATCCACAAGAGCGCGAAGCGCTCAGAAGAATCATGCAATGGGGACTGGTTGATCTCTTCCGAATGCATCATCCGAATGAGAGAGCCTTTTCTTTCTGGGATTATCGTATCCCCAAAGCTCAAGAAAGGGATCTGGGCTGGAGATTAGACTATATCTTTGCCACACCTCCCCTGGCCAAGAACCTGATCTCCTGCCGGATTGACAAAACCCCCCGAACACAACATCGTCCCTCAGATCACACCTTTGTCGTTGCAGAATTCAATTTGGGGTAGTCCTCCGATTTAAGAGATTCCCTTTGTTTGGGCCAGATTTCCCCAGAGCCTGACCATCTTCTTATGGTTAATATTCAATCGAGCCGAGCACGAGACAAGACGATTCACGCACTCCTCGCCAGCCCTCTATAATCTAAGCTCAGATCGCTTTCACTGAATATTTACTTTCTTTCTCGCCTTGTCTGCATGAACCCCTCGCCAAGATCGGGTTCACTGAATATGTGCTTCTTATGGATAGATGTTGCCATTTGGATCGTGCCACTCCAGTGCGGTACGAGTTCCAAGAATCGTTCCTGCTGGCAAGTTCGACGCCACCGTTCCTTGTACAACGATTTGCAGGCTTTCGTTTGGAGCCAATTCAGGAATACGCCAGGATACAACTCCCTGTTCCTGGTATGTGGGCAACGGTGAAGCCGAGACGAAGCGAATACCTTGCTCAAAACTTTCTCGGACTGAAATGTCTTTGGCAAGTCCTGATCCATGATTGGTAATTTGAATCACATAATGCAGATCGGCGCCCGGTCGGGCCGCACCACTCAAGGCAGATGTTTGGGCTTCAAGCCTGGGAGCAGAGATCTCCACCGAAACTTCCCTTTGGGCCATAACATCTCTCCTGTCTCTCGCCTGTACCAATATCTTACCGTGCAGTCGCTGACCATCAGAAGCGCCTTTGGGAACATCTATCCGAGCACGCACATGAACCTGGCCGGTGGCCGCTAATCCCTCGATGGAGTGTATTTCCTTGCCATTCTCGTCAATCAAGGATCCATGAATCCCTTCCAACTTCAGGTCATAATCGCCTGGACCGTTTCCCCCATTCCTTAGGCCTATAGGAAAGAAGAGGGTCTCTCCCGGTGTAGCCATGACGGATGAACGTGTTAGATCCAGCGTGATACCAGGAATATATCCAACACGTACCGCTTCCGAAAGAAGCATCCTGGGCTCTTTATAGAGTTGACAAGATATCCCATTCCAAAGCCTGATTTCATCCCGAAACAAGGCCCTATCGGAGACTTTAAAGCGTAGATCTACCTGGAATTGTTGTGCAGGAGACATCTCTTCAAGATGCCACACAAGCTGTCTCGATGTGTCATCTTTGGATATTGGTTCAGGATAGACAGCGGCAAGAGATAATTCACCTGGATATTGACAAAAAAGTGATACCCCAAGAGCTACCACTGAGCCCACATTTTTCATTCGCACAGTCCATGTGAGCTCTTGCCCAGGCATGACTTCGGCTCGATCGGGTATTGTTTCAGTGAGCAAAATAGGTCTTCTTGCAGTCACGTAGAAACGAGAGGAAGTTCTTATCTGCGAATCAAACAAGGAAACAACGTTTAAGGCAGAAGCAAAGAGCCGTTCATCGTCCATTTCCTGTGACAAACCTAAAACCATTCGACCTTCAACCGACTCTCCGGCACGTAAGGTCGGCGTTTCAAGCAAGGGCATTCCATCCTGCCCAATAATCTGCACATCCATTCCTCGATGCCCTATGTTGTTGGACAAGGCGAATCGATCCTGTCCATTTCCCGTGTTTGTGAGCAGAAAAGGAATCTCTACTTCAGTGCCACAACGAATATCCACACGGGTCTCGCTGAGACGTAGACGGATACCCGCAACTTGAGCTACCGTGATCCTAACGCCATCAGATGTCATGGATATAGGCGCCTGAGCAACAGAGGCAGGAACAGGGGGACCTGATCGTATCGATGGTTCCCTCAAAAGCGTTTCCTGCCTTGCTTGCTCACGTTCTTTCTCCTGATCCATCGTTTCATCGGGCACGCTCATCTCGTTTCTGATTTTGGATCTAAGATATAGGCTTAGAGGTATAACCTCAGCATGCGGATACTTTTCCACGAGACGATTGAGTTGTGTTTCGGCTCTCCTGTAATTGCCTTTTTCGTACAACTCGTATGCCCTGTCATAGAGCCTGAGGGCATCCTCTTCATCTCTTTGGTTTGAATAAATAGACACAGACCATAAAAAACAAAGCGCACATGCCAAGAGCCACCTAACGGTGCTCATCGTTATCCCTCCTCACTCAGGTCGTCCTCAGTACGTGAAGGTACCACCTCGGACATCTTCGACCCGGCCCAGTGTCCATACCAGTCTTGCCAAAGAATGGGATCCTGATCCAATTCCTCACCTGTAAGGTGTTTAAGAATCATATATGAGCGAGTACGAATCCGTGCATCCGAATCTCTCAAAGCAAGGATAAGTGGCCAGACAACGGAAGTATCACCCACCCATCTCAAAGCGGATACAGAATAAAATCGCACCTGTTCAGACGGATCGTTCAGTGCGGCAACCAGAACATCCTTTGATTGTGGAGCACCCAATATGCCCAAAGCTCCTGCTGCCCTGGCGCGAACCTCCGGATCTGCATCTCGTATCAAAATATGCCCCATCTTTTCGACACAAGACAGATCGCCTCGCAACGCCAAGGATTGAATCCCTGTCTTTCGTATCTCTGGATCAGGGTCCTCGAGTAAGGCGAGAAGCTCCGTCATGGATTGCGCGGCCACAGCTAGCCGGCCTTGGGAAGAAACCGATTCCATGGGGCATATGATGGGTTGATTGACATAGCTGTCGATCCTTGATTCCTCTATATAGGAACCGTTAGCCGTGTCATGATGAGCATCCATGGAGGATGGAAGGGTTTTCAGATCTTGGTCTGGCAAGATAAAGTATTCAGAATCAGTCACCAGATTCGTTTGATACCAGGTAACCCATGTTTCGTAATCCATTCCATAATCTCGTGAGGTAATCCGGCGAAGGGCCTTTAATGCCTCCAATCTGACAGATTCGGTCTCGTCCGTCAGACACGCGATCAAAGAGCCCACAGATCTATCGTCCCCTATTTCGCCCAGGGTCTTGGCGGACAGCCTTCGAACTTCGGGGTCTTTAGATTGAAGGGACGCACCCAGAGGCGGCACCACATGACCGGGCCGATGACAGACACATCCCCATAAACACAACATGACCCAACAATATAATGGCACATATCTATTCATTGGAATCCTCAATCAGCAAGTTGTGGTATTTTAACTCAGCATTCGTTTATCCGGCAACCGAAGGAATAGGACCTATTCTGAAATCAGGCAAGAGGACATGAAAGATATATCCAATTCATTGGAGTCAAGTCCAATGTGTCGCGCGTGGGAAGCTCTGTGGAAAATCGTCTCGAGATTACGAAGTGAATGTCCCTGGGATCGCCAACAAACTCCTTCCACTATCGTTCCGTATGTGGTGGAAGAAGCATATGAACTCTTGGAGGCTGTCTATGTGGAATCATGGCATGGAGTGCGAGAGGAAATCGGAGATATTCTGTTTCAGATGTGTATGCTCCTGGTCATGGCCGATGAGAAAGGGTATTTTTGCCCGGAGGATCCCTTGCTGAGTGTTGTAGCAAAATTGATCAGAAGACACCCTCACGTTTTTGCAAATTCCTCCCTTGATACACCGGAGGAAGTAGAAGAGCTTTGGGAGCGGGTGAAGGATAAAGAGAGAGGCAAAGATGAGAATTCCTCCATTATTCGCACAGGACGAGTCTTCATAGACGCAGCTTTGGTTCAGAGAATGGCATCGAAACTGGGCTTCGATTGGAATGGGCCTCAGGGTGTTCTTGAGAAACTGGAGGAGGAAAGAATTGAAATCACAAAGAGCCTGAACGACAGGGAGCAGGAAACAAGGATCATGGATGAATTGGGTGATTTGCTCTTTACAATCGTCAATCTAGCCCGACATCTCGATCTGGACCCGGAGAAAGCCTTACAACTAGCTACAAAGAAATTCTGGCGACGTTTTCAACATGTAGAAAAAGCCATTCGCACTTCCGCTCATTCCCTGACTTTAGATGAGATGGAAACGATCTGGCAACAAGCAAAATCTGAAACCGAAGGTCAAACTTCATAAACCTGCCTGGGATTCCGGCCCGAATACCTCATCCATATCAAATACGTCAATGAAGTCCTCAATCGAATCCTCTTCGGTCTTTCCCATGAGACCCGCGTCCACCATATTAAAGACAATCTCCCCAAAATCCCTGGTCTGTCTAATTCCCCAATGATTGAGTACAGATCGAGTCATAGGGCCAAATTGCGCGGGAGCAAACTCCTTGATTCCATCGAGAAATTCCTGACCTGAGATGTGTCTTTTTCTTTCATTATTTTTCTTCTTCTCCAAGGTATAATCGAGTGCGGCGAGGATGAAAGGATACGCGTCAAAAGAATATCTCTTGTCGACAAGTAAAATCTCCGACACCACGGTGCCGAAATCCTTGGGTAGCTTCATCTCAACCGAACCTCCTTTGGCTCTCGAACCGATCTATTTCAATGTCAATCCCCGGTATGGCCAAATCCTCCTGATCCACGTTTTGTTCGAGTGAGTCGATGATAACGACTCCAAGTCACAGAAATCGTCTTTTGTATCACAATCTGAGCGATTCTATCCCCTGGCGAGATCCAGTGTGGATTCTCCCCTAGGTTCACCAAAATAACTCGAATCTCTCCCCTGTAATCGCAATCGATCGTTCCAGGCGAGTTTAGGACGGCAATACCATGATGAAGAGCCAACCCACTTCGGGCACGAACTTGTCCCTCGTATCCTTCAGGGATCTCCATAGCCAGGCCTGTTGGAATACTCACACGCTGCCCCGAGCGTAATAATATCTTTTTGGGAATAGCTGCATGAAGATCCATGCCGGAGGCACCCTCGGTAGCCTTCACAGGAGGCAGCGAAGTTCCCTTGCCCATGAGGACCAAGGGCACCTCAATAGATATCGCTTTCTTCGTGCCTGCTTTCCTTGGACTCCAAGCCATCTTCTTTCACATCCTTCATGGTCAAGCTAACCTTGCCATCATCATCCACCTTGATCACCTTGACCGTAACGATGTCCCCTTCTTGGACTACATCCTCCACTCGTCTGACTCTTCCTTCTGCGAGTTGAGAGATATGAACCAATCCATCCAATCGTGGAGTCAATCCCACGAAGGCCCCGAAAGTAGTCACTTTCTTTACCTTGCCTCTGAAGATCTCTCCAACACATACTTCCTGCGTAATGGATCTAATCATGTCCAAGGCCTGTGATGCAGCCGTACTGTCCTGTGAATAGATCGTGATTTCCCCGCTGTCTTCTATGTTGATCTGAACACCGAGCGATTCGATTTTCCGGATCTGCTTTCCCCCAGGGCCAATCACCATGCCGATATGTTCAGGTTTAACCTGGGTGATATACACTCTTGGGGCATGAACAGAAGGGTCCTTCCGAGGCCTGGGTATTGTATCCAACATCTTATCGAATAGGATCTGAAGCGCTTCCCTCGCTTGTTCAAGAGCGCCGTACATCAGTTCTGTGCTGACATTGGTGGTCTTAATATCCATTTGAAGCGCTGTAACTCCACGCGGCGTCCCTGCCACTTTGAAATCCATATCGCCCAAATGATCCTCGGCTCCCAGGATATCCGTAAGGATACAAATGTTCGATCCTTCTTGGATGAGTCCCATGGCTATTCCAGCCACAGGGGCTTTGATAGGAGCCCCTGCATCCATCAATGCTAATGTCCCCCCGCAAACGGTGGCCATGGAACTAGATCCATTCGATTCTAGAATATCGGAGACAACCCGAATCGTATAGGGAAAACGTTCCCATTTGGGCATTACAGGCTCCAAGGCCCTTTCTGCCAAGGATCCATGTCCTATTTCCCTTCTGCCTTGACCCAGAATTCTCCTGACCTCACCGACGCAAAATGGAGGAAAATAGTAGTGGAGCATGAATCTCTTGGTCGATTCTCCTTTGAGTTCATCCAATCGTTGTTCATCGTCCTGGGTCCCCAACGTGACTGTAGTAAGAGCTTGAGTTTCCCCCCTACAGAACAGAGCGGAGCCATGCGCTCGGGGAAGCAGTCCCACTTCGCAACAGAGATCACGAATGTCCTTGGTTCCACGCCCATCCATTCGTTTGCCCTCTCTCAGAATCATATCGCGCATCATCTCGCTCTGTATTTCCTTGAGCACATCCTTCAAAAAAGATCGATCATCGAGCCAAGATGTTTCATCCATATCCTCCATGATCGCGTCCATAGTTTCCCTGAACAAACGAGTTCTTTCTTCTTTGGACGGATTTCTCAAAGTAAGCGCGATCTTTTCCCGTGCCATCTCTTGTACATATTGAACGAAGGGTTCGCTGGGTCGGAGGATGTCCACTTCCTTCATGGGCTTTCCGGCCATTCCCCTCAACTCGGTGAGCTTTGGAAGAATCTCTTTGATTACGCCATGACCAAATTCCAAGGCTTCAAGCATTTCCTTTTCCGGCACTTCTTGCGCCCCAGCTTCCACCATGACAATTCCCGATCCTGTGCCAGCGACAACCAAATTGATTGAACTATCCAGCATTTGAGTGTGGGTAGGATTGGCAATCAACTGCCCATCCACCTTGCCTACTCTGACTCCTGCAAACGGACCACTGGACGGGATTCCTGATATCGCCAACGCAGCCCCTGCTCCGGTGAGAGCCAACATGCCTGGATCATTCTCAGGGTCAGCCGAAAGCGTAATGGCAATCACTTGAATCTCATTGCGAAAACCTTTGGAGAAAAGGGGCCTGATGGAACGGTCTATGATTCGTGATATCAATACTTCCCTGTCCGTAGGCCTGCCTTCCTTCTTGAAAAAACCTCCTGGAATCTTACCTGCTGCATAGGTCTTTTCCCTGTAATCTACCGTCAATGGAAGAAAATCTTTCTCATCCATTGCCTCCGAAGACATCACAACGCTCACGAGAACCATCGTATCACCGTATCTAACAATGGCGGCACCATCGGCTTGTCTTGCCAGTTTGCCAGTCTCTACGCTCAACCATTTTCCGCCGACCAGAACCTCAATGCCTTTAGCTGTACGTTCTTCCATCGTCACTCACGCCCCTCTCAGAATCACCACCATATGGATACTTACAGACAATCGATCCATCCAAGTATCACTTTCTCAAACCTAGTTCGGCGATAATGTTTTGATACCGATTCAAATCCTTGTGTTTCAAGTAATTCAACAGATCTCTTCTTTGTCCGACCATCTTAAGAAGACCTCTTCTGGAATGATGATCCTTCTTGTGTTGCTTAAAATGTTCCGTCAAATAATCGATTCTATGACTCAAAAGCGCTATCTGTACCTCTGGTGAACCTGTATCCGTTTCATGTTTTCCAAACCTCTTGATGATCTCTTTCTTCTCGGGCTGTTTGTCCGTTGACACCTTGCTGTCACCTCCTGGGGCTCCCCTCAATACAATCAATCGTTGATATCGAAGGGTTGTGGTTTATCTACTTTGATCAATTTCGCCTTGAATGTTTCCATGGTCTGCTTAACGAATGGGTTCTTGGCCAAATCAGAAGCCTCGTTGTCTAGGCTCTTTTTGTCCTCTTTGTCACCCAAAATCATATCACTCGCTTCTTCCTGAAGACAGGAAGCGCCCTCCTTTTCATCGCTTTTACCAGGGTTCATGCACTCTGTGGCACCCATCGACATCGAAATCCCAATTCGAGTTTCGGGCCCTATCATATCATGCAAAACGCCTTCCAACAGATCCATGCTTTCCTTGGCCTGCAATTGTTCTTTAATCAGGACAGATGGAGCCTCCAGCAGGAGAAGGGATCTATCCTGTACCCATTGGCAACGCGCTGCCATCAAGGAGACTGCCAGCATTGGTTTTTGGGATTTTACTCGATCTACGAATTGCTCAAAAACAAAAGATTCGGCAGAACGAGACTCCTGAACGGGTACCTTGGATTGGGATACAAGGGATGATTCCTTGGCATCGTCCCTTGCATCAGAGCACTTCCGACATGTCGGCGTTTCTTGGATAGATGAAGAAGAGGGATTCCATTGTTTCACTTCTCGCAGCAGTTCATTCACGGTTAAACTGGGGATCCATTGACATGCTTTGAGCAGGGATATTTCAAGCAGCACCCTGGGAACACCTGACCATCTCATTCGGCTCTCTGTATCTGAAAGAATAGCCATTAACGTCATTATATCCGCCATGGAGAAGAGTCGTGCTTCCTTTTCCAGGTCCAGGATGCCTTGCTCATCCGAGGGAACCATTTGAGATGTCTTCTGTCCCAGTTTCACCAGAAGAATTTCACGTATATGTTTCAGAAGGGATCCAAGCAGAAAGACGGGATCGCTACCTGAGCGAATCATCTCGTCCAGACGACACAATAGATCTTGGGGAGTTTCTTCGGCAATGGAAACCATCAAGGATGCCAGATTCTCCCTGGACACTCCACGCGTTATGGATCGAATATCCTCCAACGTGGCCTCTGAATCACCCACATAAGACGCCAATTGGTCCAAGAGTCCTTCTGCGTCTCTCAGACTTCCCTCGGCAAGAGAAGCGATTCCAAAGAGAACGGTATCTTGGACCGCAAAGCCTTCCTTATCCGCAATCGTTCTGAGTCGCTCCACGATCAAAGAGTGGGAAACCATGTGAAAATCGAACCGTTGACAACGAGATACGATCGTGGGAAGAATCTGTCCCGGATCCGTGGTAGCCAGAATAAATACCACATGACTTGGTGGTTCCTCCAAAGTTTTCAGAAGAGCGTTGAATGCCGGTTGAGTCAACATGTGAACCTCATCGATAACCACCACTTTGTAACGGCCCACCGCCGGAGCAAATCGAACGCTCTCCCTTAACTCTCGTACTTCATCAATTCCCCTGTTGGATGCACCATCGATTTCCAGGACATCCATGAAGGATCCCTGAGAAATTCCAACACATGCTTGGCAAACCCCACATGGTTCGACTGTGGGACCCTGCTCGCAATTGAGTGCCTTGGCGAGCACCCGAGCCGTTGTGGTTTTGCCCACGCCCCTAGGCCCGGTAAAGAGATAGGCATGCGCCACCCTTCCCTCTTCCAGGGCATGTTTCAATGTGATACATACATGGGTTTGACCCACAATATCAGCAAAGCTCTTGGGACGCCATTTTCTGGCTATGACCGTGTATCCATCTTGAATCGCCATAGCATGAAGAAACAGGGACCAGGCCGCGGTCGTGCACCCCCATTCGGATATTTCACATCAAGCAAACCCTTGCACTCGGCTCCGATCAGACGAAACCACGGCACACGTCAGACACCATTTACCGTTGCTCCCTTCCGGGCCTGGCGGGGTTCATGGCCGTACGCTGCGTGGAGCCCGATCTTCCTTGCTCCGTGAAAAAGATGGAATCGATGCAAAATAGGCCTCCTGGTAGGAATTCAACCCTACTGGAGCGGATTGTAGGTATAGGGCACCGCTAACTCCCCGTCTAGCACGACCGCGGCCCGGTCCCTCCTTGTTCGGTTCTTGTAATTGGTTGCCTGTCCACTAGCCTTTCACGCATCCCAGAGGCATCATACGAGCTATCCTTCTGGAAAGTCCACATTGTTCAAGCACATCCACTATACCATCCACATCTTTATAAGCTTCCGGAATTTCCTCTGCCAAGGTCTGTTTTCCTTGTGCACGAACAAATACGCCAAGGGACTGCATCTCCTTGGGTATGGAACGACCCCTGCATGCATCCATTGCAGCTTTCCTGCTGAGCCTTCTTCCCGCCCCATGGGCGGTTGAACCAAAAGTCTCCTCCATTGCGAGCATTGTACCAAGAAGCAGATAGGAAGCGGATCCCATGCTGCCAGGAATCAAAACGGGTTGTCCCAGTGGGCGATATGCATCAGGCAATTCCTGACGGCCAGGTCCGAAAGCACGAGTGGCTCCCTTTCTGTGAACGCAGAGTGTATAGGATTGTCCTTGAACGATATGAGTCTCTCTCTTTGCAATGTTGTGTGCGACATCGTAAACCAGATACAACCCCAATGCATGAGAGGGCTCCTTGAAGAATTCTTCGAATGCCTTTCTAACACGGTATGTCAAGATTTGCCGATTGACCCAACCATAATTTGCCGCACAAGCCATGGAAGACCAATAACGCTTCCCCTCATTGGAACCGTGCGGTGCGCAACACAACTGCTTATCCGGAAGCTTCAGAACCTCTTTGCGAGAACGCATGCTTTTCAACGCGTCATCACACACTTGATATCCAAATCCTCGAGAACCGGAATGGATCATCAACACAATCTGGTCGAGTTCAATCCCCAAGCATTCTGCCGTTTTCGCGTCAAACACATTGTCCACTCTTTGAATCTCCAAGAAATGGTTCCCTGAACCCAGAGTCCCCAGCTGTTCTCTTCCCCTGTCCAGAGCGCGTTCTGAGACGGTTGCTGTATCTGCTCCCTCCATCCGTCCCATATCTTCTGTAAAGATGGGGTCTTCATCCCACGCGTATCCCTCCTTCACAGCCCAATCTATCCCTTCTTCCAATACCTTTAGAAGCTGGTTTCGATCCAGACGAATATCCCCTTTTGAACCGATGCCGGAAGGTACAGAGAAAAACAGGAAATCCATCAACCTAGGGAGTATTCCCTGAATGTCCTGAGCTTTCAGACAAGTCCTGATCATGCGTACTCCACAATTGATATCATATCCAACCCCGCCTGGAGAAATGACGCCCTCATCCATAGTTGTTGCAGCCACGCCACCGATGGGAAAACCATAGCCATAATGAATATCCGGCATGGCCATGCACCGCAGAAAAACACCAGGCAGATGGGCAACATTACTCAACTGTCGGAGCGCTGGATCATGTTGTATCTGCTCGAGCATGTCTTCGGATGCATAGAGACGTCCAGGTACGCGCATATCACCTTCAGGTTCCAGCTCCCAAACAGATCGCTCTAGTCGCGTGATCCGCACAAGTCGCTACCTTTCAAGCTTGATTGATCTTTCTCCATGTTCTCAAAGGCTTTCCTTGCCCGCCAATCCGTGATGGCAAGGGCCTGAGCCAATTCCTTGGTTGCCTTCCTGAGACGGGATAATTCAACCGACACGTGAAGCAGTAAGATACAAATAAACAGAAAGCTTCCTGCAAACAGAAGAGAGTTGGCATCCGCAACTCCCAGAAAACGCGCAATCCCAAAAAGAACTGGATTCAGGCAAGAAAGCAACAAAAGGATCAATGCTGCCACGATCCAAACTATACTATACCCCTCTCGCAAGGCTCGGCGCCTCACCAGATCCAAAACAAGCCCCAAAAACATCAGGCTTGTCAGGATACAAACGGTCTGGATCTTTGGATCCATTCTTCAGGCTCCCTTCGCAGTCATTCTCATTTTGATATAGGAATATCCCCTCGATTCTGGACCACATGGTCGACTATCCCATATTGTAAGGCCTCATCAGCACCCATCCAGAAGTTCCTGTCCGTTGCCTCCTCAATTCGACCCAGATCTTGTCCCGTCTTTTCCGCAATCACTTGATTGATCACAGACTTCACCTTGAGAATCTCTTGAGCTTGAATCTCGATCTCAGTGGCAGCCCCCCGCGCTCCTCCCATAGGTTGATGTAACATGATACGAGCATGGGGCAGCGCGTATCGTTTTCCCCGAGTTCCCGCGATCAAGAGAAGTGCGCCAAAACTGGCAGCCAGTCCTGCACAGATGGTCGCAACGTCAGGTCGAACAAACTGCATTACATCGAAAATCGCAAATCCAGGATATACCTCGCCGCCAGGACTATTAATATACATGATAATATCCTGCCTTGGATCTTCTGCATCCAACAGCAACATCTGTGCTACCACGAAATTAGCAGTCTCCATGGTAATTTCTTCACCAACGAAGATGGTCCTGTTCTTGAGCAACCTTTCGTAGATACCATCCATCCGCTTGATTTTATCTTCGCAATCCATTTCATCCTCCCAAGAGCTTGCCATGACGGGCCATTTACATGAGTTTAAACAGGATCTCAGCATACCATTGGAGATAATCTTGCTTGGTAATCAGCTTGCTTTTGTTCTTCTTCCATTTTATAAGAATCAGGTGAGATTCGTTTTCTCTGATAAAATCCTCGAAATCTTCTTCAGGAATACCCCTGATCAGTTTTCGTTCTGCGGCGATTCGAGTGAAAAGACCTCCCAAGTTCATCTCTGCCTCAATCCATTTCTTGCAACTCGATGGTGGCCAGTGAGCGGCAGGACATTTCAAGGGCAGAGGCCCTTCTTCTGGACAATGGTTGCAGAGTTCTTGACGTTTCTTTCGGGAAATAATCTTTTCCGTGAGCGTTTCCATCTCCCGCTGACCAGAACCCGTCTTTTCTGGATAGGGAAGTATGGTTCCAGCCATATCTGCACCATCCAAATTCGCGTTGGTCAAGATACATCCGTCCAAGATTGCCCGTTTCAAATCCGAGTTCATCAAACAAGCGGAAGAAAGATCAGCCCCTCTAAGATTGGCCCTGGTAAGACATGCCCCGGTAAGATCGGCCCTGCAAAGCTTCGCAGATTTTAGAGAGGAATCTCTGAGGGAAGCATGCGTCAATTTAGCGTCTCTCAGATCAATTCCCTGCAGATCGATACCGTCGAGGGCCGCTTTCGACAAATCAATGATTGCATTCGGGTGACTCCGCCTGAAAGCATTGAATTCCTCTACTCTCCCCATTTTCAAATAAGACATATAGGACGATCTGGACATCACAAACACCTTATGCCATGGAGTTTATATTTGAGAATTCAGAATACAAGCTATTCTTGATCTCAAAGAATCTTTCCTTCCTATGACCTGCAAGAGATGCAAACCAAAGAAAAGGCAAGGTATTCAATTTTATATTGTACATCATCACACAATCGTTATAGAACTGTTGCAGAAAAATAATCCTATTCTGTGTAGATATCCATTCCTCTTGCCATGTCACCAATTGATCTCTGTTCGACACAGGATGGCCCTTTAGCGACACGCCAAGCATGCCCTGAACCGAGTCTATCAAATCCTCTTCGGCCGACACACACCTGCAAGGGGTATCTTCATGAGAAACTGCATATTGGGCCTGGTTCAGTTTTTGGGGCAGATCGAACTCCTTTACAAGGCCTTCTCCAATCATAGGAATTAACCTTTTCACAAGATCGTGGCGTCGTTTCATTTGCACCTTGATCTGAGACCAAGCCTTTCGAACCTGGGATCTTGATTGGCACAGACCGTTATAGGATCCAAGAAGGAAAACGAGTCCCAACAGGAGAAAAGCCCAGAAAGCTCCGGTATACATAAACCCCTCATTTCTGTCCCATAGTCTCTTCCCTTTCCGCATAGGCCGGAAATGGGTTCACATGGAATTCCCAAGTACAGTAAATCTTAGGGCCCAAAAGACGCACGAGAGGAAAGGAGATGTCCCTTGCGTGACCCCTCATCAGGTTCCTATATGAAATATCTGTCGACTTCCTGGTAATAATTCGAACACACCCTCCAAAGCAGTGGAAACGGAAGATGTTGCCACTTCGATCAATCCTTCCGTGTTGTTTTTCATTTCCAATCTCCCCTCATCCAATCCTCTGGCTGTGATATCCACTCTAAGAGCGCTATCCGCTTTCAGCGTAAATAGAGCAGGAAGGATACGTGTGGATAAAGCCTCAACATAAATTATCAAAGCCACATCATCTTCCGTGATTCGTTGTTCACCCAAGAATAAGGTATATTCACCATGTGCGCCTTTGGGAACATATAACTCAAGACATCTGGAGAAATCCGAGAAATTGGCAACCACTAGGTGATGTGCCCACAAAGCAGCAGCGGAATCCTGGGGACACGTGACAGACACCCATTCTTCGGCCTCTTTTCGGGTTTGCCTATGGTTTTGATTTAGCCCCATGAGAATCATGCCTCTCCGGATCTCTTGCCTTGCAGAATATCTCTTCTCATAATCGTTGGTGATCAATATCAGTTTTTCTCCAAAATCCATTTCCAAACCATCCTGGGAGAGCGGATAGGAATTAAGATCCAAGTAAGACATCCTGTTCCCAGGCCAGACGACATATCCAACTTGATCGTCAAGATTGATCCAATTGCCCGGGATATTCAATGTTCTACCCTTGTCTTCGCATACCCCAATCACCTGTATTTCTCCATCTACTGAATAGAGATGGCGTTGATTGGATAGCATCCGACCATATCTGTCACAATTGAAGATGGATATGATCCCCACCCGTTCTCGAGTCAAGGCAACATCGCGCAAACTCAGCAAACTATCCAGGAAGACAACGCCATCGTTTGGGAGAGAAGCGAAGGCAATCCTATGGCTCAAGGCATGATCACATCGCCTGAGGTCTACAGTTATCGTGAAAGAAGCTTTTTCTTTTATGCAAGTATGTCCAGCCAACATGATGGTGTCATTATCGCAATCCTCTGCCTCGATTTTGCCCACCATGCTCCAATTTTCAGGATGAATCAACCATCCACCGAATTCTGGCAGGGCCAATGCCATAATGCTTCTTTTCCAGGAAAAGGAACTCATTTTAGTTGGAGTTCTGTGAACACAGAAACCCGCTTCGGGAAATTCAAAACAACCTTCCCATTCCTGGGTGAATCCAGGACCGGGCACAAGGGGCGCCGGTTCTCCTCCAAAGAGTTTCAGTAGAAAATAAAATGGATCTTTGATGGGTATGTCGGCTTTTTCAGATACAGCCTCATATACGTCATGGAGATAGGTCGACGAAGAATGTGACAAGAGGATACTATTGGCAGCGACCGCCGTAAAATAGAGTTGTTTTTCCCCGGCTGACGTTCCTTGAACGCAAAGAGGTGTACCATCCCATGTGAACAACTTCTCCAGTGCCGTCCAAACCTCGATTACACCTGACTTCAATTCATCAGGTATCCTGGATTTCCCCATGAGAAAGGGAACAGCGCATTGCCCAAGCCCTGAGGAAGATTCGGCCCATTCCGATGGATCAAGCCCCCGACGAGAACATATGGATAAATCAGCTTCAACGGTACGTCCCAGAATGCACCCGTGATGAAGAGCCTTCGGTCTTACAGATGTGCCTGAAAGTCTATTCAAGGCCAGATGTTTCAGTCTTAGGTTCCATTTTTCCCAATGAATATGTCTCGGATACATGGCGCAAACAGTGGATAGACAGAGAAGGAAGTCGGTATAGGTTTCCATTATATTTTCAGAGTGAGCCGATTCCAGCGGAGAAACCTTCACGAGTCGATCCGCTTCCAGAAACAACATGTCAGAGATCCCTCTGAGTACAATGTCATCCAGATCCGGATACAAAAGCCATCCTGCGAGAGACGTCATGGCTGCAGCTCTGGGAGAACGTCCCTGCATACCCCATTGAAGAGCATCGGAACAGGTATATGGCCCTGAAATATGGCAACCTATAAGATATCTTAGTCGGGATTCCGCCTGGATCAGCAAGTCGCTCTCCTCAATGGAAATTCCGGCTTCCATGAGGTTGCCTACCCTTGCGATGGTTGCCAAGATTAAGGCAGAACGGGCATTGGGAAGAATACCCCTGTCAGTGGAAAGCCCGGCATCGGGGTAACCTTTGATGAATTCAGCAGCCTCATCGTCATCGGAAATCTGTACCTGTCCAAATTCATTCGAAAGAAAAAAACACTTGGCAAAAGCTATATACAAAGAATGGGAAATCCTATCACGGTTGCATCTCGACATATCGATGGCCTCTATATCAAACAGATGTTCCATTCCAATCTCCTCGGGCTCCAGATCGTTTCATTCGGTACGCAGGGCTTCAACTGGTTGGAGTTTGCAGGCTTTGATGGAAGGCGCAAGCCCGGCAAGAGTACCGGTTACTACAGATACCACCAAGCCAGCCAATACAACAACCCATGAAATCGAGAAAGGAAGTCTAACAATCGTATTGCCAACCCAGGCCACAAGTACCCCCAGGATAATTCCCAATCCTCCACCTGTCGCGCTCAGAAAGATAGCCTCAAACAAATAGAAAAGAAGAATGCTGCGATTGTTGGCCCCAACTGCCTTTTTGATACCAATCTCTTTGGTTTGTTTGCTAACCTGAGAATACATCAGATTGGCAACACCAACACCCGACATAAACAAGCAGACCCCCAAAATGGCACTGAGAGCCATGGATGCCTTTCCGATCATATGTTTCGCGTCTTCAAGCTCCTTCTCAAAACGCCAAGCGACTTGAATCTGTCCTTCGGATGCGTCGACTTCCATGACGATTTCTTCGATTCTCTCTATGGCTTGAGGCAGAGCCGTGATACTCTCAGGCCTGAAATGAAGCTTTACTGTATTCAAAGTAGCACCATGACATCGCATAGCCGTTGTATAGGGGATATAAATCGTACGATTCCTTCTCTCCGCTATATGCTTCACGAAAAAAAGGCCATGGGCTTTTTCAGCTTCTTCATATGCAGTCTCTCTAGCCATCACTCCAACGACCTCATATCGCACATCATGGAACCATACTTCTTTTCCCAAAGGATCCGATTCTCCAAAAAGCAAGACAGCCACTCCCTGACCTAGACAGCAAACCTTCCTGGAACGTTCAATATCGAACTCGGACAGGAATCTACCCTGCCCCATATCCAATTCCATGACTCGCAGATAAGAGGGGGAGGTTCCGACAACCGAGGCATTATCCAAAAAACTACCTGAAATCTCCACGTGAGGTGCAACCCTAAACTCCTCGGATGCGTAAGAAACGAGCTGGGCAATTCGTTGAGCGGTTAGATTTCCTGTCACCTCCACTCCAGAAAGACCACCTGATTTCTCCACGGCCTCGAGATTCAATTTAGCCAATCCACTTCCAATAGAAAACAAAGTCACCACAATCATGACCCCCCACGCCGTCCCGGAAACTTTGACCAAAGCGCCAAGTTTGTCGATTCGAATATCATCCCAACAGGCTCGCAAGACTTCAAGAAGAAACAAAACAACCTCCCGTGCGACTCTTCATCATCCACTAAGTGTATCCTTTGAGCCTCTCTCTGTCGAGGCCAAATTCCTTTGAAGCTCCCAGAGCCGAACCATGACCAAAAATCGACAAAAAGCATGCATGGAAGCGACAACGAGTCCTGGTGTTCCATCCAAAAAACCCATAAGAAATAGATAGCGATGTATCCAGTAACGGATAGGGCGTAATATAAAGTCTCGAGCCGCAACAGGTCGATGACCTTGCTTGAGCAATTCGCTGGCTTCCAAGGATGCATATCTGTATTGTTTTTGAATCATCTGAGAAATCGTTCGATAGGGATAGTGTACAATTGGAGATCGCAGTTTCCCCAAAGTGCCTTGAAAATCCAGCCTTTCATGAACACCTTGAGATTTATAACGACCCAATCCACGACGAAATAAGCGTAAAATAAAATATTCTTTGCCCCAGCCTCCATAATGAAGTCTTCTGTTCAGAACATGCTGTCTAAAGGGTATGAGAAAACCCTCAGGATGACCCTTTCTCCAATTCCTGATGAGTTCCCGTATCTCATCTGCCAATTCAGTTGTGACACGTTCGTCTGCATCTAAAATGAGGATCCATTCCTTGCAAAGTTGATCCATAGCAAAATTTTTTTGATCCGCATAACCAATCCATGGTTTATGCAGAACTTTAGCCCCCCCCTTCTGAGCCAGAAATACCGTATTATCATGAGATCCTGAATCCACCACCAAGCATTCTGGAGCCCAGGAAATGCTATCCAAACATCCTGAAATCATCTCTTCCTCGTTGAGTGTGACAATGGCAACGCCCAAAGAGACTGAATTGTCCCGCTTTCTCAGAAGTTTCCTTTCTTTAAACCTAATATCTACATAAATAAACAGGTACATATCCAGTAAACCCGATCTGAGATGGGATCATAGCTGGCAGGGCGAGGAGTGCGTGAATTGTCTGGCCGGGTTCAGGGGCGGGCCGACTACCGAGCATGAGCCAAGACGATTCATGCATTCCTCGCCCTGCTGTTATCAAGCCCTCGATCAGATCAGGTTCACTGAATATTTACTATCACCCTCCTCAGAACGTGCATTTCTCTTTTGTGTGACCTTTCAATTATGGATGAAACGTCGAAAATATAATAAAAAATATTATATTACGAATTATCTAATTATATATTCAATGCTTTTGATTAAATCTTTGCTTTGGCTCCTGAATATGCTAACATATCGACGTTGTAAAGAACATTTTTTTCCCTCTTTGGGCGATATCTCCTCTAGTTCTTATTGCATATGTTCTCACTTAAGTCCTATCCAACCACTGCTTACCCTATATTGCAATGGCTCCTGAGCATTTGGAAAAAAGGAGTCGTTTTTCCCATCGATACTACGGAACCCTTCACCCTGTATAGAGCACCTGGACGATTGGATCTTATGGGAGGAATTGCCGACTATTGTGGCGCTCATGTCTTGGAAATGACGATCGACAGAGCAGTTTGGGTCGCGTTTCAATGGCGTGACGATGATCTGATCACAGCCCACAGCCACGAGGCTGATTCCATGAACCTCTCGAGTCCAGTCAAGTTGAAGATAGAAGATTTTTTTGACCCGGAAGGACACTTGAAGACTGAAGAACAGATACGTTTTCTTTTTTCTAATCCCTTGGAAACCTGGGCAGGTTATTTGCTCGGAGGACTCTATTTTCTCATCAAAGAAGGTCATATTTCGCATCTGGAACATGGTTTTACGCTTGTCGTGAAAAGCGATATTCCTATGGGAGCGGGTGTTAGCTCCTCGGCGGCACTGGAGATCGCATCTCTCAACGCCATTTGCCATCAAACAGGACTGGAGATCCCTCCTCTTGAAGTGGCTCTTCTGGCACAGAAGGTGGAGAATCACATCGTGGGAGCACCTTGTGGAATTATGGACCAGGTGGCTGTACATTGCGGATCATCTCGACGCGCCGTCTCTATTTTGTGTCAACCCGCAGAGATATTGGATGCCCTGGAATTGCCTGAAGGGGTGGATGTCTGTGGCCTATACACGGGAGAAAGAAGAAGCACTGGGGCTGATGCCTATCGAAAAGCAAGAACCGCTGCGTTTATGGGTTTATCAATTTTATCCAAGAAATTTGGCTTTGATCATCTACAAGGCTATCTGTGTAACATGTCTCTCGAAGAATTTCGATCCATCAAACAACACCTCCCTATGATTATGTCAGGAGACTCCTTTCTTTCTGAATATGGGCCGACCCAGGATACTGCCACCTGCGTTCAACCACATGAATATTATAAAATAAGAAATTGCGTTGAACATCCAATTTATGAAAATCACAGAGTGCAGAATTTCCTTCGTTGCATTCAATCTGCATCAAAAGCCAAAGGATATGAAAGGAGAATGAAATTGATCCATGCTGGCCGACTTATGTATGGGTCTAATTTTAGTTATCGAAACAGAGTTGGTTTGGGCTCCTCCTGTGTGGACACGCTTGTACGTTTGCTTAGAACAAAAGGAATGGATCAAGGGATCTATGGCGCTAAAATCACGGGAGGGGGAGGGGGCGGAACTGTCGCTGTGTTGTATGAACAGAGCGCCCAACCTCTGGTCCTGCGCGTTTTTGAGGATTATCAAGAGAAAAGACACATGAAGGGGGATGTCTTTCTGGGCTCATCTGAAGGAGCATCGCATTTCCAGCCCATTCAAGTGACTCAATAGAAATATGAGACTTCTAGATTGAAAGTGACTCATTGTGTGATACCGATTGCTGGATTGGGAACCAGAATGTTTCCAGCGAGTTATATGATACCCAAGGCTCTTTTCCCTGTATTGGACAAGGATCATAGGACCCGTCCCTTGATTCATGTCCTGATGTCCCAGGCTAGGAAAGCTGGTATAGAGGCGATAGGACTTGTCCTCCAACCTGCGCAAGTTGCCATCCTTCAATCATATTTTCTCAAAGATCCTCCTGCTGAGTTTTCACCCCATGGATGTTTTTCCGAAGAGTTTGACGAAATTCGAGATCTGGGAAGAAGAATTGAATGGATCATCCAAGATACACCCGCAGGTTTTGGCGATGCCGTGTATCAAGCTAAATCTTTTGTTGGATGTGACCCATTTCTGGTTCTATTGGGGGATCATCTTTTCCAAGGGATAGATGAGACATCTTGTATAGAGCAAATTTTACGCGCTTTTGATGTTCGAAAACACTCCATCATAGGGTGTTCCTGGGTAGACCTTGAAGAACTGGAACGTATAGCTGCCGTAGAGATCCAACGGGAAATGGTTACGCAGGACTGGATTGAGGGAACCATCCTTCCAGTGGCAAAGGTTGATGAAAAACCTGGATTTTCGTGGTCCACCGATCGTCAGAAGTTCAGGCTTTCTGGAGATAGGGCTTTAGGCGCATTTGGGATGGATGTTTTTTCAAAAGACCTTTTTCCAATCCTGGAAGATTTGTCTCTACATTCTGATAACGATGGAAAAGAAATTCAACTTCGAGACGCGCAGAATTGCCTGGCTCGAACATCCAGATTGAGTGCTTTGGTCATGGCGGGCAATCATTATGATCTCGGAAAACCAGAACTCTATGCGATGAATCTAGCTGTTCTTGCTGGATATGATCCACGCAGAAGCGATTCATGGCGGCCATATGGAGGTGAATTATATGGGAAAACGGATTCGTAAGGCGTGGAAAAGCGGCATGGTAGAGCTACAGTGTCCGGATCCCCCTACGGTCACATTGGAAAATCTGGATGTGTTGGAATGGGAAGAACGTATAGAAACGGCGAACATCGATAGCTTCTTTTTATCATGTAAAGACCATTGGGGTACATGTCTTTACGAAACTAGAATTGGACATATGCATCGAGGATTGACCTTTGATTTTATCGGAGAAATGTCCCAATCTTTGAGGACAAGCAAGATAGAGTTTGTCGCCCATTACAGTATGGGCCTGGATACATATGCTGTTGCAAACCATCCCGAATGGGGTATGCGTGACGCGAGAGGTCATCTCGTTCGTGTGGAAGACGCTGGAGTTGAAAAATGGCATCGTTGTTGCACCATGACTGGCTATATGGATCATGTGTTGGCTCAATTGGAAGAAATCCTGGAAAACTACAGGCCTGATGGCTTGTATCTGGATGCCTTTCTGCACCCTCTATGTTATTGCGATGACTGCCAGAGGTCTTTCAGAGAAAAATATGGTTTTCCCATTCCTCGTCGGCGACAAGACATCAAGAAACATTTGAGGCAATGCGATGATTTTATGACTCATGTTGTAGATCTTAAGGCCATCATGGATGTGAAGTCCCTTCTAAAGAGAATTCATCCTGATTGTTGGCTTTCCTTGTGCGATTCATGGAAAATCAATGCTCATCTGAGATCTCTACTGGACTATCATTTTGCATCTCCTGGCTCCCTTTTCTGGGAGGAAGTTCTATATGCTCAGAGTGTGGCTGGAGAACAAGGTCTTCAGATTTTCGTTGGTGGTTTGTCCAATGCCTATGATTTTTCCTTCGAAAAGACAAAAACCCATAAGGTGGCCAAGGTGACATCAAGGGGATTGTCCGCTGTGATCTCGAATCAATCCATGGGCCCTGACGGGTCCCTCGATCGAACGGAATTCGAGAGGATGGGAAAAATATTCCATGAAATGGCTTGTTGTCAGAAGATTTTAGGAAAGACCCGTCCCGTTCCCTGCGCCGCAGTGTTGGCCGAAGAAAGAAGCAGAAGCGCATTGTCCGATATGGATATGTCAGAACGCGTTCTTGATGCGCTCACCTTCCTTGGGAGACTCCAGATCCCTGTGGATGTTATTCGGGGGGAAGAGATGACACCCATGAAGTTGTCCCCCTACCAGATTATTGTCATTCCTAACATTCATTATATCACGGCTGATATGGCGAAGGCTCTTCTCAGTTTCGTAAAACGTGGGGGTGCCATCCTCGCGACGGAAGAAACGGGGTTGTATGGAAAAGATGGCCTTTGCAGGAATGAATTCGTCCTATCTGATATCTTTGGCTGTGAATATTGTGGCTCAAATTCAGAATATCAAGAGAATTGCTATGGAAGTTATTTGGAACTGGACGTTCATGATATATGGGGTGGACTATCTCTCTTCCATGAACCTCCTACGCCAGGTGTTTACATCAGGTTGCGCCTGACTACGGGTTCCGCCGCTGCTACACATATCCTTCCATCCACTCCTCTTACCTCCTCTTCTTGGGTCGGATGGGGACCTCCCCCCCCCGCCATCCTCACAGAGGATCCTGCTGTTGTGATAAACAATCTGGGTAAAGGCAGATGTATCTATGTTGGCTTCAATCTTTTCGACCCCCGTCTTCCCTGGACCCAGTTCGTCGCTGATTGCTTCGTGGATTGGCTGGTACCCAAACTATCTATCAGAGTAAAAACTCCTTGCCCCTCTGTGTTGAGATCAACCTTTGTCAAACGAAAGAAGAAATTGCTCATTCACCTGGTCAATGACCTGGGTGAGAAGTTGGGACGAGACACCATGAGTATTGCGGGTTCCTCGATCGTTGCCCAAAAGGCTTATTGGAAAATCAGCAACGCCAAGCAAGTATATCCCACTGAATCCAGACTCAACTTGCGCCAAACTAAAGAAGCAGTTCTCATTTCTATTCCCAGAATTGATAGCCATATGATTCTGGAATTGAGCGTTCGTTGATTGCTCGCATCGCGCTCCCAAGACCTTTCAAAAAGCTCTTGGACTATATCATTCCTCCCGAGCTGGAGGGGAAGATTCATGTGGGTGGACGTGTCAGAGTGCCGCTCAGCGAAGAAGAAGATATCGGCTATGTTACCGCTATTCTGAAAGAAAGTTCATTTCCTGAAAACAAGTTGCGGCCTCTCATAAGGAGTTACGAAGCCCACCCTATTTTCGATCCAGTCATGCTGGATCTTTGCGCATGGATGGCAGATTTCTACCTTTGTTCTCTGGGAGAAGCATTACATGCTGCTGCTCCTCCCCTTCCCGCAGCCTCCAAGAGGCAGGAGCATGTGGAGTTTGATAGCTCCTGGAAGGTCGATCCTCCTGACAAACTCACCCACGAACAAGAATCTGCATTGAATCGCCTGATGACTCCGATGTTTCTTGAACACCGAGTAGATCTTCTTTGGGGCGTTACGGGCAGCGGAAAGACCGAAGTCTATCTTTGCGCGATTGAAGCTGCCCTGGATCGGGGAATGGGTGCCATATGTCTGGTACCTGAAATTTCCCTTACCCCTCAAATCATGGCACGATTTGTATCTCGTTTTGGAAAACGAGTTGGGCTGCTTCATAGCAGACTTTCATTAGGAGAGCGATATCAAACATGGATGGAAATAAGGCGTGGAGAGAAGCCTGTTGTTTTAGGTACACGATCCGCTATTTTTGCACCTGTTCCTGGATTGGGATTGATCATCGTCGACGAAGAACACGAGCCCAGTTATAGACAGGAAGACACACCGCGTTACCACGCCAGGGATGTCTCTATCTTCCGTGGAAAACGAGCAAACGCACTTGTTTTGCTTGGATCAGCAACCCCGGACCTCACGACCTGGCATAGAATTCAATCCAAGCATTTTCCGGTTCATATCCTCTCAAAAAGAATCGATGGAAGCTCCCTCCCGGTGGTGGAAGCTGTCGATATGAGACAGGAACTGGAAAAGGAAGGGCATCGCGTCATTCTCTCCGGGAAACTTCTGGGATCTATAGACAAATGTCTTCAACGTGGTCAGCAATGTATGCTGTTTCTCAACAGAAAAGGTTACTCTACGTTTCTTCTCTGCCGAAATTGTGGATTTGTCCTAAAATGCCGAAGATGTGATGTTAGCTTAACATACCACAAGGATACACACTGTCTTCATTGTCACCATTGCAATGAGCAGCAACAGATTCCCAAATCATGTCCGTCCTGTAAAGATCAAAGAATTGGATACCTGGGATGTGGCACCCAGAAAGTGGAAAGGTTCCTTCATGACATTTTTCCGGAAGCGGTCATCGCGCGTATGGATGCTAATACCACTGCCAGGAAAGGAGATCATGCCAGAATCCTGGAAGCCTTTGCCAGACAGGAGACTCAGATTCTGGTTGGGACTCAGATGATCGCCAAGGGACTCGATTTCCCGAACGTAACCCTGGTAGGTGTCGTATATGCGGATATTGGCTTGAACTGGCCGCATTTCCGTTCCGCCGAAAGGACCTTTCAGATTATCACCCAAGTCAGCGGTCGCGCGGGACGAGGAAGTCAACAAGGACGGGTCCTGGTGCAAACTTATAATCCTGATCACTATGCCATTCGCTATGCGCTGCAACAGGACTATCAAGGATTTTTCCAAAAAGAGATCCAATTCAGAAAAATTGCGGGATATCCACCTTTTCGTCATTTGGCTCAGATCCTGTGTTCTTCTTCATCCTCTCAAATCGCCATGCGTGGCGCCCATGAACTGGCTCGCCATCTTCGGCGTCCTCCACACCCCAGAAACGCTCGCTTTGAGGTTCTGGGACCGGCACCAGGTATCATCGGCAAATTGAAAGATCAATACATCTGGGATTTGACCGTACTATCCAACCATCACCGATGGATGAGAGAACGTCTTCTTCAGGGACTGGCAAAGGTATCCGTGGCAGCTCGTTTCAGGATTATGATAGACTCGTAATAGGACTTGAAAGAAGACGGATATGGCGATTCTACCCATCAGATTGTTTGGTGATCCTGTTCTGCAACGCAGAGCAGACGAAGTGGATCATTTTGACTCTGAACTAAGAGACTTAACCATAGATATGATCGATACAGTGAAAGCAGAGAACGGTGTAGGTTTGGCAGGGCCCCAAGTGGGTCATTGCAAACGTATATTCCTCGTGAGCGATCTGAACGGACAGGAAACCTTTCAGGTATATATCAATCCCGTAATACTGGAAGGATCTGGAATCGATCATGAAGAGGAAGGCTGTTTGAGCCTTCCTGATATCAGATCCAAGGTGGAACGGAAGGCCAGCATCTTGCTTCAAGCCTATGATCTTTCGGGCAAGAGGCTACAGTTGGAAGCGACGGGCCTTTATGCCAGAATCTTTCAACATGAGTTGGATCATTTGGATGGCATCCTGTTTGTCCAAAGGATTCCAAGAGCCAAACGTTTCTTTCTCAAAAGTCGCCTGGATCAGATTCGATCAGATGCTAGAAAGCGCCTCATCCATATCGAGGGTGATCCCAAGTGAGGATTTTGTTTCTGGCGTCCTCCTCCTTTGCTCTTCCCTGTCTAAAGGGTTTACTCGATTCATCTCATGAGATCCTTGGCGTCATTTCCCAACCTGACAGACCCAGGGGTCGAGGAAACCACCTTCACCCTACGCCCGTTGCTCTCGTGGCACATGAGGCTGGCCTGCCCATCCTAAAGCCTGACAAGATTTCCTCCTTTGTGGCCCGTCAATGGATTCAGGACGCCCATGTTGATACGATCGTTGCCCTTGCCTACGGTCAAAGGATCCCCAAGAGTGTGAGGGAGTTGGCGTCCCTATTGGCTCTCAATATCCATCCATCCCTTCTCCCCAGACACCGAGGTGCCGCACCCATCCCCTGGACGATCCTCTCAGAAGATCTTCAAACAGGGGTTACTATCATTGAAATGGTGGATGAGATGGATGCCGGTCCCATTTTGGCCAAGTCCATCGTCCCCTTGTCTGGACTGGAAACAACAGGAAGTTTGGAAAGAGATCTCTCCATTCTAAGCCGGGATCTCCTCTTGTCTGTTCTTTCGAGCCTTTCTCTGGGTACCCTTGAAGTTGAACCTCAAGATCCGAATTGCATCACGTTCGCACCTGCCTTGGATAAAACATCTGCGGCTATCCCATGGGACAAGACTTGCAGGGAGGTCGATCGTCACATTCGAGCCTTCTCTCCCCATCCTGGAGCCATCTGTTCTTATCAAGACAGGCGTCTGAAGTTATTAGAGACCTCCCCTCCTGATGAACACTCGAGAACAAATGAACCAGGAAAAATCATTGAACTAAGCCACCTGGGACTCCGTATTGGAACCAGGGAAGGTGATGTTTTTATCACTAGGATTCAGCCGGAAAATGGAAAGGAGATGGATATTTGGGCATTCGCCAGAGGTCACGAGCTGAAACCCGGTCAGCGTCTGTCATGATCCGTCCAGGGCTTACATCCCGAAGCGGAAGCCCATTTTTCAGGGGGATGTTATTTTCCCTTGGTATGCTGACAACTGCGATTCTAGCAGGGATACTGACATTTCGTGTCGTGATGCCAAGTGATGAAGTGGAAGTCCCCAATCTTCTCGCTCAAGAATCTATTACGGCATGGGAAAGCTTGCAGCGCGTGGGATTGGTCCCTCACCTCGAAAATAGGAAGTACCATCCCAATCTGCCTTCAGGATGTGTCATATCCCAGTCCCCTCTTCCCGGAGTCACGGTAAGAAAGGGGCGTACTGTTCGAATCACCATAAGCGAAGGCTTCGAACTCCTCCCCATGCCGGACTTGTCCGATATGACGATTCACAAGGCGGAAGTGGCCGCGAGAAGCCAGGGTTTTGAGCTGACATCCAGCGCATCCATGCCATCCAACACTGTTTTGTCAGGACGGGTAATCTCCCAATCACCTTCTCCCAATATTCAGGCGCCTCGAGGAACTCTTATCCGTATTGTGGCAAGTGAAGGTCCACGAATGCCTGCTATCATCATGCCGGATATCCTTGGAAAGCCTCTACCGGAAGGCCGTCGACTCCTGGAAAGCCTGAGAACGGAAAAAATCAGAATCAATGAGGTTTCAGTCTCACATCATCCGCCCGGCACCATCGTGTCCCAATCTCCCGCGCCGCTATCCATTGTATCTCTAGGAAGCGAAGTGTCCATTTCGGTCTCAGCAGGAGCATCTCCTGTGTCGGATCTTCGTGTGGGACTTGGTTGGGCGCGCATTCTACCCAACCCACTGGACGCGTTCTCAATCTATAGGCTTCTTATCCAGGACGAATTGGGAAAGGACCCTGTGGTGTCAGGATGGTTGTGTATGGGCGAAGAAGTGAATCATATATATGTCTATGTGGGTCATGGACGCGCGACCATTTTTCTGGATTCGCGAATCATACAAGAATGGCTACTTTGAAAGGTGTGATCCTAATGGGAATTCAAGTATCAGCTTCGATATTGGCCGCGGATTTTTCTCGATTGGGAGAGGCCATCCTGCACGCAGAACGGTGCGGAGCGGAACGGTTTCATATTGATGTGATGGATGGAAATTTTGTTCCAAACATTACGCTTGGAGCTGCCGCCGTCAAAGCCCTCAGACCCCTGACACGAAAACCTTTTGATGTCCATCTCATGGTGAACCATCCTTACGTTCATTTTTCCGCTTTCGCGGATGCAGGAGCGGATAGTCTGTTCATCCATGTCGAGACCTGTCCCCATCTTGAAGGCGACTTACAAAGCATAAAGTCCATGGGAATGGAACCGGGCGTCACCCTCAATCCATCGTCCCCTCTTTGCTCTTTGCAACATATTACACATGTGGCTCGTCATGTCCTTATCATGACTGTCAATCCAGGCTTCGGTGGTCAACAGTTGATCACATCCACATTGCCCAAACTAGTGGAAGCAAGACGCATGTTCGATGATGGCATCCTTCTGCATGTAGATGGCGGGATCAAGGGAGACAATGCATCCATGGTGCGAGAGGCCGGGGCGGACATTCTAATCGCGGGAACATGGATCTTTTCTGCAGAAGACGCGCGAATTGCCATAGCGGCATTACGAGAATGATCCATAGATAGAAGAGAAAGGAAACGGCGCTTTGTTTGATACCCTTACAAGCCAGTTACAGAAAACATTCAGAAAGCTCACTGGCAAGGCTCGCCTGACCGAAAAGGATGTAGATCAGGCTCTTCGTGAGGTCCGCCTGGCACTCCTGGAGGCAGACGTGAATTTCAAAGTGGTTCGCGTCTTTATGGAAGCCACCAGGGAAAAAGCGGTCGGTAACGAGGTTCTCGCGTCTCTTTCTCCCGCTCAGCAAGTGATAAAGATTGTCCACCAAGAATTGACTCATCTCATGGGTGGCAGACATGCCGACTTGTCTTCCGGAGCTCGATTTCCTCTCGTCATCATGTTGCTGGGCCTTCAAGGTGCAGGGAAAACCACTGCTGCTGGAAAGTTGTGCTGCTGGATGAAACAAAAGAGAGATTTACGCTGTCTTTTGGCCGGAGGGGATCCATATCGTCCGGCTGCAAACGAACAACTTAAACAAATCGCCATGCATGTGGGAGCCGAGTTCGTGCCTTGCCTGCAGGATCCAGTGGACAGTGCAAGAAGGGCTCTATCGAAAGCTCGTTCAGAGGCCATTCCGGTCCTTATTTTGGACACTGCTGGACGTCTTCAGACGGATGAATTCCTCATGGAAGAACTCTCCAGGATTCGGGACGCGATTCAACCGGACGAGGTCCTGTTGGTTGCAGATGCCACTACCGGACAGGAAGCGGTATCTGTAGCACAGGCTTTCCATAAGAGCGTCAAGAC
>Ga0114946_10000069_pt1 | contig 50748 bp, 44 predicted proteins | sample WalLakDeSediment_FD_88676 | JGI IMG/M metagenome (GOLD analysis project Ga0114946, IMG submission 88676) | Lake sediment microbial communities from Walker lake, Nevada to study Microbial Dark Matter (Phase II) - Walker Lake 11/02/13 Deep Sediment | ecosystem: Environmental > Aquatic >... | reverse complement strand
GCTGATCGGTCTCGCTGCCGCCGTTTTCGTATCCTCGCTTCGCAAGTCGGTTCGATACGATTGGAAAGATGTGGGAAGGGAGATGCTGGCGTTCGGAAAATGGATGATGCTCACCTCCTTCGCCACGATGTTTCTCATGCGTTTGGACGTGTTCATGATATCCCCGTTGTTGTCCGACACGCCTGCCGAAGCCGGGTTGTATATTGCCGCCGGCAAGTTGTGCACACCGTTGATCGTTCTCGCAGGCTCGGTCTCGACTGTGTTTTTCCCGAAAGCCATGGAACTGCGCAGCACCGCCGAAATGCTGCACTACCTCAAACGAACACTGGCTGTGAGTATACCGGTCACTGGTATCGGACTGTTGTATCTCATTTGTTTGTTCCTGCTCATCCCGGTGTACGTTCCGGCGTACGAGGGTTCACTACCCTTGTTCGCAATACTCTTCATCGGCTACGCTTGGACGATTATCGGCAACCCGATCACCATGCTTATACTCAGTATTCATCGCGCGCGAGCGGCCACGTTCATCGCTCTCGGGCAACTGGTGCTCACCGCATGCTCGCACTACTACTTCATCACGGAATTCGGCTCCGTGGGTGCCGCCGTGAGCAGCGTCCTGGTTTGGTTTCTCGCAGGTATAGTGACGATGAGCTATATTTACATCAATCGGAATGCGATCGAGACTGTACCGAAGGAGAAGCGGACATGAAAGTGATCGTGGCCAAGCTCGCCGCCGCACTCTTCCGACGCATGCAGGGGGCTGAGTTGTTCCTGACCTTGAGGCGTCTCCGCCGGAGTGGACATGACATTCATCCGTCAGCGACCTTCGGGCCACGCGTGCAGCTCCATATACACGAGGAGGCGTCGCTCACTATCGGAGCAGGCGTGCAGGTGTTGCAGGATAGTTGGCTGATCGCGCATCCGGGTGATACTATGGTATTGCATGAAAAAGTCTTTCTATCGCAGCACTGTACGGTTTCCGGCTCGGTACATATCGGCAAGAATACACTTGTCGCGGGGTATGCTACTATCATCGACTCCGATCACGTCATTGCTGATACGGCACGACCGATCATGGAGCAGGGCGGCGTGAGTTCACCTATAATCATTGGGGAAGACGTGTGGATCGGCACTCATGCTATTGTTCTTCGAGGCGTGAGCATCGGAGATCACGCAGTTATCGCCGCCAATTCCGTCGTCACGCGTGATGTGCCGGCATGGGCGGTTGCAGCCGGTGTGCCTGCTCGTGCGATTCGCGACAGGAGAGCAACGTGACCGTACGCAGGGCGCATATTGACGATGCGGACCTCATGTCCTGGTGGAACATCGCGTATGAGTCTGGAAGCTTGCGAAGAAACACCTTTTTTCAATCGCCTGCGTGGAACCGTACATGGATACGACATTTCATCCAAACTCAACATCGACGCGAGTTGCTGTTGCTGCTGGTCGAGGATTCCGACAACATTCTCGCACTCGCACCATTCTACATACAAAGTATGGCACTTGGTCCCATTCGCGCCTGGCGCTCCATTCGCTGGATAGCAGAGAGACTCGCGCAGTACCCAGATCTGTTGCTCGTGGACGGAGACGCCGAGCGCGTGTGGCTGGCTATTCAGCAATACATCAGCGAGAACATGCCCGACGCCTGGCTGTCTCTATCTGATGTGCTTCCGGATTCCACCGCTGCCTGCATGCACGGTGCCGCTTGGAAGCGCATGCCAGGAGAGGTCTATTACCGTCTCGACCTATCGGTGGCGAGGGACGGTGATCTGACCGATCACGTGTGCGCACACATGCGCAGGGAAATACTTCGCAGCCGCAAACGCATGGAGAGCAATCCCGGATTGACGTGGGAATATCACGAAGCTCCGTCACAGGAAATTCTCAGGCGGCTCATCGAGTTGAATCGTGCGCGCTTCGGAACGGCTTCCTGGTTTCATCACGAACGCAACATCGATTTTTTCCTCGAACTGTGCCAAGCAGGGGGGAAGGAGATCTGGTGCGCCGTCACACGACGTGACGGTGAGATAGCAGATATTATTGGCGGATATATGCACGACGGAAGTTTGCTGTACGTGTTATCGGGTATGAATTCCGATCATCGCTCCATCAGTCCCGGTACAATGAATCTCGATTTGACCATCAGGTATGCGGCGGCCAAGGGCTTGCACTACTTCGATTTCCTGCGAGGTGATGAGGCATACAAGCGTGAGTTCAATCCCGAAAGACGTACGAGTGAACACTTGCAGTTCATGACGCAAAAGGCGAGCAGACGCTATCGAATCGCATGCGGTGTTCATTCAGCCTGGAAACGCCTGCATGGAGAGCGCGACCATGCGTGACGTGTTTCACTCATTGAAATTCTTCGCTGCCTCAACCGGAGGTGCCGCACCGACACGCGATGATGTAAGGTATCTCATTTCCTCCGATACGTCCGAAACTTTTTTCCTGCGAAGTCCTTTCGCTCGATTCACCGAGCAGTATACGTCTCGCATTTCCCGCGGCCACGAAATGCTTTGCGGTGTTTCAGATGATGAAATATTGTTTATGGCGAGCATAGCGTACGACGACTTGACGGTGGATGAGTTGCGGTGGACCTGGCGGTTGCGAGATGATGAGGCAGTGGTGTACGATGTGACAACAGTGCCGCATGCGCGCTGCCGCGGATTGTATACCGACGCGCTTACGTATTGTCTGCACGCATTGCATGGCAGGGGAGTGACCCGTTGCTGGATTTATTCGGAGACTCGCAATGTAGCATCATTGCGTGGAATTGAGCACGCTGCTTTCACATGCAAGGGTACTCTGCGCGGTCTCCGCATCGGTCCCTTTGCAATGCGCTTCGGACGCGTGGAGGGTATTCGCACATGATGCTCATCCGTGAAATACTGAGGCGCGCATCCATTCGACGTTTGCGATTGCGAGCGAGACAGATCGCCGATCTCATCGCAAATCCCCTCGCGACAGTGTACCCGCAGCAATTACACCTCGAAGAGGGGAAATCCCGCCGTGTGCTCGTTCTCACACCTCATGCGGACGACGAGAGCTTCGGTGCTGGTGGAGCGCTCTGTCGGCATGTCGCGGCGGGAGATGATGTTCGCATACTGTTGTTCTCCGACAATGTCGCGAGCATTGACGGCAAAGACATGAGCTATTCGGAAAAGCTCGAACTTCGCGAGCACGAGTTCGTCAATGCGATGCATATACTTGGTGTTGCCGATTTTCACTGTTTTCGATTGTCGGACAGGGCATTCAGCGCGAAAAAAGAATGCCCTGAAGGATTGATGAACAAAATGATTGAGTTTCAGCCCGATGTTTTGTATCTTCCTTCATTATTCGATAATCATCACGATCATCGGATACTGAATATCTGGTTGTTGCGCACGCTCACGTCTGTGCGATCATACCGGCCCATTATACGAGGATTCGAAGTATGGAGTCCGCTTCCCGCCACTGCGGTCATGGACATCAGCGCAGAAACAGAAAAAAAACAACGGATGATGCGTAGTTATTCGAGTCAGTTACACGTAATCGATTACGAGCATCACGTGCTTGGTCTGAACGCGTATCGCGCGATGACCGTCGATAATGCCTCGCGGTATGCGGAGGCATTTCTGGAATTACCATCCGATGCGTATCTTGCATTCGGAACATCGCTCTTTCACATCTAGATTCTATTCGATTAGCGCCCAGGAGGAAAGCTTCAATGCGGACATTGTCGAAAGCGTCATTCAGCATCGTATTGGCAATCATTGCCTTACTCGTATCCACCACTATGGTGGATGCACAAGTCGGAAACAACCTGGTTATCAGCCGGTTCATGTCCGATCCCGACAACATCGAAACACATGTCGTTATCAGCGACGTTGACGGTGTTGGCCCAAACCTGAAAATCTCGATTTACAACGAGGAAGGCCGTCTCGTCTACGAGCGGTATGAAACCCTCAACGCTTTCGGGAAAATCAATTACAATCCGCTGACGCATTTGAATGCCTACCAGCATGGATACAACCAGAATCCGAAGTTCGTCGGGACTGTTCGGATAGAAAGCGACGGCGGCCTCATCACCGGTCAGTACTGGGAGAGATACAAACAGGCGGATCGTTCATTCATGAACATCGCCGTCCCCGCCGGTGACGGAGTCGGTTTCGACAAATTGGTGTGCCAACATTTCGTCAGCGACAGAACCGTCGATTCACGTTTGATCATCTCCAACAACGAGCCGGCTCGGCCCGTCACTATCGACGTGAGATTCTATTCCGATCACGGTGGTTTGGTCGGAACGGAGAAGCGAGTGATTCCCGGAAACGGTGTGATTACCGTTCAACCGCACAGGGCGTTGCGCGGCGTGCAGATGACCGGGACGGCATACGTCTCCGTCGTGGGCGCAGGAAAAATCACCGGTGAGTACTGGCAGACCGTGGAAAAAGAAAAATACCAGATTGCGCTGCCGCTCGAGGGTGTTACGAAAATTCGATGATCATTCGCGCGGTTTTCTCGGCATTCTGTATTGCCTTCGGAATTGCGTGTGCGCCTTGCGTGGCGCACGCGCAATTTTCGTTTGGAGACGATGAGCGGGCGTCGCATCCGGGTACGGGGGATCAGTTGATACTCAATTACGTGGAATTCGACGAGGCTCGTTTCGCCTCGCATCTCGTCATCACGGACCATGAAGGAAGTGGCGCTGTGGTGAACGTGCTGATCTATGACAGAGACGGGCAACTGATGGATGAGCAATCCTTTTTCCTTCCGATTTTCGGAAAGGTGAATTATGATCCGGCAGCGCGACTCGCAGGCAAGGTGTTCAACGGAAGCATACGTATCTATTCCGACGGCGGAAATGTTTCGGCGCAATACTGGCATTTTCATCGCGATCCCAATCATTCGGTGTACAACACCGCCATTCCGGCCATGAACTCTACCGGGTCGGCCGCATTGCTCTGTCAGCATTTTGTTGCCGCACCGAATATCGATGCACGACTCGTACTCGTCAATCCCTCCAGCGACAGCAGCCTTAGCGTGGCCGTCACGTTCTACCTGGATAGGGGAAAGCAGTTGTCACGCGACAAACACGTGATAGTCCCCAATGGAATGATCACGCTCGATCCGTATACGGAGAACGAAGGATTGATACGCACCGGTATAGCGTATTGCGAGGTTGTCGATCATGGCGTCATCACAGGTGAATATTGGCAAGCCAGCAAGTCGGAGCGATATCAGGTCTCACTGCCAATGCAGAGCATCCCGGTCAGAGAAAAACACTGGTAGGCATACACCCCAGCACCTTCGCATGTGTTACGCCGTGTTGAAGCAGTACTTGTTTCGAGACGCTCACGTTTTGGTTTTTCCAAGCATCTACGTACTTGCACATATAGAGAATGCCAGGGAAGCTCGCGGCATGTCCAAAGCTCCCGTATGTCGTTGAAGTTGCTGAAGTCGGTATTCATCCAATTGAGAGTGTGTCCGTATCTTGCCGGTGAAGTCATCATCAGTTTGTTTCCTTGCTGGACCTGCATACAGATATAGCGTGCTACGTGGAGTAACCCGGCATGCTCACAACATTTTCGCTATCTTGTGAATCCATTGTCCGCGCGTACGCCTTGTGTACTCTCGACGATGCAGCACTGTGATCAACGTATGAAACGCCTGATATCTGTAGCCGTAACTCCTTGAATATCAAGAGATTAGACTTGACGATTGAAAAACAGCTAAGGTAGTATTCGCGAAAAAAGGAGAATACAGACCATTACAACTGCTTGATCAGACGAGGAACAAGCGACATGCGACATCGCCCTGCGGGAACAGACGGAAGAGGAACGCGTGCTCGGAAGCTTATGCGACTGCGTCGATGCACACCTCATACGGCGGGGACAGCCACCTAGCATCAACGAATGCTGAGCGGCGGGAGAGTGCGAAGTTCTGCTCTTGAGATCGATTGAAGCTTACAAATGCTTCGCCGGACTCGACGGCGGGTTGCGTACGCAACAGACTACTGGTTGGCAGTGCGACTGGGAAAGAGATCAAAGAAGCTGGGTCGGAAACGGTGAACACGACGGATCGCGAGCAGGGTGTCAAGCGGTCGCGGCGATAGGCGAAATCTCTGCTTAAAAAGAGCAGGGAAGTTCTGCTCCGTGGGGGGACAGCCTTCTTTCTCGGATTGTATCGTGTTGTACTTCCATTATTCGTACTTGGTGCGTACATTCCTAGGACGGATTCCAATCTACAGCGATGAGGTTGAGTGGTGCCGAATCAGCAGTTTGTCGTATCAAAGGGAGGTGCTCAAGCGAGCTTGAGTGGAAAGGATAGATGCTGATTACGATCCGAAGACCTCCTCTCGCCAAAATCCTTCCGCACGGTGCTACCTACTCGAATGATGAAGCCCTCTGCCGCTTCGTGGCGGAGCGATAAAGTATTATGCAAAAGAAATAGGATAGAATACCAACAGAATAATTACATGGAACACACAATGAACATCTGGATTCTTCGAGCTGGAGAAGGCGGCAGACTCGCCGAGGAGTTCGCAGAGGGCTACGTTGCAGTTGGGTGGAACGAGTTCGGCGACATGACCGGCATCACCGACAAGGAGGAGAGCCGAAAACTCCACGACAAGGTGTACCACGATGTGAAAAAGGGTGCGATTCCAACATCTGTGGCGATGTTCCACCGCTTCCGATCAATACTTGCGGTCGGCGACAAGGTGGTGACCTACGACGTGAGCAAGCGGGAGTATACCTCGTGGGTACGATAGCAGGCGACTATGAATACAAGCCCGATGCGGTTGGCGATTACCCCCACATACGCAAGGTCGATTGGCAGGGCCGGGTGAGCAGAAATCGTCTCACAACCTCGGCGAGAAACACGCTGGGGTTCGACTCTGACGCTGTTTTCTGTGCCCCAAGAGGTGTGGGACGAGCTTCAGGCTGTCTTGAACGGAAAGAAGCAGAAGCCAGGGAGATGTGCTGAAAGGATGCGTTTCCCCAATGAGTACCCCATCAACTCGTATCATGACATATCACTTAAAGCGGAGAATCCATGCATCGAATTCGTAGACTGATCGCTATCTTTATTTTCTTGTTAGCCTCCGTGGGGCAAGTGAATTCCCAATCACTCGATTGTTTTTCCGGGACAGGAACGACAAAAGGAGAATCAGTCGAAACTGCAATGTTGAATACGCCATCGTTGATCGTATTCTGGTCAACACTTTGTTCTCCTTGCTTGAAGGATTTGCCAGTGATGAACCAATTCGCTGGAATGAATCTAAAGATTAACTTCATTTGGGTCAGTTCCGAAAATGAAGATAAGGTGCTGCGGTATACAGACAGCTTGACGAACGTGAAATTTATTAACGACATTGATTCCACAATATGGAACGAGTTCAAGCCTACTGGATGGGGTGTAGGGTTTGCATTCAGTGCAGCCGGAGATATGCTATGGCACGGATACACTTCAGAAATCACCGAGGAAATACTTTCCGCCATTGGGGAAGGACGATCAATCGAACGCAAAAATTATCGGTTCGGAATTGAGTATTCGATGGTTAACGTAGTCGGATTCGGAAATTCAGAAGCCTCAGTCATCAATCACGAGGATGGTGATGAGTGGCGTTTAAATAACAAGCCGTTGAGTTCACTCATCAGAGTGCTCGTCAATACTATTTACGGACAGAATGTGGAGATTCTTGAATTGGGAGCGGAGCGAGCAAATACGCCGATCAAACTGTCTGTTCGATTTCGCTTCGACAAGGGCGAAAGAGCATCTTCGTACTTGAGATTCCTTAAAATGCTTTGTGGGGGGTACGACATCCAGCTTACTGTTGGAGAAAGCCGCGAGGATGGTATCAAGACTGTTGTGGTCATTGATTACACAAAATACTCAGGGTAAGTGGATGCCGTCGATGGTTGAAATACGATGATTGAACAACGTATTCTGAGCATATACCCCACGGTTCAGGTCGAAATAGCAAATCCGGATTCCAGTATTCCGACCAAGGTTACCGGACACGAAGAGTACCGAAAACTGAATTGATCTCTGAGAAGTACAGACGGTGAGAGACGTTTTCGATGATCGGCACTTTCGCTTCGCAGCATAGAAGCGAAGAGCGGAGAGCAGCGCGGTGCGGAGTTGCTCCGTCCGAGTTGCGTGCTTGCGTTTTCGCTGATTGGCTGTCACCAGTTAGCAGCGGAGCATGGAGCAGAGAGCGTGGGGCAGAGAGCGGAATGCGAGGAGCGTAGCGAAGCAGCGCGGTGCGAACAGGGTAGTGTGCATCATCCGCGTATATTCGGAGCTTGCGCGACGAGGCAACATGATAGTCGAACGTTTTCCTTGCCTCGGGTATTTCGTGCCGAGCCGGCTGATTGATCGGGTCGAGAATGCGCATGAAGGTTGCTTTACATAATGCTTGGCAATGATTATCCGCAACGTATTTGAGAGAAGCTGCGAAACGAGTATCTTACAAAGATATTTCGTTTTCGCATGAACTGTTGCGCTCATGCGAAGCGAGTGCGTGCCGCAACCGAGTTCAACGGCGTGACATGCTGACGATAACGGCGGGACGGCGAAGAGGACGCAAAAAACAATATTCAGCAGAGTAACAAAGCGTGCATGAGACCGGGAATCACTCCACATACAGGTAGATCGACAGCTACGAGTACTCGACGGAACTCGCCTGTGTCCGCTACGCGCGTGCATGTACTGCCAAAGCGGAACTTCGACGAAGTCTCGCAGCAGTTTCGTTTTCGCATCCCGTCATCGAGCGGAAGTGGTATCGACGTGCGGCACGGCATCCGTAGCGAAAGGGGCGGCATTGGGCATTGCGTTACTTTACATAATATATATTATCGGAAGTTGAGGCCGTGCAGGCCATACTGATATGAAAACATCCACAAAGCAAAACTGGGAATCTTTCTGGCAGGAGAAATCCGAAACACGCGAGGTGTACGCGAACACGGATCGCATTCGTCGCAACCTGGCGCGCCATACGCAATTGCCCGGCAAACGCATATTGGAAGTCGGTGCGGGTACGGGACGCGATTCCTTCTACATGGCAAGCGACGGTGCATCGCTGGTGTTGCTCGACTACTCGATGAACTCGCTGAAAATAATTCGAAACGGGCTTCCCGAGAGCGCCGACATTCGCGCCGTCGGCGGAGATGCATTCGCGCTTCCGTTTCCCGACGCTTCCTTCGACGTTGTGTTCCACCAGGGCTTGCTCGAACATTTTCGGCAGGCGGAAGCAGAACGCCTCCTGAGAGAAAATATTCGCGTGCTGAAAACGAACGGCATACTCATCGTCGATGTCCCGCAGCGCTGGCATATCTATACGCTGGTCAAACATGCGTTGATTGCCGTCAACGCATGGTTCGCCGGCTGGGAACGCGAATTCTCCGTGAACGAACTGCGCGCGCTCTTGACGTCACTGAACATGCAACCGGTGGATGCGTACGGCGAATGGATGTATCCGAGCCTTGCGTACAGAACATTCCGCGAAGCGCTGTATAAAATCGGAATAAAAATGCCGCTATATCCGAAACTCTTTCCGCCCGTATCCAGGTTGCGAGAACGCATTCGCTGCGCGCTCGACGGAACGTGGCTGAAACTTCATACGGCGCTTTCCATTGGAATCATTGCCCGTAAAAATCCATGATTCCTGCGAATGCGATTACGATGATTCCAAGAAATTCGTGCAGATATCGACGGATAACTGCTTGTATTACACAATGTTATGAGCTTTTATCAAAAGTATATTCTTTCCTGCAATGCCCGACAATTCACTCATGTACCATGAATACCCCGGCTGTTAATGACTGAGAAAAAACTCGACATACTGGTGTTCAATTGGCAGGACATAACGAATCCACTTGCCGGTGGCGCTGAAGTTCATCTGCATGAAGTATTCGAACGCATCGCGGCACGCGGACACCGTGTGACTCTGTTCTGCCACCATTTTCCAGGAGCTGCCCGGGAGGAAATCCGAAACGGAATACGTATCATTCGCAAAGGCGGCCGTTTTTTATTCAACTTCCATGTTCTGATCGAGTACTTCCGACGCTTCAGAAAGGACGGATACGATGTTATCGTGGATGATGTCAACAAAATACCCTTCTACACCCCCCTCTTCGTTCGTGAGCCCGTACAGGGAGTGACGCATCATTTGTTCGGAAAAAGTATTTTCCTTGAAACGGTATTTCCCCTCGCAGCGTACGTCTATCTGGCGGAACGTCTGATCAAACCCGTATATCGCAACGTTCATTTCATCATCGGGTCCCCGAGCACGCATGGCGAATACATCGAATGGGGATTTCCCGAGCATCAGGTGACAGTGGTTAACTACTGTGTAAACAAGCAGATATACTATGCCGATGAAAGCAATGCATTTGATCCGTTTCGTATAGGATATTTCGGTCGATTAAAAAAATATAAATCCGTCGAACACCTTTTGCAGGCAATGCAGAGACTTGTTGGCGATTACCCTCTGTTGAAATTGGATATTATCGGTGACGGCGATGACAAACCAAGGCTTGAAGGAATCTCACGCGATCTGGGTCTTGAGCATGTAGTGACCTTTCTCGGTTTCATACAGGAGGAAGAGAAGGCACCACTGCTTCAGAAAATGAATTTCGTTGTAAATACCTCATCCAAGGAAGGTTGGGGACTGACTGTTGTAGAGGCGAACGCTTGCGGCGCACCTGTTGTAGCAGCGAATGTTCCCGGATTGCGCGATTCCGTTATCGATGGAAAAACGGGTTTACTGTACGAATATGCGAATATCGACGATTTGACGGAGAAAATGAAAGTGTTTCTCGATGATGTCGACAAGCGGAATGCATTTCGTGATCACGCGCGCTCGTGGGCGGATACGTTCGATTGGGAATTCGCAGCGGATAGAACACTGGAACTTACTATGCGAAGCATCAAGAATTGGAAATCCTGAACACGAACCCGCCGTTTCAGTATCCAAGCTCCCGAAGCCGGGCGTCACTGATATCCGGTTCTCGCTCCAGACGAAGAGCATTCAACACGTACTTGCCAAGCATATCAAGTTCGATGTTCACCTGTTTTCCCTTCTCGTAGGTTGAAAACAGTGTGTTTTCCCATGTGTGCGGAATGACGGATACAAGAAACGACGACGCGTGTTTCTCCGCTACAGTCAGACTCACACCATCGACCGCGATGCTGCCCATTGCGACGATATTCGCGGATGACTCCGGAGGAAATGAAATCTCCACCATCCAGCTTTCACGGCGACGCTCGATAGCGAGTACGCGGGCGGTGAAATCCACATGCCCCTGCACGAAATGTCCGCCAAGCTTCCCCCCCACTCGAAGTGCTCGCTCGAGATTGACAGGAGATCCGCTGCGTAAATCCCCGAGCGTGCTTTTACGAAGCGTTTCCTCGACCGCCTCCGCTTGGAAAACCCGCTGATCGAACGACACAACAGTCAAACACACACCGTTGACGGCTATACTGTCGCCGATCGCGGTATCCTGCAAGACGAGACGTGCATTCACATCGAAGCGAGTTCCGCTGCCGAAGGGGCGCGAACTCCGAATCGATCCGATTTCCTCAACTAATCCCGTGAACATCTCTTCACTCCTTGCGGGGTCGATAAATAGTATACGTATCATCACCCATTACCTGGGTGTGTTCTATCTGAAATCCATACGCGCCGGAAAGATGCAACGGGCGAAGCGCGGAAAACGCTCCGATTCCTTGTCCGAGCACCAAGGGTGCCGTGAAAACATCGATGCGATCAAGTAAACCGGCTGCAATAAAGGATGAATACACCTCGGCACCGCCTTCCACGAGTATGGAACGAATACCGATGTCTTCGAAGAGCAGTTTCAAGGCGGCATGCAGCGAGGCTTTTTCCAAGCTATCCGTGCTAACCGCGATCACTCGTATCCCACGCTTGCGCAGGCGTTCAATCTGCGCCTGGTGGGTATCGGCTGCTTTACGCGATGTCACAAGCAGCGTGCGTTCCGGATGTGCGTCCGTGAGTACTGTTGCAGAACGCTGAAAATTCCACGAGCGTGTCAGTATTATTCGCAGAGGATCACGACCCCGTACCTCGCGCACAGTGAGCCGAGGATTGTCTTTTCGCACAGTGTTCGCACCAACGAGTACCGCATCGTAGATGGATCGCAATCTGTGTACTTCCGAACGTGATTCAGGCGATGTCATCCAATGAGATGTCCCTTTCAGGGCGGCTATACATCCGTCCATGCTTTGTGCGATTTTCAGCAGAATAAAGGGACGAGCATGCGTTACATTGGCCAGCCACACTTCATTCATCGCTTCGCAGCGAACACGTTCGACATGTTCGACGACTGTCAAACCGGCTCGACGGAGTTCTTCGGCGCCACCGCCTGGGACATCCGGATTCGGATCGGGCATGCCGATGACTACTTTCGCGATGCCGGCTTCGAGAATTGCTCTGGTGCACGGTGGTGTTTTTCCGAAATGATTGCATGGTTCCAGCGATACGTACAACGTGCCCCCCCGCGCGCGTTCTCCAGCGTTGCGAATCGCCTCCACCTCGGCATGCGCAGCTCCGTAACGCTGATGCCATCCACGCCCGACTATTCGAGCGTCAGATACTATGACGGCACCCACCATTGGATTCGGTTCCACGAATCCCCGGCCTCTTTCGGCGAGTTCCAAGCATTTGCTCATGTAATTTCTGTCTTTGGCGCTGCTCATCCGTGGTTGCACAAGTTATGATTGTACAGGCAGTTACGTTGTACGGCTTGTGATGTACTATTCCAAAAGTAGCTTGTTCGCAGTATACGATACGAGTGTAGATCAGTAAAAATACATAATAGATAATACATTATGTAGAATGATGTATAATATTGATATTACTTCGTTTACCTTGTATCACTTCCTAATATTCATAGCATGTTTCACCGCTATCAGGAAGAAGAGGCGAAACCACGATTACTCTGTTTGCGTTGTGCGGATATTCTTCAGTAGCTGGATTTTTCTGATCTCCGGCTCCTGTTGATTCGTCATCCTGCTTCTTTCGTAAATGAGCAGTGCCGTGGATATTTTTCTATTGCCGCGGTTGCCCGAAAGCGGTACGACGGTGTTGCCTTCGACAAGCATGGTCGCCGAACTTCCGCCATCAAGATTTATCGCTTGCCATGCACCACGCGCCAAGAGCAGTTCAGCGAGTGTATGCAAACTTGCTCCGCGTCTGCGATGCTTTCCGTTGTATGGTTCCACCGTGACTAATATCAGCGTATCGCCGCTCCGGTTTATTCCGATTGCCGATCGACCGTAATGCCCGGTGACAAAGCGCTGCTTGGTTAATCCCGCTTCGACCCATTCCACGCTAACGCGTCCATCGCGTACGATTCGAGGTACACCGCCAGTCATCTGAACAATGGGCGATGGGATCTGCGGCGTCGCATGAGTGACGAGCGAGAAGTCGTCGCCGATGAACAGTGAATGAAACAAGGGAAATCGTCCCTTGCCGAAAGAAATCACTCCCCCATTCTTCGGTATTGCAACAAAACCAGTATCCATTGCGGTGATACGACAAGGGACGGATGCGTTCGCTCGTGGTGGTGCCAGATATTCGAATTGCAGCTTCAACGTTCCACTTTCGGGACTGATGCTCCAGATGGAATCCATTCGGGCAAGTATAAGTGTATCGACTGCTGACTCGGAATCGTCGGTGATTGTATCGCGGGAGGCTTCGCGAATACCCGTCGTGTCGAGAAATGGAACGCTGCTTCCATAGTAGCTTGTGTAGAGTACTACCGATGCCGAATCGATACGACGGTTGAGGCGTGAGATCGGTATGCTTCCGATACGAGTTCTGAGAGCGACATCAATATGGAACGTATCAATATACACTTCCCCATCGTCCGTAAATGCGATCGATGGCCAGTTGCGGTATTTGTCCGCAATAAGCAATTCACCATCGCTCACCGTCGGTCCCATCGGGTGCAATGTTCCGGCTCGCCAGAAATTCGCATTCGTCCCGCCTATGACACGAATGCTTTCCCGCGTACTGTCAAGTCGATGTGCGATACGATGCGTGCGCTCCAGTCCGGAAATATGGTCCAAGCCCTTGCTGAGCCGGATGCCAAGAAAAGGATTTCTCAGATCGACGAGTAGTGTGTGAACGGACAAACGGTTTTTCGGAATGTACGCGTGCGAATACGTGACTCCTCTGACAAGTTCTCTACTACTGTCCGGAGGCAACGCCGTACGCTCATCCGGTTGCGCCACGAGGTCGGTCGCAACGAATGCGAACAGCAAGAATGCGAACAGCGGAAAACGCGACTTCATCAGCGAAGCAAAGCGATTAGACTGCGGTTTCAACGATGGATGCAAGGGGAATCCCAAGCATTTCGCCGACAGTGCGAGCAATGCCGAGTGGATCCATGTTCAGACTGCGATGCAGTTCCTCCTGCGTGCCATGATCGATGAAGGCATCGGGAATGCCGTGAATGCGAAGGTGAACATCTTGAACGCCGGTGGAGCTGAGATATTCGGCAACGCCGGACCCGAAGCCGCCGAGTATCACATTATCTTCCACAGTGATGACGTATCGAAATCGAGCGAAGATACTATCGAGCATCACCGTATCCAGTGGTTTGATGAAACGCATGTTCACGACAGTGGCTTGAATGTCGCTGTGTTCGAGTAATTCGGCTGCTTTCAAACTGTTGGCCACCATGTTGCCGACGGCTAAAATTGCAACATCCTCCCCTTCCCGGCAGAGCACCGCTTTCCCTGTGGGCACCGAAGAGAATTTTTTCCGCATCGGCTTGCCTGTCGCATCGCCTCTCGGATACCGCACGACGACGGGACCATGTATTTCATTAATGGCTGTATACAGCATGTCGCGTAATTCCTGCTCGTCGGCTGGCGCCATGATGGTAATGTTCGGCACCATGCGCAGGAATGAAAGATCGAACACTCCGTGATGCGTCGGCCCATCGGCGCCTACCAGACCGGCTCTGTCAACAGCGAAAACAACGTGCAAATCCTGCAGAGCCACGTCGTGTATCACTTGATCGATGGCACGCTGCATGAACGTCGAATAAATAGCAGCGACAGGGATGTATCCTTCCGTCGCCATACCGGCCGCGAAGGTTACCGCATGCTGTTCAGCGATGCCGACGTCGAAATATTTTTCGGGGACTTTCTGCTGCAATTTGTCCAGTCCGGTCCCGCTTGCCATCGCTGCGGTAATACCAATAACCCGAGGGTTCGCTTTCGCGATCTCGACCAGCGCATCGCCGAAAACCGAGGTATAGGATTGAGCGGAACCGTTTTTCTTCGGGGCTTTGCCGGTGATTTTATCAAACGGTGTAACACCATGCAAATTCATTCCATCCGATTCCGCCGGCGCGTAACCTTTTCCCTTTTGCGTTACCACGTGGACGAGTATAGGCCCCGTCCATTCCTGTACCTCCTGAAACATTTTGATAAGCGTCACGATGTTGTGACCGTTGATCGGTCCGAAATACCGAAATCCCAACGCTTCGAACAACATACCCGGCGTGACAATGGATTTTATTCCTCCCTCGACACGGGCTGCGACTTTGCGGAAACGGTCTCCGAGTTGATCGAACTTCCCTGCTAAATCCCACACATTCGCGCGAAGTTTGTTGTAGACGGGCGACGCCACCAATTCGTTGAAATAGTTGGCCAGTGCCCATACATTCGGCGAAATGGACATCGCATTGTCGTTTAGGACGACGATGAGGTTTTTCTTCAACAGACCGCAGTTGTTCATGGCCTCGTACGCCATTCCCCCCGTCATCGCACCGTCGCCTATTACAGCCACGACTTTGTAGTCTTCACCTTCGAAGTCGCGCGCGGCAGCTACGCCCAAGGCAGCGGATAACGACGTCGTCGCATGTCCGGCCCCGAACACGTCGTACGGACTTTCCTTGCGTTTCAGAAATCCGCTCAATCCGTTGTATTGCCGTATGGTATGAAAGCGATCCTTGCGGCCTGTAATGATTTTATGTGGATACGCTTGATGTCCCACGTCCCAAATGATTTTGTCTTCCGGTGTACGGAAGGCATAATGCAGAGCTACAGCGAGTTCCACCGTGCCCAATCCGGGGCCGAGATGGCCTCCCGTACGGGAAATGGTGTCGATGAGAAAATCCCGAATCTCCTGACACAAGGGGCGGAGTTCGGAAGTATTGAGTTGCCGTAACTCGATTGGACTGTCGATCTTGTCAAGTATTGGAGTGTGCAATGATCTGCTCATACCGGCCTGTCAATGTGAGAGCGTCTGTTCCTCGTCGAAATCCAGCAATTCAAGAACTCCGTCCGAACGTTTGCGCAGTTCCTTGATTTTGCCACGGGCTTCGGATAGTTCTTTAACACATTTTTCAACGATTTCAATTCCTTCTTCGTACAATTTCATTCCCTCCTCGAGCAACGTCTCATCACTGTCGAGAATGTGCACAATTTCCTGGAGTCGATCAAGAGACGATTCGATTCCCGCGTGTTTCTTTTTCGCCATCGAATTCTATTTCCTCTACTGTTGCCGCAATGCGTCCATCGCGTAATTCAAGTCCGATACGATCTTCTTCGCGCAGCTCGGTGACCGACATGATTGGCCGTCCGTTTCGCCGTATCAGAGCGATTCCACGCTTGAACAAACGTTGCGGATCATGTCCGTTGAGCCTTTCTTTCAACAAATCCACGTCATGCTGCCGTCGCCTGAGCAGTTGTTCAACAGCCCGATGCATCATGACTGTACGCTCGTCGCTCAGTTGCATCAAACTTTGCATACGTCCGCTAAGTCTCGTGAACGCTCTGTCGCTCAGCAAGTCGCGCACATCACGTATGCGCGAACGCAACAGGAAACTTACGAATTTCCCAAGTGCGAGGGTAGTCTCTTCGAGACGGTAGAAAATATCCCGTATCGACGGCGTCACGAGTTCCGCTGCAACTGATGGGGTGGCAGCACGCAGATCGGCGACATAATCGGCGATGCTTACGTCCGTCTCATGACCGACAGCACTGATAACCGGAATGCGAGAAGCCGCTATGGCACGTGCGACGATTTCCTCATTGAATGCCCAGAGATCCTCGATAGACCCTCCGCCGCGACCGGTAATAATGACGTCGATGTCTTCGTACTCGTTACACAGTTCCAAAGCCTTGACGATTTGCTCGGACGCACCTGCACCTTGTACCTGAACGGGGACGACGAGTAAGCGAACAGAGGGATTGCGTCTGTGAATCACGCTTATCATATCGCGTATGGCCGCACCGCTCCTGGAAGTGACGAGCGCCACCGTTGACGGAAAGCGAGGTAGAGGACGTTTTCGTTTTTCATCGAACAGTCCTTCTTCGAACAGTTTCCGCTTGAGTTTTTCGAATGCCAGTTGCAATGTACCCTGCCCGCGAGGCTGAATCCTACTGACAACTAACTGATACTGTCCGCGAGCTTCATACACAGTGATACGGCCGGAACAGACAAGCTCCATACCATCCTGCGGACGGAAGTACATGCTCTGTGCATTTCCCCTGAACATCACAGCGGAGAGCTGTGCCCGTGAGTCCTTCAGCGTGAAATACCAATGTCCTGATGCATGTGCGTGAAAATTGGAAATTTCTCCGGCAACTTCCACCGAGGCGAAAAAATCCTCAAGCGAATCCTTGATATCGCGAGTCAGTTGCGATACTGTTCTGATTGGAATGTCAACATGTTGCATCATACGCTAGCTACGAATACGCCTTGTCTTTCTTGATTCGTACCCTTTCAAGGTCGTGTCAACACCGTCAAGCGCGGGGTCGGGTTCGGGGTAGTCCGTTGTATAGTGCAATCCACGACTTTCCTTTCTCGCGAGCGCGCTATCTATGATCAGTCCGGCTACCAAAGTGATGTTTCTTAGTTCTATCAACGCTTCGCTGACGCGTGTACGTTTATAGAAATCCTCGACTTCCTCGCTCAGAAAATCTATTCTCCTCTTCGCTCGCTCGAGTCGGAGCGAAGACCGTACAATACCGACGTAATCCCACATCAGCGTGCGCACTTCGGTTCTGTCATGCGAAATCAGGACCCATTCCTCGTTATTATCCGTGCCGCTTTCGTCCCACGGACGTATGTCATTTCGTGGCGGTACCAGGAGTTCGCCTTCCATGGTTGCCATAGCGGCTCGGTTGGCGAACACCAGTGCTTCGAGCAGTGAGTTGCTCGCGAGCCTGTTCGCCCCGTGCAGCCCCGTCATGGCGGACTCTCCGCATACGTACAGTCCATGAATATCCGCGCGACCGTATACGTCGGTGCGGATGCCGCCACAGGTGTAGTGCGCAGCCGGGACAACGGGAATTCGATGCGCCGTCAAATCAAGATTCACATGCAAACATTTCGTGTAAATATTCGGGAATGCTTCGCGAATCTTATCCGGATCGAGATGCGACAGATCGAGATAAACACAATCCGCACCAAAGCGCTTGAGTTCGTTGTCGATGGCGCGTGCCACGATATCTCTGGGTGCCAATTCGAGTCGCGTGTCGTATTTTTCCATGAAACGTTCGCCGTCGCTGTTGATCAACACGGCACCGAAGCCTCGCACCGCTTCGGAAATGAGGAATGATCGTGCCTTCGGATGATACAACGTGGTCGGATGAAATTGGATGAATTCCATGTTGGCAATGGTAGCACCTGCCCTGAACGCCATTGCTATTCCGTCACCGGTCGCGATCGCCGGATTCGTCGTGTGCAGGTACACCTGGCCGCAACCGCCGGCCGTGACGACGGTAGCACCTGCGAGAAACACGTCCACCGCGTTCCGTTGCTTGTCGAGTACATAGGCACCCCAGCAATGAGTATCCCTGTCGTCACCGGGTCTCCTGGCAGATGCATTGGGGCAAATATTGTGCTCGGTTATCAAATCAATCGCGACATGATCCTCGTAGACGGTGACGTTCGGATGCTCCCGGACCTGCTCAACGAGTGCGCGTTCGATTTCGCGGCCGGTGTAGTCCTTGGCATGCACGATGCGCTTGCGCGAATGTCCGCCTTCCATGCCCAAATCGAAAGTGTTTCCAGATCTCAATGTGAACCCCACGCCGAACTCGAGCAAGCGCCGCACCAGTGGCGGTCCTTCCTGCACGACAATACGAACCACATCGGGATGACAGAGTCCTGCTCCCGCCAGAATGCTATCCTCCTCGTGAAGTTGAAAGCTGTCGTCGTCCGAAAACACCGAAGCTATACCACCTTGAGCATAATTCGTGTTGGATTCCACGGTGTTTTTTTTCGTGACCAACGCCACACTTCTCGTATCCGCTATTCGCAGCGCATAGAACAATCCTGCAATACCGCTGCCGATAACCAAAACATCCGTCTGTCGTATCATCCGTTCTTCTCGATGTTTCATGGTTGATGCTCCATTAATTCAACACCGTAACTTCATACGCTGAAAGTGTTTTATCGAGTATACTCAAAGCTCTGTCTACATCCGAATCCGTGATAATGTACGGAGGGAGCAAGCGAATAACCCGTTGTCGGGTTACATTGACAAGCAAAGCATTTTCCAGACACATATTAGTGAAACGACTCATGTCGCGTCGGCATTCCATACCAAGCATCAATCCCATGCCGCGAATATCACTTACAAGTTCCGCATGCTTGCGAGCAAGATAGTTCAAACCATCACGCAAGCTTGTGCCGATACTTGTCACATGCTGCATCAACCCGTTCATCAAAGCGTCGAGGACGACACGACCGGCGGCGCAAGCCACGGGATTTCCGCCGAAAGTGCTGCCATGCATACCCGGACCAAGGACATCCTGTAATCGCTGCTTCACCATGACTGCCGAAAGTGGCAACCCGCCGCCCAAGGCTTTCGCCACTACGACTATGTCCGGAGATACAGCAACGTGATCACAGGCCAGGAAACGCCCGGTACGACCCATGCCACACTGTATCTCGTCGGCTATGAGAAGCAACTCGTAACGATCGCGTACTTCATTCAACGCACTGATGAAATCCGTCGAAGCCGGAATAATACCTCCTTCACCCTGTATGCACTCGAAGATAATGGCGATGACCGTGTCGTCCACAGACTCATGCAACGCTGCCGCGTCATTGAAAGGTAGAATATCGCAATCGGGAAGAAAAGGAGCAAAACCAAGACGATAGTTTTCATTATCCGTGAGTGAGAGTCCGCACATGGATCGTCCGTGAAACGCACCCGAGAATGCGATAATGCGTGATCGTGCAGAAGCGGTGCCGTATTTCCTCGAGATCTTCAGCGCTGTCTCCACTGCCTCAGCGCCACTGTTCGCGAAAAACACACGGGAGAAGTTCGTGATTTCCAGAAGTTGTTCTGCAAGAGCAACTTGAGCGTCTTGCGGAAAACGATTGGAAATGTGGAGATAACTGTCCACCTGAGCATGTATCGCTTCAAGCAGTGCGGGGTGAGCATACCCCAAGGCGTTGACAGCAAGGCCGCCGAAAAAATCCAGGTATCGACGCCCGGCATCATCGAACAAATAGGTGCCCTTTCCGCCGACAATACGTACAGGCAGGCGATCATACGTGTGCATGGTGCATGCACGATCGCGCTCGAAGAGATTCATGATCGTCTACGACGAAGTGAAGAAAGAATGGTCAAAATGCTTTCAACTGCAAGCCGGAGATCGTCGAGTGATGCATCGTTGCGGATGACGAAATCCGCCAGAGATGCTGTTTCGTCCGGTGCGAATTGACGACGCATACGCGCACGTATCGTCTCCTCCCCCACCCCATCACGTAATGCGATGCGGTGCAATGCGATTTCCGGATCGACGTGTACCGCAAGTGTGTAATCGAATAGTGATTCGAGACCGCTCTCGAACAAAATCGCTGACTCCACGAACACCATTCGTGTACCGTCGGCGAAATGTGTTTCGGCTTCGGCGTTCAAGCGTTCGAGCGTAGGCGGATGCACGATGCTGTTGAGTTTTGCCAGCTTCGCATCGTCATTGAACACGACTTCCGCGAGCCAAAGTCTATCCAGAGAAGCGTCCGAGCGGTATGCCTGTACACCGAAGAGTCGTACTATGTCACCCCGGACCTTCTCGTCGTTCTCCATGATGTCGCGAGCGATGCTATCCGAATACAGCACCGGGTAGTGCTCTTCGATGATGCGAGCGACTGTGGACTTACCGGACCCGATGCCTCCGGTCAGACCGATGAGAATGCCTGGAGTGGATGAAGTGTTCATACATTCCTTTTATTTAGCGAATGCAATCGCACGCTTCTCCCGTATGACTGTAACCTTGATCTGGCCCGGGTATTCCATTTCCTGTTGAATCTTTTCGGCTATGTCGTTGGCCAGTTGATCAGCGAGATTATCGTCGATACGGTCATGTTCCACCATGACGCGTACCTCGCGTCCAGCTTGTATCGCATAGGTTTTCGCAACGCCTTCGAAGCCCGTTGCAATATTCTCAAGTTTTTCCAGCCGTTTGATGTATCCTTCCAGTGACTCGCGGCGGGCGCCCGGACGGGCACCACTTATGGCATCCGCTGCTTGCAGCAGTGACGCGTACGGCGTCTCCATTGCTATATCGTCGTGATGAGAACCGACTGCATTGATGATGATGGGATGTTCGCGATGCTTTTTCACGATATCCATGCCGAGCAGGGCATGCGGTCCTTCGATATTACGATCGAGTGTTTTACCGATGTCGTGAAGCAATCCTGCTCGCGTAGCGATTTTCGCGTCAAGCCCGAGTTCGGTAGCCATGATGCCGCACAGCCATGCGACCTCGACCGAGTGTTGCAGGAGGTTTTGTCCGTAACTCGATCGGAATTTCATTTTTCCCACCATGCGTTTTATTTCATTGTGCGCATTGTGGATACCGAGATCGAGAAGTGTGTTTTCACCGATACGAAACACTTCCTCTTCGAGATCCTTTCTGACTTTCTCAACCACCTCCTCGATGCGCGCGGGGTGAATTCGTCCGTCGGCCATGAGCGTTTCAAGCGCGATACGGGCGACCTCGCGCCGGAAGGGATCGAAACCGGAGAGAATAACCGCCTCCGGAGTATCATCGACGATGACGTCTATACCCGTCGCTGCTTCGAATGCCCGGATGTTCCTCCCCTCGCGACCGATGATGCGTCCCTTCATGTCTTCGCTTTGCAAATTGAGCACGCTGACGGTGGTTTCCACGGAGTGATCCGAGGCGGTTCGCTGAATAGCTTGGATGATGACGCGTTGCGCTTCTTTTTTTGCTACGGTCTTCAATTCATCTCGAATTTCCTTCAGCCGTTGCGCACTTTGCAGCTTTGCATCGTTCACCATGTTCTCGACGAGCATTTTGCGTGCCTCGTCCCGAGACAGTCCCGCCACGCGTTCGAGGCGTTCTGTCTGTTCAGCCACGAGCTGTTTGGCGCGTTCGAGGCGTTGAGACAGTTCCAGTTCTCGTTTTTGGAGTTTTTCTTCCAGTTGCTTGGCGCTTGCCTCTTTTTTTCCTATCAACTCGAGACGACCATTGAGACTTTCCTCTTTGTCGCTCAGTTGCTTTTCCCGGTTGTGAATTTTGTTGCGTTGTCGGTTAAGTTCCTTTTCCGCGTCTTGTTTACGTCGAAACCATTCGTCCTTCACTTCGAGGAGCTTTTCCTTTTTCAGGTTTTGAACTTCCTTCTCCGCTACTTCAACGATTTCTTTTGCTCGCTCTTCCGCGAGGGATAATTTGTTCTGTCCGACTTTCGCGGCAATAAACCAACCGAGGTACAGGAAGAGCGCACAGAGCGCGACCAAGGTTGGAAGGAGCCAGTATAATTCCACAATCATTGTATTTCTACCTCCAGATAAAGAAAACCGCACTACCCCGGATTTGCAGCGGAGGGTAAAAAGAACCCTGCCAGACACAGTGGGTAAATGCCTTCACATCTCTTGCTTCCACTGCCGACCCCGTAGGACCGGATCACGAATGATCGAGGCCTGCAATTGATGGGAAGAGTCAGATTCCCATGCAAGAAGTGTTGGTTCTTTTTAATGTATCCCGCAAGCGGATTGTAGTGCGGTCAATCTCATCGAGAATCATCGTCAGGAGCATTCAACGCCCCGTCGAGCAATTGAGTGATGGAACGGATTTCCTGCTCGACTTTTCTGACGATTTGCCTTTTTTCTTCCTGTTCGTGATATAAATCTTCGGACACATTGAGTGCGGATAGTACAGCCAGCGTGAGTGCCGGTTTATCCGGAATTTGGGAATGGATATCCGACATCATTTTGTCAAGGTGCTGTGCGGATCTGGTTGTAACGTCCTCATCATCCACCTTGAGAGGATACTCCGCACCAAAAATCCGTACTCGTATGCTTTTCGATTCCATATCAGTCTCTTGTTTCACTAAAGCGTAAAACCGCTTACTATTACGATCCAAAACACTTACTTGCCTGATTCATGAGACCCGAGGTGCGCATTGATGCGCGCCAGGAGATCGTTGATCTGACGCTCCAACGCCTCGCGTTCGTCAGGCGCAAGATATAAAAGTCTTTCACCAACATCAACTGTTGAGAGTATTTCCGGTTGCTTTTGCAGTTCCTCTATTAATTGATTTCTTTCTGTTAATTGAGTTTCCGAGCGATGCAAGGATGTTTCGAGTTCCGCAACCCGCTTGCTGAGCGAGTTGTTATCGGACCGGAGTTGTTCGATCAGTGTTGCTGCGTCGCGGGCTTTATCCCACAGTTCACCGATCATGGTCTGAATGAGACTCAGCGCTGCATTGCGTCCGTGGGGTACGTCCTGTTCAGTCATTGCATCGTCCGGTTTGCGTGAAACATTATTTCAGGCACGCAGTTCTGCCTGGACTTCGCGACGAAGGGCATCGACAATGCCGGTGACCGCCGCTTGAATTTCTTCGTCTTTCATTGTTCTGTCATCGGCACGAAACGTCATAGTGAACGCCACGCTTTTTTTATCCGTACCCAAGACATCGCTCGTGAACACGTCGATGACGCGCAGTTTGCGCAATTCCGGGGGTGCCGATGCAAACACGCTGTCCTCAATATCTTTCACTCGCACTGAGTTCGCAACCACGATGGCGAGGTCGCGAATTACCGAGGGAAAGCGTGCCACGGGGTTATACCGCTGAGACTCTTCGCGATGCCCGCGTAGCGCTTCGATATCGAATTCCGCATACCAAACTTGTTGGTCAATATCAAACATAGCGAGTATAGTCTCAGAAACTTCCACGAGTTGTCCGATGTAGCTACCTTTGACTTCAAGCGTTAATATAGCGTCACTTAAAGTACTGCTTCTATCATAGCAAAAGATTGCTTCAGAATCAAGATGCAGCGCGTCCATAAATGTTTCGACGGCCCCCTTCAAATCGAAGAGATCGGCGCGTCGTTCGGGAGCATACCAGTTGCGTTCATGCGCGAGACCTGTCACAGCCATGCCGAGCATGTTTCGCTCTTCGAAATCATTCGTGCTCGATGCAGAAAAAACTTTTCCTATTTCAAATATCCGCAGAGAGGCGCTGCCGTTCCGAATGTTCAGGTTGATCGCCTCGAGCAATGACGGCAGTAATCCTGCCCGTAGTGCGGGACGTTCCTTACTGACCGGATTTCGAACTTCGACGAATTGCTCTCCTCCAAGCGCTGCATGAGATTTGGGTACGAGACTTGATGACATGATCTCGTCAAAGCCGAGTCCCAATACTATTGAACGAAGAGTTTCGACGCCACGTTGCTCATCGAAATGATTCGCGACATGCATTTCCGTTTTCGTGGGAACAGGAATGTTGTCATATCCGAATATCCGGGCTATCTCTTCGATCAGATCGACTTCGCGTTCAAGATCGCTTCTGAATGTCGGAATGCGGCACAGAAAGTGTGTATCGCTCTCCTGTTCCACGACAATGCCCAATGCTTCCAGAATGCGTTGCTGCTCGCTGGTCGGAATGTCTACACCGAGTATAGCGCATGTGCGTTGTGGTCGAAGACGCACCTGCCTGGGTAAGATAGGATGTGCATACTCGTCGTATATGCCGCTGAGCGAGCCCCCGGCGATTTGGAGAATAATCGATGTTGCACGCCGGAGTGCGATGACGGTCGCCTCCGGATCCGTCCCTCGCTCGAAGCGATAGCTCGAGTCGGTGGACAAAGCCATAAGGCGAGCAGTGCGTCGCACGGATGAAGCGTTGAAGTATGCACTCTCAAGCAGCACGTCTACTGTAGCCGCTGTCACTGCGGACTCTTCACCTCCCATCACTCCTGCGACGGCAACGGGTTTTTCGGCGTCACAAATCAGAAGAGCACCCGTCGGTGCGGTTCGCTCTTCGCCATCCAGTGTCGTCAAGCTCTCCCCTTCACCGGCTGTGCGCACGATTATTGTGTCTCCGCTCAACACCGACAGGTCGAAGGCATGCATCGGTTGTCCCATTTCCAGCATAACATAGTTCGTTGCGTCTACGATATTGTTGATGGGTCTGATCCCGCATGCCCTGAGTTTCGATGCAAGCCATGGAGGTGACGCTGAGACGGATACTCCTTCTATGATGGCTGCTGAATATCTCGGGCAGAGTTGTACGTCTTGTATCGTTATGGAAAATGGGTAAACCTGTTGTGGGATTGCGATGCTGTTTTCGGGAAGCCTCACCCGTGTACAAGCGACGGCGGCGAGATCCCGCGCTACGCCGAGATGTGATAGTGCATCACCCCGATTCGGAGTGATTCCGATACCGATATGCACATCGTCAAGATGGAGATACTGAGCGATTTCGACTCCGAGTTCCGCCGATGCGTCAAGTACCGCTATGCCGGAATGATCGTCGTCCAAACCGAGTTCCGCTGTAGAGCAGATCATACCAACGGACTGGACGCCACGCACACTTCTGCTTTCTATGCTGATTCCAGATGCAGGGATAGTGGACCCAACGCGAGCGAAAATCACTTTCTGGCCGGCAGCCGCATTCGGTGCACCACAGACGACCTGGTAGCTATCCGTACCGTCGAATACTACACAGACCGATAGTTTGTCTGCGTTGGGATGTTTTTCGCACGAGCGAATTTCTGCTACTACAATATTCTCTAGTAAAAATCGTCTATCTTCAATGAATTCAACCTCTAAGCCAATATTCGTCAAGGTTGATTCAAGGTCGTCGAGCGAATCCGTTACGTCGACGAAGCTAGCGAGCCATGAATAGGAGAGTTGCATATCAGTTGAATTGCTGGTTGACGCGCATATCGTTTTCGAAAATCAGACGTATATCGTCGATGTCGTGCCGCAGCATTGCGGTACGCTCGATTCCAATGCCGAATGCGTAGCCGGTGAAGCATTCGGGATCGATGCCGACGTAGGCGAAAACATTTGGATCGACCATGCCGCAACCCAGTATTTCCAGCCATCCGCTCTGCTTGCACACCCTGCAACCCTTGGCGTTGCAAATGTAGCACCCGACGTCCATTTCGGCTGAAGGTTCAGTGAAGGGAAAGTAGCTTGGTCTGAATCGATAATTCAACGATTCCCCGTAGTACATACGGGCGAAAGTCACCATAGCCCCTTTCAAATCGGCGAAGTTCACGTCGCTGTCAACTAGCAGTCCGTCAATTTGGTGAAATTGTACGTGGCTGCGTGCAGAAATGACTTCATTCCGGTAGACGCGACCAGGAAAAATCGCTCGTATAGGCGGTGGCATGCTTTCCATCAGACGAATCTGTACGGGTGTTGTATGTGTTCGGAGCAGATGTGTTTCGTCGAGATAGAACGTATCCTGCATGTCGCGAGCGGGATGATCAGCCGGAAAATTCAGCGCTTCGAAATTGTAGTATTCCGTTTCGATTTCGGGACCATCGGCGACGCTGAATCCCATACGCCTGAAGATATCGCTTATCTCTTCGATGGCCTGCGACACGATGTGGCGATGACCCCGATGGAGCCGTCTGCCCGGCAGACTGAGATCGATATCCGGACCCGTATCGCCGGAGTGCAAAGCTTCGAGTGCCCGTTCGTGAATTTCCCGAGCATGTTCACGGAGTTCATTGAGCAATTTTCCAATCGGAGGCTTTTCGGCCGGCGGCAGAGTTTTCAATTGCTCGTACAATCCGGCGATGACACCCTTTCTGGCGAGCCAAGCGATGCGGAACTGTTCTACAGCTTCTTCATTCCGAAGTTGCTCTGCTGCTGTATCGATGTCTCGTCGTATGCTCTCGATTGTTGTTTTCACGAGTTGTACCAGTAAAAGAATGCGTAAAACGGAAGCGGGCATGACAATGAGAAAGATATCCTCAATGTAATGCCCGCCGCGGAAATCAAGTCGATTCTGGGGTTACGTGACCGCCATTTTCACGATTTCAGCGAAAGCGTTGCTATCGTGAACCGCAATATCGGCTAGCATTTTCCTATTGATGTCGATATGCTTCTTATTCAGACCGTCAATTAAGCACGAGTAGTTGACGCCGTTCACGCGTGCGGCGGCATTGATGCGAGTGATCCAGAGTTGTCGCATCGTGCGCTTTTTCACTCTCCGATCACGATACGCGTACTGCAAGCCTTTATCGACGTGGTGCTTTGCTACCTTCAGAATTTTACTTCGTGCTGCAACTGCTCCCTTGGCGCGTTGAAGAACTTTCTTCCTGCGTCGGTGCGATGCAGCCTTGTTTCTCGAGCGTGGCATGATTCACCTACTATGTAATTAGATCAACACTTTTATACGCTTTTGATCGACGGCAGATACGAGCGTCGACTGGCGAAGTCTGCGTTTCCGTTTGGTTGTCTTCTTGGTAAGGATGTGGCTATGATAGGCCCGTACCCTTCTGACCTTTCCGGTACCCGTCAGTGAAAAACGTTTCTTCGCTCCTGACTTGCCCTTCATCTTCGGCATTTTTTTCGTGCTCCTGTTACGATTCAGTCGAAAAAATACATCTTGAAAATATACGATTTTTTTTCAAACCGTACCAGCACTGCCCTTGTTTTTCTCTAGGGCCTTGATTTTCCTTTTGTCCGGGGCGAAAATCGCTATCATCTGGCGACCTTCCATGTTCGGTTCGCGTTCGACAAGTGCGATGTCGTCAAGCCCGTCCCGCAATTTTCTGAGCAGGTCGATGCCAAGCTCCTGATGCGCCATCTGGCGGCCACGAAACACGACAACAGCTTTCACCTTGTTTCCGTCCAGGAGAAACTGTCTTGCGTGTCGTAGTTTGAAATCGAAATCATGCGTATCCGTGGTGGGATGATATCGGACCTCCTTCAGCAGAACGACTTGCTGCCGCTTTTTCAGCACCTTGTCCTTTTTCTGCTGTTCATACTTGTACTTCCCGTAATCCATTATTTTGCAGACTGGTGGTTCCGCCTGCGGAGCGATCTCAACAAGGTCAAGTTCCTTTTCCTGCGCTATACGACGCGCCTTGTCAATGGAAACTATTCCCAATTGACTCCCGTCACTGTTGATCAGGCGCACTTGTCGTGCCGAGATTTCCTCGTTGATACGGGTTCTGTTCTGTGGTGTCCGAGCCGGTGGACGATGTTGCGTAGCCGTGCTGCCTCCTGGTTGTTACAGTGTTTTCGTATGGATTTCGTCGAGAATACGCGCGAGACATTCGTCAAGAGGAACGGATCCGAGATCGCCTTCCTTGTGCCGCCGAATGGAGACGGCGCGAGACGTCCGTTCCTTTTCTCCAACTATTAACATATATGGAATTTTTTGCATTTCCCAATCACGAATTTTGTATCCGATCTTCTCATTTCTGTCATCAAGTTCGCAGCGAACACCTCGTTGTCGCATTAGCTGCTCGACTTCCCGGGCGTATGGAATGAATGCATCGCCTATCGGCAACACTGCCACCTGAACCGGTGCGAGCCACACGGGAAACGCCCCGGCGAAATGCTCTATCAAAATACCGATGAATCGTTCCATTGAACCCATCACAGCACGATGTATCATCACGGGACGCTTGCGATCATTGTGCTCGTCGACGTATTCAAGATTGAAGCGTTCAGGTAGATTGAAATCGAGCTGTATTGTCGCGAGTTGCCAGGAACGTTTCAGTGCGTCGCGAACGCTGATATCGATTTTCGGTCCATAGAACGCACCGTCGCCCGGATTCAACTTGTACTCGATGTTGTTCGCGGCAAGCGCCTCAGCGAGACTCCGCTCCGCATCTTCCCACAGAGCCGGATCGCCCATTGCGCCTTCGGGACGGGTAGCGAGCGCGAAATACGGCTCGAAACCGAAAATCGCATAAAAATGACGGACTAGTCCGAGAAGCTGCGTGATTTCATCCAGTATCTGGTCGGGACGCACGAAAAGATGCGCATCATCCATGCAGAACTGTCGAACACGGAACATACCGTTAAGAGCGCCGGAAAGTTCGTTCCTATGGTTCGTACCGAGTTCCGAATACCTCAGAGGAAGATCGCGATAGCTGCGCACTTTATGCCGGTACACGTAGGTACTTTCCGGGCAGTTCATGGGTTTGAGAGCGTACACTTGATGTTCGCCGTCTTCGACGATGAACATGTTCTCCTGGTAATGCTCCCAATGTCCGCTCTGCTCCCAAAGCTCCTTGCGTACGAGTATGGGAGTGAGAATTTCGTCATACCCGGCACCATCGAGCAGGTCGCGAATCAATTGCTGCAATACCTTGTACACAACCATGCCTCGCGGCAACCAGAATACCGCACCCGGCGATATTTCGTGGAAGGTGAACAGTTCGAGTTCGCGACCCAAGCGCCTGTGATCGCGCTTTTTCGCCTCTTCGAGCAAGTGCAAGTATTCGTCGAGTTCGCTTTTTTTCGGAAAGGTGATTCCGTAAATACGTTGCAGTTGCTTGTTTCGAGCGTCGCCCCGCCAGTACGAGCCGGAAATATTCAACAACTTGACGTATTTGACGCGACCCGCCGATGGCAGATGCGGTCCTCGGCAGAGGTCCGTGAACTCGCCTTCGGTATAGCTGGAAATCGTTTCGTTCTCCTCGTCCATCGCTTCGATGAGTTCGATTTTGTACTCGTCACCTTTCGCTTTCCAGAAGTCCAGCGCTTCGCTCTTGCTCATCTCCTTTCTGATGAACGGCCGGTCTTCTTTCGCCAGTTCCATCATACGCTGCTCTATGCGGAGCAAATCCTCCGGTGTCAACACATGATTGATGTCGATATCATAGTAGAAGCCGGATTCAATAGCAGGCCCGACACCGAACTTGGCTTCCGGAAAAATATCCTGTACAGCGTGGGCCATCAGATGGCTTGAACTGTGCCAGTACACTTCCTGACCTTTCTCGTCCTTCCAGGTCAAAATGCGGGCGTTGCCGTCGCGATTGATCGGGCGAAGAATATCAAGCACTTCGCCATTGAATTCTACAGCTAACGCTTCCCGGGCCAAGCCGGGTGAAATGCTCTCGGCAATCTCGAGTCCGGTGATGCCGGCATCGTAGTGTTTCACTTCTCCGTTCGGGAATGTAATGGCTATCTGTTGTTGCATGTACTTTCCTGCGTATTTGGTATAAAGAAAAAATCGGAATCACTCCGATTTTTCCTCCGTTCGGGAAGTGGGTTCTACAGGAGTCGAACCTGTGGCCTCTACCATGTCAAGGTAGCGCTCTAACCAACTGAGCTAAGAACCCGTGACAAAGGTCGTTCAATATAGAAACGGATACGCGATAATGCAAGTGTACGCGAAAAATCATCGTATCTGCCTGTTTCGTCGACAGCATCTCGTACTCGGAGCCGGTGAAGCGATGAAGGTACAGCATAGTGATGAGAAGCGTAGCATGTCGATGTCCGCTCGGCATCAGACCACACTCGCGAGCAATTCCTCCATGTTTTTGAGCAATACCGCATGATCGACGGGTTTGGAGAAGTAACGGTTGCAACCGGCGGAGAGACAGCGGTCGCGATCGCTCGCGAAGGCGTGGGCAGTGACTGCGATGACCGGGATACGGGAGAAACGGGGAATTTTTCTGATATCGTTGATGAAGTCCAAGCCGCTTTCCTCTCCGCCCAGCGATATGTCCGCGATGATGATGGAAATGCTTTTTCCCATCAGCACGTCGTGCGCTTCGGCAACGTTTTCGGCAGTGTAGACGTTGTAATGCTTTTTCAACGTGATGCGCATGAACTGGCGCGTATCGGCATCGTCCTCGATGACGAGGAGGTTTGGAAGTTTTCTCTCCTCCTCTTCCCGGGGTGGAAGTGGAACAATTCGCTGCTTCGAACGTCCTTCTATTGTCTTCGGAAGCTCATCCTTCGAAACGATGATCTGTTCAGGCAAAGTGAGAGTGAAAATCGAACCCACACCTCGAGCGCTTTTTATCGTGATCCGCCCGCCGATTTGCTCGAGATAGCGGCGAACGAGGGCCAACCCGAGACCGACGCCGTCGAAAGCGTGCTTGGCTTCGTCGTTGGACGGCGAGGAAATCTGAAACATCTTCGACTGGTAGTCTTCGGAGATTCCGACACCGGTGTCCTCGACGTCTATGGCAATCTCACCAGTATCGCGTTGATACAATCGTACTTCCACATAGCCCTTGCGGGTGAACTTCACCGCGTTGTCAAGCAGGCTTTCGATACTTTTCGAAAGAAAACCTTCGTCCGCCCGAACACGCACGTCACCGAGCTGATTGTCGAAACTCAGTGCCAGCGCCTTCTGTTCTGCGCTTCTGCGTATGTCCTGAATTCTTCCGTCGATGAGCCGGCGCAACGATACCTCGCTATCCTGGAATTCGATATTGCCGGTTTGCAGGCGAGATATGTCCAGTATGAGATCGATCGATTTGGTCAGCTTCTCGGCTGACTCGAACACGAAAGTAAAGTACTTGTCCTGCTCCTTGCCCATCGTACCCTTGAGTTCAGCCGAAATATGCTTCAGATAGCCGATCATGATGTACAACGGTGTGCGAATGCCATGGGAGATGTTGGCGATGAATGCATCCTTGAGCTTGTCCGCTGCTTCGACGGACTCCTTGGCTGCGATAAGAGAACGTTCGATTTTTTTCCTTTCCGTGATATCACTCTTTATCGCAACGAAATAATTGATGTAGCCAAAATCATCCTTTACCGGTGTGATGGTCTGCTCCTCCATATAGGTCTCCCCGTCCTTCCTTCTGCTGACCAGTTCTCCTTGCCACACGTTACCGGAATGAATGCACTCCAGTATGGCCTCGACGGTTTCGCGTGGTTGTTCCTCGGATTGCAACAAATTCATGTCTCCGCCGACGGCTTCCTCGAACGTATACCCCGACAGTTGCGTGAACGCGTGATTGACCCAGATAACTTTGCCTTCCCTGTCGGAAATCAGTATGGAATTCGCTGCGGCCTCCAATGCGGCGCTCTGCAAATGCAATTGGGCTTCGGCGTTTTTTCTGTCCGTGATTTCACGAACTATAGTGACGGTCTGCTCTATGCCGCACGGGGCGATACGAGCTTCGAAAAATCGCATTCCCTCGGTGAATGGAATAGAGTACTCCCGAATCTGCACTTCTCCGGATTCCAGAGCTATATTGAAAAAGGGTTCGAATTGCGCCATCAGCCCCCAGGCATACTGCTCACGCGTCATTTCGGTCTGCAGTTCTCCGGGAGGTATTAACAACACCGGATCGGGAGAGTATATACCGCTGCCATCGCGTAACAGCATGAGATCCGGTAGTGCGCTCAGCACGGCGCGTTGCCTGGATTCGCTTTCCCGCAACGCTTCCTCTATCCTCCGTCGCTCTTCTATCTCTTCGTTCAATTCACGAGTACGTTCGCCAACGCGCTGTTCGAGTGTCTGGTTGGAATACTCGAGTTCGTCGTAGGCCTTTTTCAGATTAGTGACCATCTGATTGAAGGAAAACGCGAGATGGCCTACCTCATCTTGAGACGACACTCGTGCTCGTTGAACAAAATCCCCACCGGCAATTTGTTCGACGGTTTGTACCATGTTGCGCAGTGGATTCGTAATAACCGTGGAAACAGCGATGACGGTAACGACTCCTATCAGAAATATTATGAGGCCGATGAGTGCTATCGTCGTCTGGCTCTGCGCTATATCGCGCTCTATGGTACGCGTGGACAAGCCGAGGAACAGTGTTCCGATTCGTTCCTCGCCGCTCATTACAGCGACTGCCGCTTTGCTCACGTCGCCGTCAGGAGAAAAGTCGGCCATTGTGTGCTCATACTCCGCACGCTCCGCTTGTTCGGGATTGTGAGAGTACACGACGTGAGCATCGCGGTCGTGAATGACCAGGTACGAGAGCAGAGTATCCTGACGAGCGGCGTTTATCGCAAGCTCGAGTGTGGAGGAATCGTTAAACCCGGCACCTTGCCCTGCGAGCAAGGACGTCATCGAAGCCAAAGAGCGCGCGCGGAGCATGAGATTCTCTTGTGCTTGCTCTTTGAGACGGGACGGAAAAAAAATGAAAATGAACACCGAGACCGTCCAAAACAGCATGGAAATCACTGCCGTCAGTTTGGCGCGTATGGATAAATTCGAGAATAGTCTCATACGATGCTTCTATTGGAAATGAAACACTACCGTGAATTTCGCTAAAGCGCAAAGCGTGGCGCACGGACTCCTTGCAGAGAATCACGCGGGCGAGAGGCGTATCAGTTGCGAGATCGTCGTGCCGCTTCGATTTGTCTCAATAAGTTCAGCCGTAATAGTTCCAGCCGTTCCGATTCGCTCTGCAACACCGTCTGGCCGCTTCGAATTTCGCTCAACTTCTGTGCGACGCGATCCTCGATCGATGGTACAATTTTCGCTTTCAGAACGATAATGAGTTCCTTTTTATCTATAGTATGTTCCTCATACCCGAAAAGGTATCGCAAGCCGAAAACCCACCATGGTAAATCTTTCAGTAACGGTACACCGCGACGAAGCGTTTTCGCATCGTTCGAAACCAATCCGCCCACAACTGTTTCCTCGCCATCGATCAAAATAACTGATGTAGTGGCGACCGTTTTGTTGATAATCGTCGTGACGGGATCGGGCTGAACAGTGCTGCGTTCCGCCGAAATGGCCAAGTGAACGAATTCTATCGAATCCTGCTTCATCACCGTCGGTGTGACTTCGATAATTGTACCGGTGCTGAAAAAGCGCTCGGTAGTGTTTCCCGCGAAATCTCGTTGACGAACGGAGAAATCCTGACCGACCTGAATGCGACCGGTCTCCGTCGATCGTACGGTGATGTTCGGACTGGAAATCAATTCACCAAGATTTTCCGACTGAAAGGCCTTGAGAGCCATGAGCAGTTCAGTAGCTCCGCTTCCTATTGCCAGAGTTGTGATGTTTCCCATTTCAATCTCTGTTCTACCCTCGGATTCGCTTGTGAAATTCGTTGTTCCCGTCGTGGAGGATAGCACGCCGATGCGCGCCGATGGAGTGGTGTTGGTAAGAAACCAATCCAAACCGAGACGTTCGAGTTCAGTTCGGTTGGCCTCGAAAAACACAGCGCTGATCTGCACTTCGCGAGTTTGTACCGCTTCCTTGGCTTTCAGCGACAGCGTATCCTTCGCGGCTGCTTTCTGTTTGGAAAGTGAATACACGCGATAGAAATCCTCGCTGTCGTTGTACCACATACCTGTGGCTCGCAGGACGAGTTCGAATGCATCGAACCAATGCATGTGAACGATGTTAATGCCGATCTGCTCTTTGCCTTCTTCATCGAAAAGAACGAGTTTTCCCCGAAAGCGTTTCGCGGCGGTATTGAAAATATGCATGGCCTGCGCTACTGTCGTGACCGCGTCCATTGATATCAATTCTTCCGGCGGAGTGAATTCCCGAAAAGGCAGGCGATCCTGCGCATGCAGCGTCATCGAAGAGACAGCCAGCGCAATTGTGAATAGCAGTATGTTACGCGCTTTCATGATTAGACCTCATTTTCTTTTTTGTCCGAGATTCTGTGTGTCGAGACGCAGGGTCAGGATTGTGCGTTCAATGATACCGCCCTTGTTGAGCATGAACAGCACCTGCCTGCGTTCCGGCATGATTTTGGACACGTAGCCGAGATACACTTCGTCGCCTTCGCTGAGCATAACGAGCTGATTCTTCTGATCGCTGATGAAAGCACGCCCCTTCATGATAGCAAGAAGTGTGGATTGCTCGACGTTGGGCAGATCGAAAATATTCGGTGGCACTTCCGGTGTCACGAGCGAGCGGAACGGATCGTGCACTATACCGGGAATTCTCGTTCCCGGAAGAGTGAGTGTCTCGAAGGGATCGGCGAAGGGCAATTGATCCGAATAATACGCGAGCAGATCGGCGTCGAACTGCACCGTGTGTTCTATACGGCCTTTTTCGTCATTCACTTTGTGAACTTCCCGGAGATCGAGATTCGTCAGCTTCATCAGGCGCGGACCGAATTCGAGATACTGCACCATGCGAGCGAAGTTCGCGAAACTGCCCTGTCCGGACAGATGATACCTGATATACCCGCAGCCGTTTTGTTCCACTTGTTCTTCGGTATACATGTTGAGATCGAGAATGGCGCCGAGCGCGAGAATATCGTTCAGGTATTGATAAGTCTTACTTGCAACTTCCTCGTTGGGCAAGGTCTTCGGACGCATTCTCCACGATGCGTTGAGTATTTCCACACGCTCCTGAACGGAAAGCAAGCGATCGAAGAGATCGTCGGGATCTCCCAAGCGATCCTGCATGGCCTTGCGTTCCATTTCCAGTGATTCCATGCGGGGATACTGTTTGAAATAGATATAACCAAGGCCCGCACCTACGGAGAGTATGACGAGTATGCCGAGAATAATGCTGTTCCGTATAGCGTATGACATGGCGCTATCTCCTTCCAGTCCGTTGCTGCGGTGACTCAGTCTCCGCAGTATCGGCTTCGCTTTCAGGCTCTTCTTCGATCATATTGCCCAAGGCTATGCGCACCGAATCATGCCAGCGTGCTGCGGGGGAAGCACTATATGGATAGAGGTCTTCGAGACGCAGTTGCATATTGTAGCGGAACACCTGGTTCTTGCCTATATCCTGGACGGTCACTTCCCGCAACTTCGTATCACCGATAAGCGTGGAGAGTGTCGGGACGCTGCTGCGTCTGAGCGCATACCCTATCACCGCCATGCCTCCGGCTCTATCGACCTTGAGTTCGCTCACCCATAGATCGCCGAGAGAAGCCGTACCCTTTGACAGTGTGTCCAAGGTTTCAGTCCATAACTCAGCATTCACAAGCAAGGTATCGAGAGTGGTTGTCGCAACACGGATGGCACGGGAACGGGCTTCGAGTTCGGTGATTTGATCTACTATCTGTTCCTGTTCCTGCAATTGCTGCCGATCGAAATTCAGCGATGTCTCGATACTGTCAATTTCCGATTGACGATCCAGAATATTCACCGTGATGGCGGTGACCGCGACGAAGAGCATCAGCAGGAGCAGCACTCCGTGCCAAGCGAGCTTCAGCTTCTTCTGTTCGTCCCGTACTTTCGCCGGTGTTACATCGAGCCGGTAAAAATGCGGGACTTTCGGCTGAAGAGCCTCCCATGCCAGAGAGATCGGCACGAGGTAATTGTTCATGTCCTGCAACAAGGCTTTGTCATCGGAATAACCGATTCTCAGTCTGCGCAGAGAATGGAAAATCACATCGGGATTATTTTCTAAAATCTCTTCCTTCAATCCTATTTCTTCGGCTTTGCCGCTGAGGACGACTTTGTCTGGATTGAGGTAGCCGGCATTTTCCGCCGTAAGTTCGATGCGGTTGTACAAAGTGGAAACGAGATGCGCGTCGTGCGCTCCCTGCTGAATCGGTGGGGCGATATACTCGACATGGCGGCCGCGAATAACGAAAAACCTGGTCACATCATCATCGACGTGAATGACATGCACCAATTCACCATCCTTGGCCGGGAAATGCACCCGTACCATGTTGATGACAGCGATTTCATTGCTTGTAATAAAAGCAATATGCGGAGCACGTTTTTCGGCACCCATCGGTGCCGAACACAGTGCTATCAGCGGTGAGGGTTCGAGATGTGCTATCGCGAGCACGTTTCTCTCCCCTGCGCGTTGGAAGGCGATAGAACGCTTGGACAGCGTGATGTTCAAGGACTTCTGCGCCTCTTCCATCGCTCGCGCGAGGATTTTCGATGTGGAATCCTTCTTTTCAACGGGAAGTAACAGCGTGCGTACGTGAGGCACTTCGAACGATAGCGCCAAACTCGCCCGGGCTATGTAATGCGTCGCAATGAATTCCCGTATGGAGCTGTAATCGATATTTTCTTCTACTTCTCCCTCTGTTCCCGAAGGGCCTTCGAACGGGTTGTCGGTCGAAGCGGGGGTTTCGTCATCGATCGCGGCGGAGAACTGCTTGATGGGCAGTGGCATGGAAGCGAGGTCCATGACGTTGAGTTTGCTGCCCGTACGTCCGACTATGGCCATACGGAGCGTGGCACCCTCTATGGAGAGACCTATACAGACTTCCTGTGGACGGATTTGCTTGTTCATGGACAATGGGTCATGTTCAAGATTACGCTGCTTGCTTGTTGATCAATTGACGCAGCCGTTTCTTGTTGTTCGCGTAATTGACGGCTTCGTCAATGCTTATGATTTTCTTCGAGTACAGTCGGAACAAATCCTGTTCCATGGTGATCATTCCGAGCGCACTACCTTCAGTAATCATCTGATAAATTTCACCGGTGTTACCGTTCTTGATAGCCGCACGCACGGACGGTGTGACTATGAGAATCTCTTTCGCCAGAGTACGTTTCCTATCCACCGTCGGTACGAGCTTTTGCGACACGACGAGTTTGAGCACGTCGGCGAGGCGGTTACGTACGCGATCTTGTTCTATGGGAGGGACTTCGCCAATAATGCGGTCGATGCTCTCGACGGCGGATGATGTGTGCAGTGTGGAAAATACCTTATGCCCGGAATCGGTGATTTCCAACGCGGCCATGATAGTTTCCGGATCACGCATTTCGCCTATCATCACGATGTCAGGGTCCTGGCGAAGCGCCTGCACGGTACCATCCTTGAAGGACAGCACGTCCCGCCCGACTTCGCGATGCCGAATCACTGAACGAGCCGGTGTATGCACGTACTCTATCGGGGAGCCGATAATGATGATATGGGCATCCACGGATTGATTATTCGCGTCTATGATGGCGTCGAGCGTGGTACTTTTTCCGGAACCCGTAATCCCGGTGATGAGTATCAACCCCTCCTTGGTGTGTTTGAGGTTGACGATATTGGTGATATTCGGATGAAAACTGTAACTGCTGTATGGTCGTATTTCCGCAGTGATTGCACGCATGTTCATTCCGAGCGCGTCGAGATCGAAATACGCGGTACCGCGGTACCGGTGCATATCACCATCCACAACAGTCTGATACGAAAAATCCAGGCTGCGATGATCGAGCAATAGCTGCCGTTGTTTCGGAAGAATCATCGACTGGATAAGCACGTCCGAGTACGGTGATTCCAGTTTCGGTAAATCAGTCCGCGGAATCTTGTTTCCATGCACACGAAACCATATCAGACCTCGCGTACCGAAACTGCCGATGTCGATATCAGAAGCCTCCTGCTCGCGCATGCAATTGAGTATTCGTTCATAAAACATGCGCAACACCTGTATGGCCTTGTCATCCAGGGTATCGAGGCGCTTCGCGATGAACTCCTGTTTTTCCGTGCCGAAGTAATGGGGAGGCATGTCGCGGACGACGAAATCCATAACCTTCATGGCATTCGAGACATAGCGCTCGGGAATAATTGTTTCGTCCTTCGTAAGGCGTGCCGCATCGGTGCGCAACAGGCTTCTCTGTGTGGTCTCGACGGTGTCGTTGCTCATGGTGATCGGATGGTGCAATGTTGGACAGACTAGGAGACGCTGGAGGTTGTCATGACGGACGATTTCCGCAGCAGGTATGGATCACACGGGTTCAATATAGCATTTCTTCTCATGTTTCGGAATATCGTTTAATAAAAAACTTTAACGAATGTTGTTCACGTTCTATCATTTCACACTCTTGATGCCGCTTGTCGATACTCCGCTGCACGTTCATCCACGACTATCATGTTATCGCGTTGGAATATCACGTAGCATGCACGAATCAAAACACGATGGTGATGGAAGCGCCTTGCGTGCGCGTCGTGAGGAAGGATTCGAGTGCGGGTTTCATTCTGCTGCGTCCATATATTGTCGATGCCTTACTGCATGCATACGTATCAGTACGCTGATACGATTATTCATAGTACTTGTATATTTCCACCTCCAGCAAACCGAGATTGCCGAGAATGGTTGTCAGAGCCAGGTAACTGTATTTGATGGAGGGGTTGCCGTTCACATGAACGTTCGTGACTTTGTCCGGATCGGTGTTACCCACCCAGACTGTGCCGAGTATCGAAGGTGTACCGGATCCGCCGAGTTCGATTTTGACGTCGCCTGATAGAGCGAGAATGATTCCCGTCCATGTCACCTTTCCCTTCATGATCAACTGTCCATCGACTACGAGAATGCCGTAGCCACTGATCACACCGGACCACTCGAGGTCGCCGGGAACGTGCACAATTTCCGGTGCCGACATGCTGCCGTACACTCTGTTATCAGCGTATTTGCCGGCAGGCAGTTTTATCGTGGCACGGTCTTTGTAAAACTGTTGCAGGCGATCAAGGTCCGACGCTCCGAAGGGACCAACGCTGGGCATGCCGTCCTTTCCCCAGATTCTGTCGTCCACTTTATTGTTCGTTACTTGCGTCTTCACGTCTTCAACGATTTTTGTCGATTGCACGCCAACGCCGTACACGGGTGGATATGTACCTAAAGCACTACCGTCGATGTTCCAGTCGCGGCCGTCTATATCAAAAGCTGTTCCGGCATTTGTCAGCGACACAGTGTCTCCGAAGATAGCCAATGCGCTCTCGACGTTCGGAAAAATCGAACTCAGTTTCGCCTCGACGATGATATTGTGTGCGAAGCCATTCAACACTCCATTGGAATAGATTCTCACACTGTCGATGCCGATATCCTCTATTTTAACGCTCGCCGCACCGCCGGCAACACTTACCGAAGAGAAACCATCCCGCCAGGTTTTTTGTCTGCGCAGCTTGCTGACCGCCAGGTTCACGCCGCTTCTCGCAACATTCAGGGTCTGCTCGCGCTCGAAAAGCGAGGCAGTTGCTTCGTTGGAATAATCCCACATGCCCATGAAGCCGAAGAGCGAAATGGATAGTAGCAACGACGAAAGAGCTACGATGATCAAGGATTGCTGTCCCATGCTTTCGCTCCTGTCAGTTAAGATTTTTTGGTGAAATAGTGAAATCGGTTTGCCCGTACTGATACTCGCCCTCGGCAGACATGCTGCTTTTCACGCGCATGCGCACGCCGACAAGACGTATATCCGGAATATCCGTGGTTTCGACCAGAACGGACTTGCTGCCGAGTCGGTAATACCTGAACTCGAATTCGGTGATACCCAAATCATCACCGTGCACTTTCCGACCGTTGACAATTCGATACAACATTCCTAGTTTCGAATCTTTGACGATGCTGCTTGCTCCGTCACCGAACAGATACGTGATGGTATCGATATTGCCCGAATTGGCGAGGTCGGCACGAAACGAAAAACAAGTCGGAGTGGCTTTCAGTATTTTCATCGTGTCCACTCCATAGCCTGCCTTGAGAATATCGTGACGCATAATCGATGTAACATCAGTGACTTCGTTTTGTTGCGTCGCCTTGTTCGTGCTTCTGATTTGTGAGTTCTGTCGCTCGCCCATGAAAAAGGCGAAATTCAGTATGATCATGCCCGCGATGATCACTGAACCAATGATGTCAAGATGTGTACCCATGATTAGTATGTCGTTACGTAAGACATGAAAACTGTGTCAGCGGAAAATTCATTGCTTATTCTGAGTGTCGCCCGTTTGGCGAATGTGTAAGTGTTCGAAGGCTGTTCGGGGTTGCTCTCGGATACGTATTGAACGGTGACGGCGACGGTGTACCCCCAAGTATCCCACAGGCACTTCGGTGTTGTGCTGGTCGGCGTTGTTCCGGTTGCAGGACTCACGAATACCGATCTGTGGAAGTCGTCGAAATCGTTAAAATTGGGATAAACCTCTCCCGAACCCGGACCACACGCTGTCAAATCGCTAGTTTTCGTAATGCGCTTGCCTGCAGCAATTGCTGCATCAAACGGTTTTTGCGACATCTCCTCGAACAACGAACGCCCTATGGCCACGGCTTTTTGGGAATACTCGTTGCTGTTCAAGATGTCTTCATTCTGGAAATTCATGACGCGAAAATTCATCGTCACTATTCCAAGCAGCATGAATGCGACTATTGCCAACGCCATTTGTCCAGTACTCATTATGCTACCTCTGCCCTTTCTTCATAAAGAATGTGTTACCTGAAGGACTCTTACCGTTGAAATATAGAGTGAATTCTTTCGTCATACATTGCAAATGAATGAATTCCACATTACAGTTTGTTCATGCAGCGACAGCGAAACGGTGCTGTGTTGCTCCGCTCGCGGCAATGCATCAATCGGACATTGTTACGGCTATCACTTCGCTCACCGAAGTAATACCTTCCTTGACGCGTTCGCGCGCGGAAGCACGAAGTGTAAGCATTCCTTCGGAAATCGCGATGTTCCGGATTTTCTCTTCGTCGATATCATCACCGGATTCGAACACCGCTTTACGGATAGCTTTCGAGAAGAACAGCGACTCGTGTATGGCGCTCCGGCCTTTGTACCCTTTCACGCATTTACTGCATCCGACGGGTTCGTAGAATGTCGTCGTCCGAATTTCATCCTCCGTGAAACCGACACTCGTCAATTCCGAGCGATCCAAATCCTTCACTTCGCGTTTGCAATTCGGACAAAGTCGTCGCATCAAGCGTTGCGCCACCACGAGATTGATAGCGTATGCGATAAGAAATGGTTCAATACCCATTTTGAACAAGCGCGTCACCACACTGGGTGCATCGTTCGTATGCAGAGTGGAAAAGGTGAGATGCCCGGTGTTCGCCAATTTGATTGCGACGTCGGCGGTGGCTTTGTCGCGCATCTCGCCCACCATCACTATATCGGGGTCATGCCGAAGTATGGAGCGAATGGCTGCTTCGAAATCAACACGATGACTTATCTTGATTTGTCGGGCCCCATCGATGACATACTCAACCGGATCCTCGACAGTCAGCACGTTCACCTGTGGTGTGATCACCGAGTACAGTGCCGCGACCAATGTCGTGCTTTTTCCGCTACCCGTCGGCCCGGTGAGAATAACCATGCCCTGGGGCTTTCGAATTGACTCCTGAAACCAATCGTAGGCTTTTTTCTGAAATCCGATTTTCGATATATCCTTGATCACTTTTCGGCTGTCGAGCACGCGTATGACTATGCTTTCGAATTTCTGCGCGAATTCCGACCCCGCAATAGGCAAAACGGATACGCGGAAACGAATCACCGTGTTGTCTACGGTACGCTGAATAAAACCGTCTTGCGCCGAATCTCGCTCGAAGCGGTCGATGTTCATGCTCCTGTCTTTGACGACGGCGAGCACCGCTTCGGGGCGGGTACCATCCACTTGATTCCAGAGCTGGAGTTTTCCGTCGTGTCTGAAATGAAATTCCGTACATGTTTTCGATGTCGGAAAAATGTGAACGTCGCTTACACCCAGCCGCACCGCTTCGATCAGACATCCCTCGAAGAGGTTGACCAACATGCTCTTGTTGATCTCCGCATCGAGTTCCTCTTCATCGATATTGGACTCGACATCGCTTTCATTCAGCTCAGCCTCCATGTCCTTGAGGCTTTCGAGGAATACATTGTCTCCGCGGAGCACGTTCTCGAGATGCGGTTGCAATCCCTTGAGTTCGGCGTAGTACACCTCGTATTTGAGCGCTCGGAAAAAATTGGCTATGCGTGGTATATCCCGATGTATTGGTAGCGAAGAAACGAGAATAAGCTTGTCGGGTGTGCGTGCGTCGAATTGCAGTGGCAGTGTTCGCGACTTGAACAACAGCGCGCGTTGTTCCTGCGTCAAGGGATCGAGCAGTTGCTTGATCACATTGATGCGTCGTTCCGTCATCGCCTCGTCGACCTTCAACGTCTTGAAGGCATAGATTCTGGCAACTTCGGAGAATACCGTGTGATGATCCAGCTTGAACTCCTCGACGAGGATTTCAGCGAGACTTCGGTTTTTTCCACCGACCTCGCGCTCCTTGGCCGCCACCGCCTTCGAGATGGTCTCTCTATCGACGATGCCTTTGTGCAGAAGCGCGACGCCTACTTTATCGACTTTGCGTTCCAGTAAGGAGGCCGCGGCATCCATGCAGTATAGTCCTCAATCGATCCATGAATATTCCTCCAGCTACGAGCAGAAGAGTGTAATCTCCAAATCCTCCCATACCCGGGGCGTTCTTGGGCTTGATCACCGCGGTTTCGGAGGATACGATGGTAATGGCCGTCATCACAATCATGATGATCAATGCAACCCACAACTGCATGAAATCGACAACGGACTTGAGCTTGTATGTCGTTTCACGTTCGTAGTAGTTGGCCAACTGCAAAGAGGTTTCGCGAACCATACCGGTTTCCGCACCGGCGTGGAAGCGGGAAAGTGCTGTTTTCGTGAACACCCCTGCGGCTTCGAAGGATTCATGCAGGCCTTTTCCGTGCTTGAGCATCATGGGAATGGTGATGCGCTTGATCTGGTTTTCGAAATACGAGTTTCCGGTGGCTTCGGCTGCTGTGCGAATGATGTCGATGTTTTCTCCGGAACCGCTGTACATGGAATAGAACACACGACAAAACACTTCGATAGCCGTCTTGTGAATCAACGCTCCCATGACGGGGATTCGTAACGCTATCTTGTCCAACCATTCGCGACCGCGCTCGTTGGTCCAAACCATGAACACTCCTACACCCATGCCGATAAGGATCAGAATGAAATACAGTATGTTCGCGACCATCCAGTCGGACATCTGCAGTGTGGCCTCCGTCATCGGAGGAAGTTCAATACCGTATTTGAGGAACATACGCGCAGTTTCGGGAAAGATGTACGCCACGTAGAACACGGTGGCGAGAATGAGCAGCACCAGGGTGATCATCGGCATGAGCATGGCGCTTTTCATGCTTTTCTTGAATTCGAGACGGCGTTCGAGGAATTTCGCCGTCGATTCGTACATTTCCGCCATAGCGCCGCTCTTGGATGCCAATCCGAGCATTTTCGATGTGAATTTCCCGAAAATGTTCTCGTATTTCATGAACACCCGTTCGCTTTCCGCTCCTTTGCGCAAATCCGTGTTTATGTCCTTCAAGGTTTCACGCAACATCTTGTTGTCGATGTCGTTCGAGAGCAGATTCAGAACTTCATTGAACGGCAGTTTTTCGCGAAGAAGGTCGGCACTCAGGCGCACGAATGTGATGACGTCCGCAACCGGGGGTTTGCCTATGTTTACCGCGATCTTCTTGCGGACATACACAACCTTGAAACCCATTCCGGTGAGAGCGTTTACGACTTCTTCTTTCGAAAACGCCTTCTGTTCCCCCTCTATGATTTTTTCGCCTTTTTGACCCTTGTAGACATAGGTCATGCGTTTTTCCAGTTTGTCGAGACGGAATGTCCGCCCTTTCGACAAATCCTGGATTTTCTTTTTCGCATCGGCGGAGTTGCTCGCCGTAATCGTGCCCTGCACGATTTTTCCCGATGGAACCACTCCTTGGAATCGAAAATCCGCCATGATGTTATCCTTGCTGTTCCTGCTTCCTCATTACATACTACGCCTGCAAACGTCCGCTATGCAGGGAATCATGTTTCAAATTACTTCGCGAACCTTAACGCAGACTTAATCGTGTATTACAAGGGTGAAAGGAAATGACGGGCTGTGCGCCCACCTGCGCCATGCTCCCCGCGCCTGTTGCCGGAAATGTGTGCGCCTGCACTCGATTGGCTGTGCCGAACGGGAGCGTCGTTGGTCGGTGAATCACGGGTAAGCGTTTTTCCGTGCAATTATTGCTCGGGTTGCGTAATTTTCCTTGATCGCTCCGGCGATGAACGATAACACAACAACGTGGTGTACACATGATCAAGCGTATCGCGCACATAGGTATTGCAGTGAAAAACCTGACTGATGCTCAAACCGTGTTTCAGACACTACTCGGACTCAGTCCCTCTCATGTCGAACGCGTGGAAGAACAGAAGGTCGACGTCAGCAGTTTTCACGTGGACGACACGAACATCGAATTGACAATGGGAATAACCGAGGATTCACCAATCAGCAAGTTCATAGAAAAGCGTGGGGGAGGAATTCACCACATAGCCTTCGAAGTTGAAAACATACACGAGGAATTACAGCGTTTGAAACATGCCGGCGTTCGCCTGATAGACGAGGAGGCACGCGTCGGTGCGGACAACATGCTTGTCGCATTCATTCATCCGAAATCCGCCGGCGGTGTGCTCGTGGAAATGTGCCAGGCAAACGCGTGATGCATCGTCGCTCCGTGCCGAGGCATACGTACGCTGTTACCGCACGCGATAGACTCACACGTACACTGTAAAGGAAGCGCGAGCATGGCAGATACGACGCATTCGGAAGAACTTCAGCGAAAGCTCGACAACCTCCCCGCTTCGCCTGGCGTTTACGTATTCCGCAACGCCGATGAGAAAATAATCTACGTGGGCAAAGCGAAGAATCTCCGCCTCAGGGTACGATCCTATTTTCGTGAGCGAAGCGGGAGCGACGCGAAACGCGAGGTGCTGATTTCGAAAATCTGCGATGTGGAACTGGTGGTCACCGATTCGGAGGTGGAGGCACTGTTGCTCGAAAACAACCTGATCAAGGAGCATGCCCCGAGATACAATATCAGGTTGAAAGACGACAAAAGTTATCCGTATATCGTCGTAACGAATGAACGCTTCCCCAGAGTCTTCCCTACCCGTCGCATTGTGCGTGACGGATCGCGGTACTACGGACCGTACACGGACGTGAAATCGATGCACGTGATGCTGCGTACCATACGCGGCATGTTTCCCATACGAAGTTGCGACTACGCGATGGACGAGCAGAGCGTTGCTGCGGGAAAGGTGAAGGTCTGTCTGGATTTCCACATAAAAAAATGCCAGGGACCATGTGAAGGACATGTATCGGTCGGCGAGTACGCCGCGATGATTTCACAGGTGGAACAGCTTCTCAAAGGCAAGACGCGGGCGCTTCAGCAGACTCTCGAGGCGCAAATGCGTCATGCGGCAGAACAACTGGAATTCGAAAAAGCCGCAGAAATTCGCGACCGTCTCACGGCACTGCAAAGCTGGCAGGACAAACAAAAAGTGGCATCCTCCGATTTCAAGGATCGCGATATCATATCTCTGGCTCGCAAGGATGCCGATGCAGTCGGCGTCGTGTTTCGCGTGCGGGACGGGAAAATAGTCGGCAAGCAGCATTTCACCTTCAGCGGTGCCGAAATCGAGGACGACGGCCAGATTCTCGAACACCTTCTTCATGCATACTACACGAAGAGCATGGACATTCCCTCCGAAATCGTCTTGCAGCACGATTTCGAGGGCATGGACGCAATGCAAGATTTTCTGCAGGGTAAAATCAATTGCGCTGTTCACTTCACCATACCGAAAATAGGCGACAAGTTGAAGTTGCTGGGCATGTGCAAAGCCAACGCAAGCTTTTTGCTCGACGAGATATTGCTGCAAAAAATGAAGTTTCACGCGTCTCTCCCGAAATCCGTTGAGGCCTTGCAGCGGGCGCTCCGACTACCCGAATCACCGAGACGCATCGAGTGCTTCGACATCTCCCATTTTCAAGGCTCGGATACCGTCGCTTCAATGGTGAGTTTTCTCGACGGCAAACCCCGGAAGAGCGAATACCGGAAGTACGGCATCAGGGATGTAGAAGGAGTGGACGATTTCGCGAGCATGCGTGAAGTTGTTCGCAGGCGCTACACTCGAGTACTGGAGGAAGGTGGCGGATTACCGGATCTCATTGTCGTCGACGGGGGTAAGGGACAACTGTCGTCCGCAGTGGAAGTGCTGCAAGAACTCGGTGTGACGGCGCTACCGGTTATCGGTCTAGCGAAACGGCTCGAGGAAGTGTTTCTCCCCGGCGAAGCGTTGCCGATGAGTATCGAGAAAACCTCCCCTGCTCTGCGGCTTCTGCAACGCATACGCGACGAGGCTCATCGCTTCGCAATCGCGTTTCATCGTGAACGCAGGGACAAACGAACGCTGCAAACAGAGTTGCAGCAAATCGAAGGAGTCGGACCGAAGCGCGCCCATGCTCTGCTGACCGCTTTCGGCTCCGTGCAGGGCGTGCGCGATGCCGAAGCGGAAGCGTTGGCGGAACGCATCGGTTGGGCTGCCGCCAAGCGCGTGCGAGCATATTTCGACAGCGACGAAGCGCTGGTGCCGCCGGAAGCTGCGGACGATTTCGTGGAGGAAATTCCATAGTGATGATGAAGTTATTTTTCGTGTTGTTTGCAATGCTCCTTCTCCTGCAATCAATCCATGCGCAACGCATCGGCATTGAGGAATTGGACGAATTGATACTCGGTGGTATTCACGCATCGGGTCAGCAGCGCTATAGACGTGCATCTTCATTATTCGACGCAGCCATGAAGCAGTATCCCAATCATCCCGCCGGATATCTGTACAAGGCGATTTTATTGCAAGTGATGTCCCTGGATTTCGAAACGCCCGTTCCGAGAAACACATACCTCGAACTTCTGGCGCGGACACGCCAACTAGCCGATGTTCTCACTTCGAAACCCGAAACCGAAGCGGAAGCTTTGTACTACCAGGGAATGGCGCGGAGTTACCTTGCGTATTACCACTTTCGCGACGGTGCCAATTGGTTGTCCGGGCTGTCGCATGGAATGAGCGCCAGCAGTCTGCTTGAAAAGTGTTTGGAGATGGACAAGCACGCGTATGATGCGATGACGGGTATTGGAACGTACAAGTATTGGAAAAGCCACAACATGAAATTCCTGACCTGGACGCCGTTCGTAGACGACGAACGCGCGCTCGGCATTGAACTCCTGCGCCGAGCCGAGGCGAAAGGGCGATATACCGCTGCTCAAGCCACGAATTCGCTGATATGGATTTACGTCGAAGAGGAACGCTGGGATGATGCAATTCGTTGCGCGAGTCTCGTCTTGCGCCGCTATCCGAAGAATCGGTTGTTTCTCTGGGGGCTTGCTTCCGCTGCCGAGGGCAAGGAGGATTGGAAGCTCGCAAGGCAAGCGTATCAGCGCATTGTATCGTCGCTGGATGATGAAGTTGCGGAATCCGCATATATCGAAATCCAGGCTCGAGCCAAAATCGCGTTGATGTCGGCACATCTGCACGACACTGCTGTCGCACGCAGAGAAGGCGCTTGGGTTATGAGTCGTCGAAATATTGATCGGACGAAGTTCACTCCCGATGGAGTAGAACGTATAAACAGGCGCATCGGTGAAGTTGAAACAATGTTGCGCGAATTGAAACGCTGAGCAGGCCGCTTTTCTACGGCCCGCTCAACGAGTATTTTCAAAGGAGATGGGAGTGATGACCCGCGTATGTGCGCCTGCTTACTTCACGAGCAGCATTTTGCCGTTGGCAACGGTTTCTCCTGCGTGCAGTCTGTAGAAATACGTTCCCCCGGGCAAATCGCCTGCATGGAAGGGTACAACGACGCGTTCGCCCTTCGACACCGACGACGCGAAAGGCTCGGCGAGCAGTTCGCCGGACATGGAGTAAATGCGCAATACCGCAGGACCGTCATTCGGCGCCACGAAGCTGATGTTCGTTGAAGGATTGAATGGATTCGGGTGATTATTCAATTCGAATGCCGTCGCAGACGGCGAAACCTCAACCACAGGCCCATAGCTGATATCGCCGTCGCGGTCCATTTGCTTGAGGCGGTAGAACACGCTTCTTGCCGGTGGGTTCTCGTCGATGAAGCGGTACTCACTGGGTGTCGCCTTGCTACCATGACCTTGTACGAACCCGATGCACGAGAATTCGCCTGAGGTACTCAGCGAGCGCTCGATTTCGAAACCATAGTTGTTCAGTTCCGTTGCCGTGGTCCAACGCAATTCCACATTGCCGCTGCGTGCTCGAGCCGTGAACGCAACGAGTTCCACCGGGAGCGGAGCGTTCACATCGGCAAGAGTGTAGCGATGCTCGAAACTCATGATGCCGTCGAAAACGTAGGTGACGATGCGTGCATTCGTATTGACGGAACTTGTCAGCAGTTTCTCGAAGTCATCCTCGCCTGCAATGCCGTATTCCCCGTAGCATATCAGGAGTGTGTTGTCGTCGTTCCCATTCAGTTCCGCATCCTTGTACTGCAGACCAAGCGTGAAGGACTGCACATCGGGAATAAAATCGGAATGCACCCTCCGTATATCGTAATAGCGCATGACGGCCTGCTGATCCGGCGCGCTTTTCACCAGTGTGAACTCGAAGTCCGTAGGCATGGCGAGTACGGGTGCAAGCAGCGTGCTGTACGCTCCCGTGAAGGTGTACGAACCGGAGGCCTCCAACGTCCTCCTCACCGTGCCCAGCACTTCGCCGTTGCCGTGCAAGCTTGCGCGCGGTGCCGAGGGAAGGAAGGTCAGCGTATTGCCGTTCATGTTGAGGTCCTTGGCGAATGTCGCCGTATTGGAAATGCTGAAATCGACAAGCGAGGAAAACATGCCCGAGGAGTTGCTGACTGAAAGCGAGTAGAATGCCGGGGTGCCGAACAGCAGAACATTTTCAGCATTGATATTCACAGGGGCGGTAGCACCGGTGGTGAAAGCACCACCGATCGTACAACTTGATCCGATCGCTGTCGTCGAGTGCGTGAATCCGGCGTTACTCAGGGTGCTGCCAGCGCTGATCTCCACGAATGCGCCGTTGACGGTCACAGTACCGTTGAAGGTATTCACACCACTGCCGCTACCGCTAATTCTCATCGCGCCATCCACTGTTGTCGTTCCAGTAACAGTAGTCTGTGCGTCTATGTCGAGATTTCCCTGCACCTCGATGTATCCACCAACACTGCTTGTAGCATTGATCACCGCATTGTTCGCACAGGACAGATTGCCGCTGACAGTCGTGCCTGCGTTCTGCAGCGTCAGTACGGAGTTGCCTCCGCTGAGATTCAAGGAAGCCAGCGACAGCGTCCCACCCATCGCGGACAGCGTCGCGTTCGTTCCCGATATGTTGAATGCACCGGAAATAGTGATCGCACCACTGTATGCTCCCGCACCGAGTACAATGGAGGTATTGACATTCGTCGAATGTACGGTGCCGAAGGTGATGTTGGCATTGCCGTACAATCCGTCGCCCAAGGTCACCTGCGCACCGGAAAACGTGATCGTACTGCCGGTGAAATCCATGTTGTTCGTTCCGCCGAGCGTCGTTCCCGTGAATGTGTACGATCCCGTACCGTAGGCGTGCGGACTGACGCATGTGCTGCTGTCTATCAGATTGCTGCCGCAGGTGACGGAAGTATTGTTGGCGTTGACGAAGCGCGCATTTCCCTTTATGTGAAACTGATCCAGTATTGAAAGATTCGCTGTGAGATTCTTGTCGCCGCTGCCCATCAGCGTAAGGTTTCGATAACTCAACGAGGGATCGATACTTTGATTACCGCTCCGCACGTAGCGAATGTTGGACCCGGAACTCAACACTATGGGACTGCTCACGGTGTAGTTGCCACTTAGCGATGTCGCACCGACATCCAGGACGCCGCCAACCGAGAGCGTACTTCCCACATCGAGAACAGTAGTACCCGGCAGTGTGCTCGTTGACGTCAGGGCTCCATTGATGGCGGCGTTGTTTTCCACGGTGATTCCAAGTCCGCCATCGTAATACAGCGTAGCAGCAGGCAACACCTGCAGATTCCGGCAATACACTTC